>Ga0065711_1044363_pt1 | contig 14145 bp, 17 predicted proteins | sample Hoacrofraction12_FD_59098 | JGI IMG/M metagenome (GOLD analysis project Ga0065711, IMG submission 59098) | Hoatzin crop microbial communities from Cojedes, Venezuela - Epithelial fraction 12 v2 (version 2) | ecosystem: Host-associated > Birds > Digestive system > Esophagus > Crop | place...
GGTCCCCGGGGCCTGGCCCGGCCGGGCGTCTCCTGGGCCGCTCTGAAGCAAAAAACAAACGAAAAAAAGCAGCATTTCGCCTGATTTCGCCTGGGGACTGGGATCTTTTCTTTTTTCCTTCCCCCTCCGCTTGACTGACTTTCTCACACTCCTCTTGCCGCAGCCTGCCAGCTAAGCCTGAGTCATCCTGCCAAGAGCTAGACCTGGCCTATTCAGAAATGCGCTCGCTCGCTCGCTCTTTCTGTCTCTCTTTTCTTTTCCTTTTTTTTTTTCTTGGAGTGTACACAGTAATGTTTTTCCACCTCCTCCAGTACCTGATCTGCACCTGTATGGGGCCAATCCCACATGTATCACCTGATCGCCACCTTTTCAGAGACCGTGAGAAAAATAAAGCTCAAGAAAGAAGAGACATGTTTGCAGATCTCACCACTGCACAGCCCTCGCCCCTGCAGAGGCTTGCCTGCTGAGCCTTCAGAGTTTAAAAAAAGGAAAATAAATAAAAGGGAGAGTGTCATGTGTAAAGCTGCAGAAAAGTACAAATTCAGGCTTTGTTTCAGCTCCTTGCCGGAGCACAAGCCTTTCGATTTAAAACAAAGAGCAGCCTTCAGCGTGTAAGGTCTAACTTCAGATGAGCAACATCTGATGTACGCCTCGGTCAGACATTCGGACAAACTCCAGCAAGGAAAAGCTTGAGGCTGCGCTGGGGAAGTCGCTACGGAAAAGCCTTTTCTCAGTCGCCTTTGTGGGGAAATTGGAGACGACTGATGAGGGTGAAAACTGCAGTACATTTCTGGAGAGCCCAGAAAGTTCTCCCGTGGACCAATATTTTTTCTAGTGCTGGTATTTGGGTATATCTGGGAGAAGAAAACAAAGTTATCACAACTACGGAGCAGATGTTCTCCCTTTTGCAGGGGTTTGTGGAGCTGGGCGGGGAGTGAGAACAGGCTGTAATTATGTCCACATTTATGGTCCCGGAGGAGCTGCCAACCACCTCTAATTGCCGGCACCGGGTCGATGTCTCTGGGGGACACGAGCAGGGCAAGCAGGAAGGACGGGCTGTCGTTAGGGGTTGCCAGCGCTCGCCCAAGGTGGGGACCTGGGGATGGCCTGGCCGCAGTTCCACTGGCCCACACAGCCTCTCTGCAGCAGCCCAGCTCTGCAGAGCCCAAGGGTTTTGCTTTCAGGGCATTCGAGGAGCCTGGCTGTGGGGCACTGGGTCTCCAAAAGCATCCGCCTCTGCGGGGGTTCCCTGGATCCGCAGGCCAAGCACTGCACGGGGCAGCGGGGAGGTAGCAACGCTCGTGTCCCCGCTGCATGTCTCCCCCGCCACCGCCGGCTGCTGAGAAATGCCTTACACGTGCGAGGGTTGTGATCCCCAAGCGGAAGCACGGATACGTGTGAATTCCCTGGGGATCAGGAGAGGAAGGGGAGGATTTGCATGGAAGGATGTCTCTGGAAATGAAGCGGCCGAGGCCAAGTTTAGGCTGGGAGGAGGTGGAGAAGGGGTTTGGAACTGTTGAGGGGACCTGGAACAGACCCTCTGGGCTTCCGCAGCCCTGCCTTTGCTTGTGAAAGAGGTTTCAAGGGGGTGATAAAGCCCCGAGATGATGGGCTGCCCCAGGGGCTGCGGTGTCCTTCGTCCCCCAGTCCTCCGGCAATGGTTTTTTTCTTTGCTTGGGCGGTCATCTTGGGCTACAAACTATGAACTGTCCAGAACAGATCTGGGAAGAACTTTTAGACAGTGCATTGGGCATTACTGACTGGCAGAACATCCTGGGGGAAAAATGCATTGGCAAGAAAATTTAGACTAGTCCTGGGCACGGGCCCAGGGGCGGGGAGGTGGAATAAGATAGGGTGCTGCTGCTGATGCAGCACGCGGGAGGTGAGGAGGTGGCAGGGCTGGCTGCGCCTGCTCTCCGGTCCTTTAGGAAGCAGCCAAGACAAGCGAAATGTGCTTCTGGAGATCCAAGGGCCTTAACATCCAAAGCTTGCAGGATCCTAGGAAATACAGAAAATAGAAACCAAGTTGCGTGTAGGAGCTGGGGTACAAGCTGGAGCCCAGGAATGGCACATCGAGCCTTTCCTCTTTGGGTCACAGACTGAAATCCTAGCCTGACCGCAGCTCAAAGTCGTCACCACCCTGAAGGCTGGAAAACAAGTGCTGCGTCTCAGGGACGTGTCCCTGGCACAGATGTCTCCTCCGGGCAGCCCCACACATGTGCGTCCACTCGTGTTCCCCAGCCCAGAAGCTGTTGTGCGATCCGTACCCAACCATCTCCCCTTGGGGCTGTGGCCTCAGAAGCTTTGGGTGCAGGCTTCAGGGGTTTTTTTTTCTCCCTCCGTAAACATTTGCCAGATCTTTGGGACAAGGTCGCGCTCAAACTGACTTCCTGACAGAGCTCCCTAGCTGAAGCAAAGGTTTCGTAGGTGTCACTCCCCTACACATCAGGTCCTCGCGGTGAAGAGGGCAGAGCGGCTCTCCTGCAGCGGTGTCACTGCCCAGCCCCCCCGATGGCAGGCACAGCTCGCTGGCTAGGACCGCAGCCCTGTTCTGCAGCAGACCCTGCCCTCTCCTTTCCACTGGGGACCCTTTTCCCGAGGGCCTGCTGAGCCCCAAGATCCCAGCGCTGGCAGAGGAGCCGCAGGGGCTCGCAGGGCAGCTGCTCCCCGAGGAGCACGTGCCTTGCAGGAGCCAGGCTTTCGGCTGTTCCCTGGCTGCCGTCGCAGAGAACAAGCTGAAGTGTTTATTCGTTTTAGCCCTCACTCTGTGAGTCAGACTGGGTGTGTGGGAGCTGCTGCCTTTCCGAGGCAACACCCCCTGCTTTGGGGGAGCGTCTGTGGGCTCCAGGAGCGGGTACTCTTCCTTCTGTTGCCCACACGGCCAGGCAGGCATCCCCAGGAATGGCGCAGGAAGCTGTGGGATGAAGCAGACAAGGCTTTGCTGGAATAGCAAAGTACCGTTCCAAGAAACTGCAGCATTGCTAAGGACAGGCGCTGAAGAACCATTTCCATCTCCTCATCTCATCCCAGCACAGGCTGGAGCACGGCTCTGCACCAAGGAGGGCTCTGGGACGAGAGCCAAGGTACCTGGGCCTCTTGCGAAGCTGATTCCTCTTGGCAGGCTCCTATCCTGCTGAACCAAGGAAACGCTGCCGGGGAGCTGGCGAGGAGGGCATTTTGGCATCTGTGAAATGCCACCCATGCGGATGGGAATTCCCTTCCTGCCCTCATACCCACGGCGTTACTTCAGAGACTGCTGGTCGGGCTGGAGCAGCCACATGTGCTAATAGGCAGGAGATGGTGCAGCCCCAACTCTCCCCTTTGCACCCCTGCAGAGCCCCGGCTCCAGCCTGGTCCTCGCCTGGCAGTGAAGGCTGGGCGCTGGCAGGTGCTGCAGCTGGGAACCAGCACTGGAAACATCCCCAGACTGCTTGCAGGGCTTGGACCTGTATCTGCTGCTGCCAGCTGGAGGCTGGGAGCTGCCTTATGCCCTTTCTTAGAGATGCTCTTTCCATGTGATGTGACCGGTATTCACTGGACCATGAATTTGCAGTCTGCTGGCTGTGGCAGGGCAGTCCCACTCCAGCACAACAGCCAGTATCTTTTGCAGCTCCGGGCAGAAGGACATACAGCTGAGCCGGCATCCCTTTGACGACCAGAAATAAATGCGCAGTCACTGCTGTGCTCTGGAGAGGAGAAGGAGCGTCTCTCGGCTGTCATCCTCGCCATGTGTGGTGGGAGGTGTTGGCAGTGAGAGCCGAGTTATTTATTTATTAAGATCCTGCTTGTGTTGCTGCCTGGGGCTGCTGTCTCTGTGCTGGAGCTGTGCTGCCTGTGTGCTTGCAGAGCACAGGGAGACCCTGCGAGCCGTGGAGCCTGGGTACGTGTACGAAAATGCAGTGACTTGGGCAATGGTGGTCCTGGAGGAGGCTTGCAGGGCTCATTGGCGCTGAAAATGTCCCTGTTCCAGACACGGAGCAGAAGGCACGCTCCTGAGAGCCCGCAGGCAAGGCTGGATGTGCATCAGCTCCACATCCACCGACTCCAGCCCCCAGCTGCGCTGCTGCAGCGCTCGTGTGATCCCTGGCGTGCGGTGGCTGCAGGAAGCCCCACAGGCTTTTCCAGAACACGGCTTTTAAGCAGCTCAGACCAGCAGTGCGGTTTGCAGCCCAGCTGTGCGCAGCTGGATCGGCGCAGCCGGGGGGGCGGGAAGCCGCAGGCGGGAGCGTGGCAAGGTGGGAGCCGTGCCAGCCGTCCTCAGCACGGGGAAACCGCGCCTGGGTGCGTCAGCATGCCCTCCAAGTCCCGGCACACGAACCCTTGGCTGTGCCCCCTCTGCCCTCTTCCCCTGGCCCCGCTGGCACCCGTGGCTGAGGGCAGGTGGGTGCCATGGCGCGCTGCTCTGTGGGGACTCAACCTTCACTGGCTGCAGGCTCGTAAATCCCACGGGGCCAGCCCTTGACCGCAGCATCTGCGCTCCTCTGCAAAATGATCAATCACATTTTCCGACATGATTCCTTCTCCTTGGCATTAATCAGTCCAAGAAAGCAGCCTGGACGGATCACTTCCCCAGAGCTTGCTGTTAAATTCACCGGCTGATTGTCATCGCTTCTTCTCCTGATGCCATGAATAGGCCGTGGGGAGAGCAGTGCGTAAACTGCACGTTATCCTCAAAACCCTGGCAACCACCGCGATGCAGCAAGAAAATATCTGGGCCCTTGAGGAGGTGCTGCGACAGGCAGCCGCGCGTCGCGCTGGGAAACTCAGCTGCGGGCAGTGCGGGCTGGACGGCCAGCACGGGGGCTCTGTGCCCCGCCAAGGGCAGGAACAGGGGGCTCAGCCCCCCCTGGTCTGACCTCTCCTGGAGCCCTTGGGACACCAGGCATTTTCCCTTGACAGATGGGTTCGGTGACAGCTTGCCAGCCCTCCCATTTGCGTTATTCCTGTATCCATTTGTTCAGGAACACACAGGATACTTCAGGGTGCAGTGCTTTGCTACTGCAGAATAGAGCCTTTGCGCAGCCAGCGCCTTTCTTGAAGTGGTGAGTAGATGGACCCTGATAAATCCAGGGTACGATGAATCATTTGCTCTTGGCGCCTGATCTCCCCCGTGTCTTCAGTTTTGTTTTCACTTGGCAGTGTTATGGAGAGAATTAGCCTATCTATCTCACCAATATTTTAATGTATTATAATTTGAATGCGCATTCCTAAGATCAATATTCAGTATTCAAGGTGATAGCAGAGCTAAAATTAGTCCTTTAGCTATATCAAGAATATCAGGACGATCACATATTATTAGGATTAGCGACCTCATGAAGACACACGTCTTCGTACAGGTGGGTAGGGCAGCAGGGCACGGTGCGAGGCTGCGTGGCAGTGCACCCTTGGCATCGTCCCTGCTGCCCCTCCGGGGAGCTGGGTCCTGCCCTGCCTCCCGCCTGCGGCAGTCCCACTGAGATTCCTGAATTATGCCGGAGCTAAGCCGCGGCGGCAGGTGAGGCGGTCTGGGGCGGTGTGCCAGGGGACACGGGGACGGTGGGTTTTGCGGTCAGACCTGACGTGGGAGCTGCCTGCGGAGAGGGTTGAAGTTGCATCTCGGTAGACCCCAGGTCACTGTCTAGAAATCAGCTCTGTCTCAGGGCTTCACAGCTGAAAAAGAAGCATGAAAGCCACTTCTGTGAAGAGTTCTCCTAACAGACCCACCTCTCTCATCCTGTTTTACACTGTGATTTGTATTTTTTACACGCTCAGGTGAGATCTTTGGGATAAGCAGGCTGCACTGCCTACAGCGGGCACTTGGAGTTATTTTAAATCCTCAGTTTACACATTTTGACAGCAGAGCGGTGTGTGTGCTAGGATGGACTGGTTTTCTGGCTTATTTTCCTTCCTTCTCTTGCTGATTTGCAGCCAAGCCCCTCCATTAGCCCCTTGGCCACTGGCGTGGATTAACAAGGGGTGGGATTTTGGGAAAACTCCTCATTCTCCATTTGCTTTGGTTGCACACAGCTGCACATGTGCCAGTCCAGAGCGGTGTGCGTGCCCTGGTGCTGGAGATCACGCTGGAGAATCGTTTTTCTCATACGAGCTAACACGAGAGGAGAAAAGGTGGAGATGTTTTACATGCTAGTCAAGAATTGATGCATTACTAATTGCTGTAATAGAAAATATTATCCCTCAGAGGATGTTGTTATTTTATAAACAAGGGGATAATTTACAGCTCAATTACTTAAATCATGAGTTAATTGCTAAGTGTAATGAATAAATGCATTTGCAAGTACAACATTTAATTTGCGCGGATTCCAGTAGTCTAGGCAGACCATTATTTGATAAGTAATCTGGAATGTCGTGTGAAATGACATTTATTTTCACATGTGATCCAAAGGATGAAATGTCCCGACGCAAGATTTCAAGAGCCTTGTCCTTCCTTCCCTGCAGCGAAGGGCAGTGCTGTCATCAGCTGCCTTAGCAGCGCGTCCAGGCTGTCTGGGAGCGGAGGGCAAGGCAGGAATCCTCCGGGAGTGACACAGGGAGCAGAGCAGCAGCAAACCCAGGTTAACGCAGCGGCTATTTTTTAATACTACAATATGCAAAGAGAGACTATAGAGACAAAAACTGGTGACGTCTGTAGTGGGCTGCGAGTCTTCACATCGGCGTTAGGTGACAGCAGGACGACTGTGGGGCTGTAAAAAACACAGGCAGGACCCGAGGAGGTGAGTGGGGACAGGGACAAAAGGGAGGTGTGAGTGCCACGGCCTGGGCACCAGTGAGGCCTCGGCTCTGTGCAAGGATGCGGACAGAAGCAGCAGCAAATAAACCCAGCAAAGGGGCTTTTGCAGCCCACTGCTGTCCGTGTGTGCCCGACAGCCTCTGCTCGCTCTGCAGGAGGCTGCAGGGCTTGGGGGGCTGCGGTACCATGAGCCCCTCTTCTGCGGGGTGTGAGGAGCCCTGCCTGCTGCCTGCCCGCTGCCGCGCTGGCTGCCGGAGCCGGGGCCGGCTGCCACTGCCCCGAAGAAGGGGCCCTGCAAACGGCCAGGCACCTGCCCTGCGGTTGATCCTCTTGAATTATCTTGGGCTACTGGTGCCCTTTCGCAGGCTCATATCTTTATTGGAGGCTGTTAAACCCAAACCTCCCAACAGCAATAACATGACTACAAAGGATTTCTAAGAAAAAAGTACGTGGGAATAAGGGAGATACTGAGATCCCAGCCAATTTCAGTACAATACAAGTCTGAAGTATCCTTATAAAGTTAACAAGTCAAATTTAAATGTATACAAGGCTCAGGAGCATACAGGAAACAGGATCAGCCAAACCTTCAAAGGCACATCATTGTCTTTCAGAAAGTCCACTGAAAGGCTCATGTCATAAAAAAGGTGTATTCACATGGCTGATACAGTGATAAACCCGGTGGAGAAATGCCAGCAGCCGGAGTGGGCAGGGATGCTCGCTGCAGGGATGTTACAGTGGCCCAGCCCGTTGTTACGGAACGCTTTGTCCTGCTCTCTGCTGCTGCCCCGCAATAAAACGGGTCTGAGGCAAGCAGCGGCCCTTGCCCCTGGCTTTACGATAGGCAAGTCAGCCTTTGCAATTCTGCTGCTGGAGAAAGGCTAGAAAATATTGCTCACGCCTTGCCTGGCTCCGTCTCCACCACACTCCTGAGCAGCACAGGGCACAGCTGGGAGCGCAGCACACGGCGGGGAATTCCCTGTCCCCTGTGACATTAGCACCCTGGGTGCCACAGGAAGGAAGGGACAAGGAAAGAGCTGGAAGAGGCTACTTGTGCTGCACACCCAGGAGCTAGTCCCTGCATTCTCCTTGGAGCTGAAGGCACCCGTGGGTTCGGAGCGTGTCTGCTGTAGGCACCTGGAGAGCAGCTTGTTTCAGCAAGGGCAGCTGGAGGGGACCTCGCAGAGTGTTGCAACATGGAAACAGTGCCAAAAGGTCCCAAGCCTGCCCCTGTTGAACTCCCTTAAGTACCAGATTAATAGCCAAATGTCCTCACTAAATGCCAAAGACCTGGAGTTCATTCAGCCTGCCTGGGTGGTGTCGGCGTGGCAAGCTTACCATGCCTGATCTTTCCATCTCCGGTGTGTTATTTGTGGACAGTGGGCTATATTCTGCCTTCATCATGTGCTGTTGTGTGTTTATATGTTTTACCCATCTGTTCGAAAGCAAGAAGCGATGCCACACGACTTAAGCAACCAGCCATGCTCTCTAAATAGCAAAGCATCCAAGCAGTCTAGATTGCAGACCATCCAAGGGCTGCAATAGATTGGCACAGAAGTGTTGAGAAAATGCTCTGCCACGAAGACGCTGGAAAAATCAAGGTCATTTCATGGCTGGTTTGTGAGCGGGAAGCAAAACCACCCCGATGTGGTGCCTCAGAAGAGGCTAGCGGATCGGGGATGCGTGTTGCAGGACCTGGCGTGCAGGAATTCATGAACCAGAGGGCCTTGTCAAAAATAATTTTTAAATGAAATGCAGTGTCCTAGCAAAACACATGTCTGAGACATAAAACAAAACCAAAGTACAAAATGTGGCGTTTTAAAGGCTGGATTCTGTCTCAAGTGAATAGAAGCCACATGCATCCATCTGAGATCAGATTTTGGCTTGATTTGAAACTGTGCTCGCAGAGGCTGCAGCGAGAGAAGGCAGAGGAAGGCTGCATCTCCTTTTATAATCCTCTAGACCATCCCAGCCTTTCTGTGCTTCCCCGAGAGTGAAAAGGCTTCTGACACCAGCGCCCGTCTGCGTTAGCTCCCCAGCTGCGGCGTGGGGGGTCCCGGGGCTGCACCGGGCAGCGCAGCAGCCCAGCTGCCCGCTCCGCACCACGGCAAGCAGCGGCGAGGCTGTGGGTCTGCCTGGAGTGGGTTCGGGGCTGGGGAGTGCCCGGGGACACCGTCATGCACTGAGTGTCCTGCAAAAGTGCTGGTACCAAGGCTTAACCTGTACGCACTGGGGAGAGGAAGAAATAATGCTGGCAAAATATTGTCAAATACTTCAAATTAATGATTAATTCTAGATGGAGTGATACTGTTTGATGTGGTCTTTGCTGGTTTAAACAGGAGGAGGGTGATTCACTCTAAAGGAATTTATAAAAACACAAGTATTTGCTCATGGACAATAAATACTGGAGCAGATAAAAAGGGGGATGAAGTGTTCGGCGTCGTGATAGCAACTCCGCTTCAGAAAACTTTTGACCTTCTCACATCTTAAATCAACGTGCCCCCCCTGCCCCGCTCTGCTCCGGGCCTGCCCTTGAGGCCGAGGCGGTGGGTGCGTGGGAGTGGGCTGGGCTCACTGCGGGCTGTGAGGGTGGCAGGTCCCCCCTGGGTCCCTCGCGTCCCCACGGAGAGGCTCGGGCACCCGCCAGCGCCCGGCGAGGGGCACGGGGCAGCACCCGGCAGCAGTTTACACAATCTGTGTACACAGCGTCATCTGTCAATTTGCCTGCTGTAATCGTAAGCGTATAAACCCGGCGCTGAAGTTGCTGTGGTTTACAGAGCTGCCCCGCCTGGGAAGCTGAGATTTGCGCTGGCTGCGGGCGAGCGAGGCGTCCCATCCCGTCCCCTCCCAGCGCAGGCAGGCGGGATGCCCAGGGCAGATGGCTGCAGGCAGCAGAGAGCCCATTAATAACCCAGATGGGGCTGCAACTCAGGTGCTGGCAGCACTACGCATGCCCCATGGCACCTGACAGCCGTGGATGGGGACCTGAAGGAGAGCCCTTGCTACCTACCTTTCCCGTGGGAATACGATGCAGCCGGGATAACCCTCCGGACTTTGCTGAGGCTCTGCCAGTGCCATTAGAGTGTTGACGCTCACTGATTACCCTGATGCTCATTTTGTTGAGACCAGATTAGCCACTCGCACTTTGGAGGGAGGCCGGGCACACACCGTCACTGTCTGCCAGGAAAGGCTCTGGAGCCTCTTTTCACTCGTTTTTTTTTAGTTTACAAAAATCTAACTATTTTTGCCCTAAGAATAACAGCATGGGGGGTGAGTGTGGGGAGCAGATGGGGGTGAAGTCCCTGAGCTCGTGTCCAGCCTTGCTGCAGCTGCCGTGGAGTGGCCCTGGCCATGGCACCTGGCCGTGCAGGGCTGATGGAGCGGAGCCTGTGGTGGACACAGAGGGGCTGAGCCCCTGCCTGCGGCTGTTCCCGCGGCATCGCCTCGCAGGCTGTCAGCGAGCCTTTGGTTGCAGACCCTATTGACATCATCCTTTCCAAAACACCTGAGCTCCTTGTGGTCCCTGTGCTTATAACACTTGGAAGTGACAGCGGCTTCTGGTTTCAATTAACCCAGGGGCAGTTTGGGGACTATCTGATTGCACAGGAGTGGAGGAGAGAGGAGAAAAGGCCTTTCTGAGCAGCGGCAATGGAGTGTCTGGGTGAGGAACTTCTGAAAAAAGCAAATGGTTTCTCTCTGTCCTTCCTCCTTCTTTTCCTCGTCTTTTTTTTTTTTCCTCAGTTCTGTGGAACAGACAACCCAACAGCACATTTTTCACCATCAAAGCTTTGCTGAAGGGAATTCTCCGCTGCTATTTCATTTCTTCCTGATGTTCACAGATCGTAAAGCAAACGGTCTCGGGAGGATGGGGAGAGCAGATCCGTCCCGCGGTCGCAACATAGGACGGCCTGGCAGCCTTGGTGCATGACAGCCTTTCCCTGGCGGTTGGCAGCCGGGGGAAGCGCACACGCATCTGCCTTCAGATGCTGGGTACTGGACATGGCACCGCAGCCAGCTGCTGCAGACACAGGAATCTGGGACGCGCAGAGGCTTGCAGAGGTCCATGAGCTCCACCTTGGACATCTGCACGAGGATAACAGCCATGAGCAGAGACTGCTTGCAGCAAGGGAAAGCAGGCACCAAAGTCCCTGGGCTGGCCCCGCTAACTAGGTTTGCTGGTGCTGTCCCAGGAGGGGATGCACACACAGGTCAGCAAAGGCAGGTCCCATCCTGGAACTGTCCTCCCGCAGCCTTCCCACGGTCATGCAGCAGCCAGGGATCCCAAACCTTGTGTCTCAGAGAGGTGTAGGGAGGGACGAAGCCATAATCCCATGAAATCCCAGCCCACAGTGTGCTGGTCCTGTAAATTACTCGTGTGCAACATCTTCAATGGCTTTTGGAAAAAAGGTAGTTAAAGGAGGAGGTGTAAATGGAAAAGAAGATCAAGGGCAGACAGGGCTAGAAAGTTCTGTCATGCTAATCTGAGATCTGCTTTTTTAAGACACCGTTTTTAGACCTGGCAACGCCAGTTGATGGCTGCTCCCTGCGATGCCTGGCAGCGCTGCCCGCGCCGTGGGAAGATGCTCTTTGAAAAGGAGGAGTGAGAATTCAGCCCAGGGACTGCAGCACGGGGAAGGGCAGGAGTGAGGGATGGCGTCCAGTTGTGCTTGGAGGGCTGGGGGAGGACACTGATGGCTCTGGTCTTTTTTCATCAGTGACCTGGACGCAAAAAGGGAGCATTTCCTTGCAAAATGTGTTTCCCCAGCTGGGAAAGTGAGATGTGGAGGCTGGCGTGGGGCTGGGAGCCACTGCCCATTCTCCCGGGGCTGCCTGGAGGGCAGGCGGCCGGACGACGTGCTCGCTGCACACACGCGGCCAAGTCAGAGGAAGAAAACTGCAGAACAGAACAACCAAAGTGCCAGGAAGACAAATGGGGCTGAAATGATCACTAGGACTGGGAGGATCTGGAGCAACTCCTGGCAGAAACGGCAGCAGCCAGTAAATAACCTCATCACTCGCTGGAGCCTGATCCACACGTGAGAGGGGCGAGCTGGTGTGGGCCGGCGAGAGACGGGTGTCCCCCGCATCATGTCTTCACAGCCTCGCTCACCACAAGCTCACTCCTTGCCGTGAGCCTGTGGAGGTGGCACTGGCAGCAGAGGCGAGGAGCAGCCAGTCCCGGGGAGTTTGTCACCAGCCATGTGTTGCGCTTGTCACCTCTGACACTAGCTCTATGGCTTAAAGATGTCCCTTGCCTAAGGAAAAGCCACTTACAGGCTCCATACCCTGGGCGGTGAACGGCAGCGACCCTGGATTGGGATGTGGGTTGCAGTGGAGGGATGGTGCACGGTGATGCCACAGCGCTGAGCTGGGTCCATCCCCACGTCCCGGCGGTCCAGGGAGCTGCTGACCCAAACACGGCAGGTTTTGGGTGAAAGCGGTCTGTCTGTGAAGGTGCTCCATCCCTGCTTCCCGCGTGCCATGGGGATGCCCGGGAAGGATGAGGGCACCGCTCACCTCCTCCCCACCTGCGCCCGGGGACGCACACAGCCCCGCCGCCGAACCGGGAGTGGGAGCCGTGGGGTGAGGACGGCCGCGGGGCTCGCCGGCAGCCCAGCCTGGAGCCAGCCCAGCCAAAGAGCTGATGGTTTTCACACCCTGTCAGCGTGATGAACGGCCCCGCTCCCGCAGCGCCCAGCGCCGGCAAGGGTCAATTACAGCGATTACTTCAAGGAGTCAAACCGGCTGCCGGCAGCGCTGGAGAAAATCTTTGTTTCGGGTTCAGCTTCGTCACAGGAAGGAAAGAAGTGCCTGGGTGTGCGGTGCGGGGTGAAAGAGCCTCTACTGTACGTGGGGCAAAAGTCAGGAGGTGGCTGGGTGTTTGGGGGGGAGGAGGGCTCCCCCGAGGCCAGCTGCCCTGTTTTTCTAGCACGACTGAGCAGCAGTTGGGGCTGGTGCAGCCCCCAGCCCTCTTGGTGACTCAAGAAGGGCCTGAAAGCAGCCCAGCGGTTGCAGGGACAGCCTAACGAGGCAGCTGGAGGCAGAGAGAGCCTTCAAGAGTGGATGTGGTGCTGTAACGTGAGAAACAGAAAAGGGCAAAACCCTGGCAAGTAAAACTATAAAGTCACAACAAAGGTGATTTAAAAGTTTGGGGAAGATCTTGCTAAAGGTATTAAAAGCAGAAAATAAGCATGTTTGCCTATGTGCCAGGAGCAGGAAACCAGCCGATGAGCCGGTGCGGGCTGTGGACGATGGAGGCACGAACAGAGCACCCAGGGAAGGCAAAGCCTCAGCAGAAAAGCTGAGGGGTGGTTTGAAGATCGGGGAGGATGCTCAGGCAGTGCCCCCATGGCAGACCCCCTGCGGGGCTGTGCCAGGGGGCCTGTCCCATGGCAGGGGCCTGCTGGAGACGTCTTCCAGCAAAGCGAGGGGCTGCGGAGAGGCACGTGTCTGGGACGAGGCGATGCCAGCCCAGCCGGGGTTGGTACCCAGCTGCTCCTGCCAGCCTGGGGCAGAGGGTAGGGAAGGCGACACGAGCCGTAGCCAGGGGGATTTGGGGGAAGTCACAGGTGATTTGGGATTATTTATCTATAACTGTCTGGGTCAACACAGCACTTGGGAAAGACTCAACGCCCCTTTGCAGGAGGAAGCCGTGCCTTGCAAATCAGCCAGGTCACCGAGCGTGGGGAGCAGAGTGATGTGCCTGTCGTGGAGCAGCAGCACTTCCAAAATGGTTTTGCCTTGGCACCTCTCCAGAACCCCGCGAACACTCAATGGGCTGGAGGGACATTCACCTTGCAGGGAGAAGACAACTGGTTAAAAGACTTGGGGCCATGAAATGTAAAGCTGACTGCTGAGCAGGAGCTCACAGTATTAAACTTCAGGCTGGTAAACTGGCACATGAAATTTAGTATTGAGAAAGGCAAAGCAACAACCCACAGAAAAGCAGCACTAACTAGTCATGAAAAGTGCCGACCTCCTCTTCAGCAACGCTGGGTGAGAGTCAGGACAGCAAGCATAATGCGTGGTTAGGAAAGGAAGAGAGAACAACTAAGGAGGTCCTCCTCTGGAGTATTACATGCAGCTCTTTATTCTCAAAAAGGACGTAGCGGGAATAAAGGAGTATGAAGAAAGGCTTTAAGGATGCTTGGGAGTAGAGAGAGGTTGGAGGCATGGCGAGGAAAGATCAGGTGTCCAGGTCGCATAAGCTTGGAAAAGCTGAAGGGGGATAATAAAGGTCTTCAAGAGCCAGAGCAGCAGGTGGAGGAAGAGCTGGCATCCAACTGGGAACAGTGAAATCATGGTGAGAACAAGTTCAAAACACAGAGGAGGAAAGCCTTGCCTCTACCAGCCTCACAACACCAACTCCAGGCAGCTGGGACCGGCTCGCTCCCACTGCCCAGCTCCCCTGCCAGCCCCTG
>Ga0065711_1044364_pt1 | contig 14144 bp, 4 predicted proteins | sample Hoacrofraction12_FD_59098 | JGI IMG/M metagenome (GOLD analysis project Ga0065711, IMG submission 59098) | Hoatzin crop microbial communities from Cojedes, Venezuela - Epithelial fraction 12 v2 (version 2) | ecosystem: Host-associated > Birds > Digestive system > Esophagus > Crop | place...
TGCTAATAAAGTTACCAAACAACTGCCCTTGGTGCCTCAAAAAATATGCTTGCCTACAAATATGTAGAATAATGAAAAAGACTAGGTCCTTTCTGTATGTAGTCATCAGTACTGTGGGTCTTTTCCTCCCTAGATGTTTAAAGGGGCTATCCCATATCAAATAGGATGAAGTTTCATCTGAATGGTACATTATCGATTTTCTATGCCAGCAGCATTCAGATCTCTTCAGCTCTACTGCCTAATACCTAGCTGCTCGCTACAAACCATCAAAATCATTTCATTTGTGATATGAACTGCAATCGGACCTTGTGTCCCTGGGAGTACAATACCTATGTGTTAATCGAATGTATACTCTTTCCCAATACAACTCATATATCATTAAAGCAACTCTCCTTCCACTGCTTTTTTTTTTTTTTTAATTTTTCTGTTTACTTTTCCCATCGGTAAGCAAAGCCTATGTTATTTACCTACCTAACATACCATAATAGGAGGATCATGTTCTCTGTTCACAGAAACATTAAATATCCACAAACAGTGTTCAAACATGTATAGGTATAGCCAGTAGTGCAGTAATGTAAAATTTTGAATAAGGTAGGTTATTTAAAGTTTCCTAATACAGAAAGGATCAAGCCCCAATTCCATGTTTTGAAACACAGAGGACATGCATGATCAGCAGAGACAGACACAGCGTTACAAAGGAATGGTGCGTTCCACCTGATGATCTAGATTCCTAATAACATTAGATGTCTTTTTGTTCTCTACCAAGTAACAAAGTCTTGCTTTGCATTTTTTTTCTGAGAAGAATCATTTACTCCATTGGTAAGTTCTAGGAAAAGCTGAGTATAAGAGTGAAAAAAAACACTGAGCAGCTCTATTAATTTCGAAAATTTAAGACTGTTCTGAGAACAATACACTACATATAGGAAGTCTCATGACTATCATAAATATCTATCTTAAAATCCCACTTACTAGAGCCATTAAATCACAATGTAAGCTGTCATCAAAAGAAACAAAACCAAAACAGTTTCCAGACTGAGTGTTGTTTCGAGTTCAGTGTAAAGTAACAGAAGTTGTAAACCAATTACACTTTCATGAATAAGTGCAAAACCTGCATTTTGGAGTGACATGGCACTTAATATTTCATACATCATCTTATTCAACTTTTTTAAAATCTGTATTTTTCTGTTAGGGGTTGCTAGACCATCATTTCACTTCTAAAGGACAAACAGACTCGGAAATGTCTCATAGCAACGTGTTGCACTCAGACTTGAAAACGTGCTGCCTGACATAAGCAAGCTTCTGAACTATGTTAGAAGAATGTGACAAGATCTATTCCATCCTGCTCAAGGAAGTGGCAAAGCATCACTCATGCCCATTCTTCAGCAGAGGCATTAATGCTCAACACCTTACAAGGTACTCTGTGGGCATAAACCAGTAAATTTAGTGCATGGGAGTCTCAGCAAAAGAGACTTCCAGGTTAAAAAAAAAAAATCTGGCAGCTAAGAGAACTTTTGAAGCTTTAATGAGCATCTTAATGACCCAAACCAAAATGAAGAAACTCATAACCCTAGACACTCATTAATTCTGTACAAAATATATTGGCCAGAAATCATTAATGTTGCGAGAAGCTTCTGTAGCTGTAGCGGCTTTAATCAACTCTCAAATCTTCTGTAATTACACACTTATGGCACAGGTTATTTTATTTATTTGGATTTCAACTCCATAACAGAAGTATCCATCTCGGATGCTGGATTATTAATAGAACTAAAAATTATTATAGACCTGATACATTACTTCACTTACAAGGTAAGCATAACTTCTTATGGATATAAAGTCTAGTTTTATGCAGGTGTAATACACAGTTGTTCTGTTTCCACAGTACAGCCACCTCAAGCACACTGAAAAAAAACCTCCAAAAAACAGAAGACAGTATATGATTAATCCAGCTACTCTAAATTTTCTATGCTTTAGTGACATCAAAGGTAACAGACTTGAAGAAATGAAAATATTAGTTATTTAATATACAGTTTAAAAGATACCTTTTACTATTTTATAGTAGTGTTGATCTTTTCGAAATTAGAGGGCCTAGCAGACTTCAGAGCAAAAATCCAACACTGCTGGAAGCACAAGGGGCATAAAGAACAGCTAATCAGCTAACCAGCGTCTTTCATTTGTGGGTGTGTGAAAATCATCCAGTCTCTTCAGAAAAAGAAAATGGAGCCAAAGGAACCCTCCTTCAACTGTGTGAAGCCCACGTACGAGTCAGACATAAATAGCGTTTGTGCTTAGGCAACGGTTTTTCAGATAAAAGAAAAAAAAATTTCTAACTCTCCATACCAATCTGCTAAATCTGCCTGCCTGAGGCACATACATTACACTCACCCAAAACCAGATTGTCTGCACTGGAGAATCATTATATGACTACTTTTCTTCATAAAGCTTTCTAGTGACAATGTTTTACAAAGTCTGGTTAGAAGGGCTTTGCCTACTTGGTAAAGCAAGGCCCCAAACTCCATAAACATATCAACTAGTTGGTAGATATAAAAGCAGTTTTCATAGCTATATGCACAAATTTGAATTCGAAAGCTCTTAATTTCTATATTAGTCACCTGTACTAGCCATGTCTATTGTCTTTTTGTCTATTAGCCAGGCAGCTGGCATATCTTAAAGAAGGTATTAGCATTCTATGTGCCATAGACAGGGTGAACATTAAAGTCTGACGTAAGATTCTACAGGCTTTCAATAGAGAGAAAAGAATTCAACTTCATATTTCACATCTCATCAACAGAAAAGCTGGGTTTCTCAGGAAGCACCAAACAAGGCAAGGAGAACTGAAAGTTTGGATTTACGGTTTTACATAAACAAATCATGGCAAAAAAAAAGAATAATGCAAATGGCAGTTCATTATGGATACTCTAAGTTTTTTTCTTGTCCTCATCCACTCCACAAAAGTTTGAGAATGGATCCAAATGTGATCCAAAGCTGGAAGAATTTGGAGGGATATATTTTTATAACTGCATAAAAAACAGGTAGGCAAAAGCATGTTGTAAAGACAGATGAGCCTGAATAGCAGAAGTTAAAAAAGGAGTACACGAAAATCTCCCAAAATTAGACTCTAGGTGTTAAACCAGTTCTAGAATCTCATGAACTTGTAAAGCTCAGGAAGAGTTGTTAAGATTTAAAAATAAGTATGAGAAATCTTTGCCTATACATCTTAAATTTGGATTTCTCCTTCTAAACATTCCAATTGACAACTGTTTACTTGAAACAAGAATGTTTTTCTAGAGATTTGCCTAACCCACTCCCTGCCCTTTATCCACTGCCAGCCATATAGATCCAACAAAGCTCTACGAGCGAAAGAAAGACTCTGGCCTAAACACCACACTAGCAGAGTTGTTCAGCAAACATCAAACTGCAAAGCAGAATCAATGCAACTCTTAGTCCTTGGTGCAAACTCAGAAGTCTAACCAAGGATAGATTTGGCTGGCAGGATCCTTCTTTCTGGCAGCAGTACACAGAAGCTGGAAAGAATATAGCTCAATTCCCGATCTTAACACAAGTCTTCTAGAGATGTCAACTTAAAAAAAAAAAAAAAAAAAAAATCTTCTTTATAATTGTGAAGTAAACTGAAATTTGTCTGAAGTCACTGAGATAACGAGATCTTGAAGGATGGTAGCTTCTATTTCACAATTTTAAACACGGAACTCACTAAAAAAAAAGGCATGCTTTAAAAGTAAAATGTTACTATTAACATGCAAATCCTCAGCTTCAGAATTCCCAGGAAAGTAATGAAAACTCCCTTCTAATCACACACAGCAACCCCAATTCATGGCAAGTCAAGTGAATCTCATTATCACTTCTTTTGCACACTACAGATGAGGTTCCACTTCATAGCAGGAAGCAGGAACCAGTGGGCCCCTTCACAGGAGGAATGAATTTTGACAAATGATGACTGACAGCTATAGTTCTTGTCCAAACAATGAACAAGCTATTTAGGGATCTTTGGAACAAAATAGCTAAGTGAAAAGAAGATGGCCTCTTATGTGAGACTTCTCCTTCTATCTATCCATGATCCTTCTTACAGGTCCTTATGTGACAAAGTAGGATCAGTAATTTTAAAAGTCCCTGATCCCAAGAAAAACTTCAGGAAAATCAAATAACGAAATTTAAATTCAGTTGATACAGTAAATACCTGCTTTGGGGAAATCCCAAAGCATTTATCTCTAGGATAAATGCTAAATGTTAGCTTTAAGAGACACAGAAAAACATCCAAGACATAACTAGAGTTTTCTTGGCTGGCATCTCCCTAAGGAAAAAGTTAAGGTCTTTCATAATTGCTGTAATTGTTTTTGATGTTGGGTAAGCTAGGTGATAAAAACAGGACACAAAAATGTTGCATTTCAATATAAAAAAATCTCAGTATATGCCCTCCAGGAACACATCTCTGTTTATAGTTTGATCAATGAATCTTTTAAGAACTGCTTACTTATTTTTACCTTTAAAGCAAGCATTTTCATCTAATGAGATCAACAAAGCCGAAGCAACACCTGGGCTGCAAAATGTTGGCTGTATGTCAGATCTTCACCCATGCAGGAAAAGAAGCTGATCCCAAGGCACTGGTATAACTGGTATGGGATATATGATTATATCCCACTTTTGAAATCTGCCTTTGACTTCGGGTGTAAGAATCTGGCCCAGAGAAAACAAAAGGACAGGCAGAGCATGAAGGAAGGAAGCACCCTAGAAACGTTTACATGCAACATGGAAACGGTGATTGACCTACAGGGAAGTTGAGGGCAAAGACTGGCTCTCCTCTGCTTCTGGAAACCACTGCAGCACTCATACAAAATGTGCTATCAGCCTCCCTGTGAGCCAGGGCTCCCCCACTCCCTTTGCCAGTCTGCCAGCGTTGAGCCAGAGGAAAGCTGCCACACTAAGATACTGACTGAAAAAAAGAAAAAGATCGTTTAAAAAGTTATTATTTTCTCTAATGCCAAGTAGGTATTTTTATTTTTTGAAAGCATATTGCCAGAGGACAGGTGAACCAGCTGTGCAAGGCAGGATGCAATTACATCCAATGAGAGCAGTCATCTGAGAAATACATGCACTTCTCAGTATTTGGATGACATTTGGCATTTCTTTCTAGGAACATCCCGGTGTATGCGAGATCATCTTCTGTGTCCAGCAGTCTTCGCCTCAGAGGGCAAAAAGGGGATGAATACAACCCAAGATGGAGAACGTGCAGCAATAAAAACTAAAACATAACCCTCAAAAATAATACAAAGTTTAGAAGAAGTGACCAAGCTGACAAAGTATACACATTTTACAGCAAACAAATTCACAACTGGGTTATGAGGATTGACTAGATCTAGGCACACCCACTGTGCAACTAATCATAAGCAGGGCTCGTGTAATTTACAGTCAGCACGTTAACTTCTCTTGCATGCTTTGTTCTTCACAGAGACAACCTCTCTCCTCCCTTCTTCCCAACAGCTACAATCCTTTTCCTCCTCTCACCTCCAGAACACAGCGTGTCCATTAAAATATCTGGACAGCTTGCCAGCAAGCAGCGTGAAGAGAAGCAACTTTTACAGAGTTAAACAAGTAGTTTGCTCTTTATTTCGTCCAACAAACTGCTAGTTTTCATTGGCTGGGAAGTGTCTGCTGGGATCTCAGTCTGTGCAGAAATTCCAAACTCCCAAGCATAAGCCTCTGACTAGGACACAACCCCAGCCTTTATGGAGGTCACTACATAAAGATAAACTGAAATACAGCTTAGCTCAGCTGTAAAATTTGACACCAGAACTCATCTGCAAGTTAAAATGTTGTAACAGCAACTAGCCACCATCAGAAGCAAAAGACAGGACCTCTGAACTGTTTGTTTAACATTACCAACAGCATTAATCTAGGAAGGCAATGCAAGCTCCATCATATGAGTGCTTTCTCAGTCTCTGCCATTTATTTTCACTGAATGACCTGCTGTACGATATTTGTGGCTTGCTTCTTCCCCGACATTTCCTTTTCTTGGCACGTTGTCCCAGCACATACCAGGCTGTCAGTTCTGACATCCCAACTTTTTATAAGAGGAAGGACAGTGAATGGGTTTCACTGCAGACACAGGCACTCAGGAATAACCAGCAAACCCTCCATACCCTTACAACGTTTGAGTGTTGCTATCAAATCAAACACAAAGGCAGAGAACAGAACTGTTTAAGAACAGGTGATGTTACTGTCTTTTTCAGGAGACAGCCTCTTGACCCACTAAGGCTTATGTATTCCAAGAAACTCAGAAGCTGTGATAAAAGAAGTTTTAACTCCTTAGTGCATCACTTGAGGAGAACAGGGACAGTGTGCAAAGTGGGCTCCTGAACAGCCAGGCTTGGTGCCTGGTCCAAGCCTTCCTGAAAACACAGAACTAAAGAATTACAAAAACCCAACCTTTAAAGAAGCAGCATAAGCGACAAAAACAGTGAACGTGATTGAATCATCATCATCATTCTTTCAGTTTGCCACTGATAAGTAAGAGGGCTTGGGGGAAGAAAAAACAAAACAAAACCCAACCCAGACTTCTGTGGGTGAAAAAAAAAAAAAAATCTATTTCATTTCCAGGATATTTTATGGCTCTGCGATTGCGAATGTTGAAAATAAATGTTGCTACAAATTGAATATTCAAAATTTCTGCATAACTTTAGATACAAAAATTCATGTGTCGGAAAACAATTTTAACTTCAGAATTCTGAAATGCAAGAATGAGGGGAAAAAACCTGGCAAAATTTTATTTAGGTGTGAGAGTCTTTTATCTCCGATACTGCAAATACATGCTTCACGTACACAGAGCCTACGGATCCACAAAATACCTGATTTCACAGTCTGTATTTCAGCTCCCAGTTCAGACAGACGTTAAACTCCAGCCAGCACACATTATTGAGCATTTGAAAGAGAATGTGCTGGTCAGCTGCCACTCAGCAGCACCTGACAGCACCGCTACTACCCACGCAGGATTTCCTTCCTACGCCTTCTCCTCTAACCTTCTCTCTGACTTTGAGCCGGAAGCTCACTTTCTTCCTTTCGAGCTCACTACGCTCAGCCTAGGTGACTTCAATTTCCGCTTTAGTGAATGTCTTTCCAGTGCTTCTCATTAACCTTCCTTTTCACTGTCTAGCTCTGGACTGTCTTTCACAGTCACTGGCTTGTTGATTCAGGGCCTGACCTGGTAAACTTGTACGCTTATGAATAATTTCACTCCTGGGAATAGCCAGGCTGACTTCTGTACAATTTCTCCCAGAAGTTAAATTGCTTTACAGGGATATGGTGAACAAGATGGGGGATTTTTGTTTATTTTGTTCTTTCTGACCTTTGAAGTCTTGGTTCTGGCATCTTCAGTATTACTGATGTCTTCAACTCTTTTATTTTAGGTTTTCAGGTTTGTTCATTAGAGCATAGTGAATAAAGTATAAAGCATAACCAGAAAATATTGGAGGTATGTACATACTATATTGCAGGTAAGTACATACTTATGATTATACAGATATCAGATTATCTGAATTTTTTTTATACCATTTGATAAATTTTAAACATTTTAAAGGAAAACTGAATTCTCAACTCTGTGAAATGTTATATTAAAATTTCCAGTGGTGTTATACAAAAGAAGTCATGCACTGCATGACTTGTGTGTACCTTCCATGCACTAAGTACATGCTGGAATCAGACATACCCATCAACACTTACGCAAGGTTTGGATTCACTCTCTGTGAACATTCACCCTAGTTAAGCGCAGTGTTTACTGTTTGTAAAAACAAACAACAGGAGAAATGGATTGAAACCAAGAAGATTTAGTTAGAAACCTGAATACTAATTTGCAGATGTATTTTTCAGTATTTAGCCAGCTTTAGTTTTGTGTTAGTCTCCTTACATTTGTGTCATAAGCAACTTTATCCTATCTCCTTTGAATTAATATTTTCTAGCTTTGTAATTCTTTATGCTTTTCCACCTCTTTAACCATGTTTCTTTAATGTCCCTACATTTATCAATGCACTTGCATTCATTTTACCCCTAAAATCTACAGTACATTCTTTCTGTTAGATTTCCCTCTCTCTTTTTCTTTATAACCATTCTTATGCTATTTAACTTATCTTTCATCCTTGGTCCAACATATTTTCCCTTTCCTAAGTTGCTTCCCTCCCCACCGCCTGGGTATCTAGACTTCCAGCTATATGCAATTTAAAAAACCCAGTGTCATAACAGGTAAAAAGATAGTATAACCCTTATTGTCATTGACTTTAATGTTAGAACTAACCCTGAATTTTAGAAAATACTCTGAATGTGGACATCAGGACAACCCCCTAAGAATATCTTCATGGAAGTAACACATTCCTGCAGAAGTATTTATTATTAACAATATGAATATATATGGAACATTTTTATAACATGAAGTTTTATATCTACACACTGCAGAAACTGAAAACATACTTTTTTTTTTTTCTAGAGAAATTAAGAAGATAGAAAGCTATCCATGTGGTAAGAATTAAATAGCATCTCAACACCTGAAAATTACGATTGCAAAACCAGCATTCTATGTTGGAAGCTGAACAGAGTGTATTATCTCTACTGTTTGACAAGCTGGTTGACAGTAATAACTACACTAACATCCCAGAACATCCTTGATCTCATCACTTCACCTCTTTGATTTTACGATGACTGTACCTTCAAAATTAAATATTGCTCTCATCACCGATGCTGTCTAATGTGAAGACAATGTATTGCCCTAATCTGAGAGCAGCAATTCAGAGCTGTTCCCCCACCTCAGAAGGCACTGGTTAGGGAGCTCTCAACAGAGAACAAATCAGAATCAAACAACAGAATATTCAGGTACGTCGCAACCAGTCAACTCAATCACATAAAGAGATACTTATGCATTATTCATTCTATGAAATCTGGGAGTTTTTCCAGAGAATATGCCACAGACTAGAGATAGGCTTTATCAACTGCTTTAAATCAGCATGTTTTATCTAATACAATAACAATTTATTTACTGGGGATATTTATACCATCAGAGCTTTTCCAGGATTAATTGATTCTTTTCATCAAGATCCTCTGCAGTGGGAAAACCACCTCACAAAGGAATTTGAAAAGAGACTATGCTGAATATCTACAAAATGATTTGGATAATAATGGGGTAAAGTTATGGATCTGTTAGCATTTCAATTATCAGACTCTTTTTCTTTGGAGCTATTCTACAAGGCCATCCTCATTTAAAGGATGACAAAAATAGTTTTTCATTTCAGAAAACAGTTTATGTGGACTTCAATAATCATTAATCACCAAAGCTGCAGTTAGGCAAGTCAGTTTGTAAATATACCACTTGCATTGACAAAAATCTTCATACGAAAAGCTAACATAAAATAAAAATTTTAATTACTAGTGTATCAAGTATGATACAAATATAGACCAAGCAGAATTCAGTCCAGTATTTTGCCCCCAAGCCTGCAATCAATGGCTTCAATGATGTGAGTTTTACCACTGTAAGAAAACAGTAGGTCAGTGTTTATTCTTGCAGATCAGTAAGGTTAAGTATTGCCAAGCCCAAACTTCAAAAATCATGAGACAGACTGCTAAAATTAAGAAATTATTCTAAAAAATGAGATGAATAATAAAACAATCAATAAGCCAATGCATCACTTCATGTTTCACCTCAACTCTCTTCATTCCAGGAGCTGGTGTGTTAAGTCATGAAAACTCATGAGAGGTAAAAAATACCGCACAATTCACATGAACAGAACTACGCTAGTCAGAAGAGCTGGAGTCACCAGTATGCCGGCAGTAACTCCGGCTGGATTAGTTGGAAGCCAGATCCTTATGCCAGTCTGAGGCCAGAGAAATCAGAAGATAATTAGCATTCCTTTGAATTGTAACAGAAATTAATACAAGAGAGTAACACTCACAGACTACATTCTGTTCTGATTGAAAAGAACAATTGCGGAATCAGGTTTTATATACAAAAGCAAGGATAGTTCCTAATTACCTATCTTCAGATGGCTAAATGCCTAGTAGCAGCGTAAAGAATTCTTCTGTTATAGATGAGGTTTGGATAAATCACAGTGAAGAGGAAAGTCAGCACAAACTCCTCTAACATATTGCAGCTGTTCAATTGAATAAAAGCAAGCAGATGTTGCTGCAGGAGGTAAAGAACTTCTACCTTTGAAGACGGACTACATGATTAGAGAATATATTTCCATTTATGTATGAAAGTCTGTATGTAAAAAGTGTTGCTTCTGTGTGAAATCCTAGCTAGAAACATTAGCCTTTCTGGTATAGAGGATTTCTTCCTCTTTTTTAAAGGATTACCAACAGATTCTAGTGTAATGTACAGAGTAATTGTGATATGATATTTCTAACAAAATTATTTGAAATCCTTTTGCCACAGAATGTGATTCCTCCTAAGAAGTGGCCATAGTGGAGCTGAATGATGAAGCAGCAGGGTAGCTGAGTACTAAGGAAATAAGAAGCAGAGTTCTGTCATCAACTGTTGCTAGATCTTGGCTCTCCACAGTATGCTCTTTGTTCTCTAAATGCAGCTAACTTCTCCACATATGAGTTCTTGACCACATTACTTGTCTGCAGGTTTTTCACCTCAACCAAAGGAGATTTTTTGTTTGTTTTATTGGTTGGTCGGGGGTTTTCAGGTGTGTTTTTTTGTTTGCATGTTTTGTTTTAAATCCAAAAGCCCTTTTCTGTGGGAAGGCAGATGGTTTTCTGTTCCAAATAACCCAAGCTGCTGCTTTCTGAGGCCACTTTTTCTAAGGCATAGTGTCACAGCTTCTGAACCCATCCCTGAACTAATCTGCAACTAGCACCATATCCAGACAATAATTGCATGTCCTAGTAAGGCCCACTAGTCCCAAATGACTTGTCTTTTAAGGCAAAATAACTTGGAGAAGGGACAATATGCAAAGTGACAGCAGATTAAGAAATGATGGAAATTAAAAGTTTAAAAAGCATGAGAAAGCAATTAACCAAGGAACAAAATGATGTTTCTAAGCGTATGGAAGTTTGGAGTCTGTGACAGAACCAAAGTCTGGAAAAAATGAAAATAAAAAGGGAACTTGGGAAACTACTTAAAAATGAATATTTTTCTCTTTTTTGTAAAGCATGTAAGATAAGTGCTATTTCAGTTCCAAGTCCATGGTACAGGGACAGAGATAGATGTATTTAAAGAAACAATGCTAGAACAGTCATGCAAGAACCATCAGCAAGGCTCTAGAGCCAGACTGGAGGCCATTGACAGTGGTTTGTCCTTTTCATTCAGGATCCAAATAAACTGCCAAGATACCAATAAAATATTCAAATGAACTCCGAGAACTGCAATTTAATAACTTTCTGGTCTGAAATGCAAAACAGATCAATAGATTGATCTCAACCTTTATTTAGTCTGAAGTCTTTCTACATATTTTACATGGAGGAAAGAAGTAGCAATTCTGCTGTAGATTCCAAGAGAATTTTGCTCCTTTACTCACACGGGTTTCTTCTTCTGAAACAGTATGAAGATAGCATCTGACTTACTCCTTTCAAAAAGCCTCTAACAAAGTCCATCACAAAAGTTTCCTAGGGAAAATACAGTTACAGATGAGCGGTAAGAAATCTCTGCCCACTGAAAGTGCAGACAATGGAGCAGGGAAAGGGCTTTATTGGAAGGAGCAAATGAAGTGACTAAATGTTAAAGTAGCATAAAATTGCACTAGAATAAAATATAGTTGAGAAAATTTGAAGGGACCTATAGAAGACAGTTCATCAAGTATCATGACACCAGTGGATATGCAACATTTACAAATGCAAGGCAACGCAGAAATTTTACCTACTCACATATAATACCAGATTCTCAGCAATCTATAACTTAGAAAAATGACAGGGACATTGCTGTGAAAAGTCAGTAAGACCATTTACTTCTCCTACAGTACTGGATAAAACCCAAAGAATATTAAATATGAGATAAAACACATCTGGAGAAAACGTAACCATGATATAAGTGAACAGTAAAGCCTCCTCTGTAATAATCCCTGTTCTTTTCACCCTGTTATAAAGTGACTCCAGGAAAAGAAGCTGCTAAATGGATAAGAACTGCCCTAGATAAATAAAATACAAACTTTTTTCCCTGAGACATTAGTCAATCTCCAATTGAATGAAAGATTATCATTAAGGATTGTGTTATGTCTAATGTATATGCTGAAATGAAGCAATGCACGGCTCAGCAAATTAAGATTTTGATTGTTTTCTGAGCTCAGTGATGTTAAACAAGTTACTTAACCTTTCCTTACCTCAATTTCCTAACCTTTCTAAGAGGGTGAAACACTTATTTGTTCAAAAAACTCTGGCAGAAACCAAGATGTTGTGGTAATTACTAAAAAATTAATAAGCGTTTAATTAGGCTAATTCTAAAAGTTATTTCTAAATCCCTAATTCAGCGTCAATGAAAACATCATTTGTAACCAGACAACCATCTGAGCAGAAACCAACATAAATCAGCAAAAGCTATTCCAGTAACAGAAACTGTAGCTACATCATTAAGAACAATTTTAAATGCTTACAGCTTTCGTAATCACTTGCATTTTATTTTCAAACTTTTTTTATTAGAACATCGACTAGTCATTATCCTAGCACAGCTAAAGTGAGACAGAATCAATGCCCTGTAGACTGTCTCTGTTTGTGATAAACACTGTCTAACAAGTTAGAAAAAAATCCATTTTGATACCGCTCCCCAATTAGACCTGTTAAATGTTTTTGAATGACTAAATTTTGTTTGGTTTTACACCTAGCTATGTTGCTAAGCTAATATTTTATATGGAAGAGTATTGTACCATTTCTAGTTGCTGTCTTATTAAATTTCAAACTAAGCAAATCAAATTGTAATTGTTTTCTTAGGATTCAATGCAAGTTATTAGGTACTTGGTAACTTTCAGCATTTTAGTCACTCATTTTCACAGCAGCAGCTGACCCAGATGCACACTTAGGAAATCATTTTATTAATACCATGCTATGAGACAGCCCTTTTTAGATGTGCTCAATACAAAGTATACCAAAATAAAACACGCAAATGTCAGCAACTAACGCTGATGCCAGCCCCATTCAATCATATCACAAAAGGTAATTTTCGTAGAATGGCTTGGGTTGGAAGGGACCTTTAAAGATAATCTAGTCCAACTCCCCTGCCACAGGCATAGACATCTTTCAGTAGATCAGGTTGTTGAAAGCCCCGTCCAACCTGGCCTTGAACACTTCCAATGATGGGGCATCCACAGCTTCTCTGGACAGCCTGTTTCACTGTCTCACCACCCTCATGATAAAAAACTTCTTCCTTATATCCAGTCTAAATCTACCCTGTTTCAGTTTAAAACTGTTGCCCCTTGTCCTGTCAATACAAGTCCTGGTAAAACGTCTTCCTCATCTTTCTTGTAAGCCCCCTTTACATAGTGAAAGGCTGCAATAAAGTCTCCCCAGAGCCTTCTCTGGTTGAATGTGAAGAAGTTTTCTTCACATTCAGTTTGGAAGTATCCACACCACTGAAATGCACTGATCAGTAGACCTTCCAATGCAGGCCACAGACACGTACTGCTCAGCCACACATAACTTCTCTGCATAGCTTTTCAAAGGCACTCTTATTCTAGACTTGACTGGTAAATTGCAATACTGCTGTAACTGTAAAATAGCCAAGTCAAAACAAAGCCTATGTCAGAGCAGTTAAAGCATAGATTCTGAATTATTTTATTCTCATTAAAGACCATCTTCCACTTGTAACTGAAATATCCAATAGGTTTTTTTCCTTCTGCACTAGTGAACTCGGGAAATGTTAGTCCATTTTTTTTGTTCAAGCTGACCTCTGTCCTTCCTTCTCTTACCCTTTTAACCTATCTTCATGTTCTACTATCTGTTGGCATTAAGCTTCTAACTCTTTGCACATTCACTTAATCATCAACGTAACTTATCTCTAAGTTATGCGTGCTTCAGTTTAATGAAACTGTATTTTCACAGAATCACAGAATAGTAGGGGTTGGAAGGGACCTCTGTGGGTCATCTAGTCCAACCCTCCTGCTGAAGCAGGGTCACCTACAGCAGGCTGCACAGGACCTTGTCCAGGTGGGTCTTGAATATCT
>Ga0065711_1044365_pt1 | contig 14144 bp, 11 predicted proteins | sample Hoacrofraction12_FD_59098 | JGI IMG/M metagenome (GOLD analysis project Ga0065711, IMG submission 59098) | Hoatzin crop microbial communities from Cojedes, Venezuela - Epithelial fraction 12 v2 (version 2) | ecosystem: Host-associated > Birds > Digestive system > Esophagus > Crop | place...
GGTTGGATGGAGCTCTGAGCAACCTGGTCTAGTGGAAGATGTCCCTGCTCATGGCAGGGGGGTTGGAACCAGATGATCTTTAAGGTCCCTTCCAACCCCTGCCATTCTATGACTCTATGATTCTAAGTTTAAGATTTCTTTTCTTCGCTGAGAACTGATAAATGTATGGGTTTACCACGTTTCTTGCAATGATCATCTTAAATGGATACACTTTCATTGACACTCATTTTTAGAAGCCAGAAGTAAACATGTTTTTTACTTCTTTTCCTAAAATAAGAATGGTAAAATGTTCATGCAAACCTGCAGGCTTCATCTGATTGTCTTACTAAGGTATCCACTCTATTTTTAATCTATGAAAATGTTTAAAATAAGTTGGTTTTAAGCAATCAGTTATAAAAAAGAGTAAGACCTCATCCCACTATTTCATTTCTTACTCTAAGAGGTTGCTCTCCCACCACACACACAAAGCTTTTCTTACTATAAATCACTACTAAAAACTCTACAACACAAAACCAAAGCACAGACCTCAATTTCTAAAACATTAAAAGAGTTAGGGAAAATATCTACTTAATTCAAGTGCTATTTTCTAAGCAGAAAATAGACAGGGCCTTCACAACTATCTTCAGGAGAAAGCAGACCAATCCCAGAATTAATAAGGAAACAATTTTTTATCATAGTTAAAGCTACAAAATATGATTCCAAATTCAACTAAATGTTAGTAATGCCTTTTGTAGCTGCCTGACAGCATTGCATAGCACTCCTAAAACTGCATATCTCTTTGTCATCCATGGGGAAATCTTAGCTGCAGCAGAAAAAGTAATACATTTCCTCTTCTCCCTCCACTTTAGAGAAGAAGAAATGATTAGACAATGTGAGAAAAGTAGGTAGCAACACATAACGTGCCTCCTAGAGAACTGTAGCGAAGAATCCCAAACTGAACATCTCCAGATTCGCTGTGGTTGCTGTACTAGTAAAGAGGTGCTGATTGACTGAATTCGGCTAGCTGTCTCTGCTATTTTAACTGCAAAACTTCCTACAGTTCAATTATCTGCAGCAGCTTTCCATAATATCAATGAGAAACAAATTAACAGTGTTCCTGCAAAGCAGCTGCTTTTTCTGTAAACTGACAGAAAGATTCTTTAATGAACATTTAAGAGCCCTTCAGTTGGAGCAATCCCTTTCCCCTGAGCAGCATGGCTGCCGGGGCAGGCACCCCAAGAGGTGTTCTACCTGAGTGCACTTTGCCAGATTGATGAGCCTCCTTCCGACAGTTGACTTTTTATGTAGAGAATTTGTTTGGCATGCGCAAGCTGCTTACATCAATATATTATTAAAAGGGGAGGAGGGAACAGGCCGTGAACACTAACTTGTAGCTGTACTGCAATTTTTCGAGCTGTATTTGTGTATAAATACATACATCTTTTAATTCTGCATTTCTTCTTCCTTTTTTTCCCCCCAGAAAAGCCAGTTACCCATGCAGTGTCGTCTTTCCACTTTCTAAATATGTGTGTATCTGCCTGTTTGTTCCTCCCTGGTTGTCTCTCCCCTCTCATTCTAAACAGCCCTTTTTTCCCCCTGAATTCTCAATGGTCCTTAGTATAAACATGCATAGAAAGGTTACTCAGCGGGTTTGCATAGTAAACACAAATGGATATTGTTCTTGACATCTTGTGAACTTGTCTCTCTCCCTTATATCTTGAGAGAACATAGGACCTTCTGGGCCTGTACGAGCCTTGCTGCATTTTTAATGATAGTCCCTGAAATGCAGGGGAGCAAGATGTTGTCACCTCGACATATTTTATCCCTGATCAAACATTAGTTGGCAGCTGTTCCAAACTCGTAACACTGTCTCATCTACGCCGGCTGCTGGCTTAGTGGCAAGAGTGTAAAATCTCACCCAGCTTCTTCTTTTTCACGTCTCTCTTTTGCTCACTTACCTACGCCTTGGAGTCCTGCTCTCCTCTTTAGCGTCACGAAATCGTTTCCAGCAAACTTCAACACACAGCGGGGAGAGTCAGCAAGGAGACCATCCACCTTATGAAACAGTATTTACCAAAATCAGGGTAAAGATGTTAAGACATTAAAACATTTATAAACACTGAATGTAATTTCATATGCACAAAGAACAACAAACATGAAGGCATGTTCTGTGTGCTACATATGGGGTTATTGGGGTTTTTTTCCTAACTGGTTGGTTTGGTTTAAATGCTGTTACTTTTTTTCTGTTCTTTGAAGATCTTTTTTTAAGAGCATAATAGCTGTTATTAAGAGGGTATTCACTGCTAAGAAACCACTAATATGCAGGATTCTGGCTTGTGTTTACAATCTTCCATTAAAAAATAATTGCTTAAGCCATCACCACCACTGCAGACTTAGTTATTTTGATGGTTTTGAAAAAGTGTGATTTCTGGTTTGTCAGTGATTTTTCATGATCTGAGAGTCTTCATTTTTAAGCTGGAGCCACATAATCTGAAAGTGTTGCTTGTTAATATTTGAGTGTCGTGCAGCAATTCTGCACTTGCAGGGAGAAGATGAATGTTTTTTTAAATGGTATTTTTCAAATCAGTGTAAGAAGTAGGATTTATGGAAGCTTTCTTTAATCCTCTCGTTACTATTCTAGATTTGAAAAAAAGGAGTATAAAAACTCAGAAATTCCATTTAATACATCTGATATTCACAAAGATTTATGTAACACAACTTCTCCATTTGAAGCCTCTTTACTACGTAATTATGTATCGTTTTTCTTGATCCCAAACAAGCAACACTTATTCTGCTGTCAGAGACCTTGCTGCAGTATCATCTTTGGAAATGCTCAAGTGACTTCAGAGTTTTATGCCTACGTCGTCTACGACTTGGTGCTGGTTGACTGTTGATTATAATTCGTAAAAATCTGTTTTAACAAAGTAATTGCAATTGCTTGTGTATGTGGTCACTGGAAATAAAGTCAGTTTTTATGCAAGAAGAATCATTCAAGACAGATAAAATATGTGGATACACCTTAAAGACTTTGATACAATTACCACCTTCTCTCTAACAATGTCAAGATGTCGTAGAAAAAGCATTCTCCTGCATAGGTTAATGAAATGTTAAGCAAGTTCAGAAATCCAGGGAGAACATGCTGAGACTATGAATCATTTTGGCAAAAATTTTAATCATTTTGAGTATTATGTTCTTTTCTCCTTACTGTGTTGGGGGGAAGTGGGGGGGAGACTTTGCAGTACTTGAAAAGGTAAAGAAGGGCAACAAGGCTAATCCAGGATTAAAGAAAATGGGCTCCGAGGACAGTCAGAGATATCTTTAAACCATATGGCCCAGAGGGAAGATATTTAAAGTGGGAATTTTTTGGAAGTGTACACACTGCCAACTCAGGTTATTTTTTTCTGAATTTGTACACAGGCAAGACATATATAAATGCAAATAGGAAAAATGTAGTTAAGGGGATGACAACAACATAGTAGGCCTGGGATCACAAACACTTCACTGTAAAATAAACTGAAGTACAGTGCTCAAAACAGGTCTTTGCTAAAGAAAGCCAGGCTGGACTCATAAAAACTTGACAACCGACTAATGTCCCTCTGACTTGTTTCTCCAATACTGTGAACTCATCACAATTTTATTTACAAGACGATTGCAAAATCGTCTTGTGAGACACTGTTGACAGAAAACCGATTTTCTCTCTGAAAAGAGTGCTGTTATAATTCAATTTCAAGTAACGTCTAACTTGGCTGAATTAGTAAATGCATTGTGAAAATATTCTTCTCTCATTGTATTTTTGTTTTCTAACAAGCATTCACTTTTTTCCATACTCTGTTTCATCTATTCTTTCTCTCACTAAAACAATAACATCAACTTCAAGGAGACCTTACACGAACACTTCTTTTTCCCAAGCTTTCGAAGTAGATATTGCCAGAGAAATGTCAATGAAAGTGACATTTCTGAGTTTACAGCTGCGAAAGTCCTTTTCAGGGAAAGGCAATAAGAAACAGAAGAGACTGTGGGCAGAGCTCCTTTCACACGCTGTATGATTACTTGCAGCGGAGCAGCAGGAAGAGAGAAAGAAGCCTTCTCTATATAGTGTCAGGGAATAAAGGGAGTCTAAGATGAGATAACAGACTATTTTGTCACAGAATTTCTGAATAAAGTGAAGTCATGTGAATTTGAACAGTTAACAGATGGATTAGAGACCCAATTATCTGTGGTACTGTATATGAACTCCAACAAATTTACTGTGAAAGAGGCAGCCTGTGCCCTAGCAGATCTGCCTCAAGCTCAGCAAAATGTGCCGCTGGTCTTTATTTGAGCCCTGTGACACAAATGGTATAGTACTTGTTGCACTTGTAGTAATGCTGGTGATAATACAGCGAGCTTTTGAAAAGCTCTTCAAAAGGCTGTGTTTCTCTTTGACTGACTGATCTCTTAGACTGGTTGCAGCACAAATGTTTCACAGAGAAGGTTTGAATTAGATGAGGTTACAACCCAATTCAGTCAGGTCTCATGCCTGCTCATCCATTTGACTCCTCGGAAGACTGAGTGGCAGTCTGATGGGAGATCTGCAGCCTGAATTCCCAGGATCTTCAGCTCCTGCACAGTTTGGCAAAAGATTTCTTGTCACGATATACTCAGAGATTTCCAGGACTTCCAAGAAGATTGCACTGGGGTTTTCAACACAGTCTCACCCTCTTCATAGTCACTAGTAGCTTTCCAATTCATGTAAACCACTTTGCAAGTCAATTGCAGGTTTGGAAAAGTAGCACTGCACATGAACAGTGGTGAAAATCCATTCATACACATAAATCTGTTTTATGTAAACCTGCCTGGAAGAATATTTAGGAAAAAAAACAGAACCACTTTGTTTCAAAACTACTGAAATGCTCCATTCTAATATTTTGACACAATTAGGCAGCCAAGTACAATTAATGAACATCTATACTTAAACGAGATTGGGAATTCCTACTGAAATAGACATGCCAGTACTAAACAAAATCATAGACCTTTTATTTATTTTTGTTTATAATTTAAGTGACTTCATGATAATTATCAGGTATTTAGACAAGTACTTTTTAATATTTTCATGTGCCTATAGGACTCTACATATACTCAGCTAGCTAATATCCCATGAATGAACAAACCATATTTCCAGTGGAATAAGCAGAGAAGCTGGACAGTTTTGCTACAAGGCTTTGGCAGTGTTGGAGGTCAAACACAATCTGTACGTGAAAACAATGCACCTGATGGGTTGCCAGAGCAGGGGAGGAGGTTCAGCAACCCGAGGACTCCCTCAGTTATGTCCTATCTGCCAATAAATGCTATGGTCCTTCTAAAGTCTATACAGGCCCTCGTTCTGACAAAGGGCAAGGGAATATTTCAGATTTTTTTGTTACCGCGTTTGTGGAGAAATCCAAATCCAGGCCACACAAATGGAAGCAGGCATAGATTTTTGAAAACAATGCCAGTGAACTGTCACTCTATTAATGGAATGATTAATTTCCTGTTTCTTCATATCTTCAAATCAAAGCTGTCTGCTCTGCTGGGAACTATGGACTCAGTATGGGGCAGCTGCATCAGATATAACAACACCCTACAATAAAAGCAGAGCAGACTAGAAATGCCACTGGCTCTGGCTTCAAACTCAGTGAGTCTGAAGAGAATCAAGAGAAGCAGATTAAGGGAGGCTTGGATGTTAGAAAGTTACACTGTAAATATTACGGAGGAGTCCAATCTCACTAGTTGCAGTAGTTAAATAAATTCGGCATTCAGAATGTCAGAGAAAAGGTTGGCCTATCCCCGATTTACAGCTGAGGAAACTGAAGAGGAGTCAGGGGAACCTGTCTCTTTAGAATGACATCATGGCTGACTCTGATAATTTCATGGCTACTCCCAGGTCTAGTAATCATGGCAGCTGATCCAGATACATCATAAAATGTGCAATACATAACACAACAAATCAAGATAAAAGCTTTCTCCAGTGGACAACATACTCAGGCTATCACTACATTGGTGTCAGGTTAAAATGTGTGTCGAACATGAAACATTGTTCAATGTAGCACATCACAATGAGCAGAGGAAAGCCTTTATCGTAGCCTTCCTTCTCCTTGCTTTGTACAGCTGTTTCCATAGTATAAAAGCTCAGATATTTTTTCACACACTGACCAGAAAACACCTCAAAATTCCAGACCTCGCCACAAATCTACCAGTTTGTTACTTTAATTAAATAGACTGTTTGTACATGCCTGTTCTTGGTTGCTAAAGTTTAAATCCTTTTCTCCAAATTGACACATCTTCAACAGAGAGGTACCATGTCTGACTATGTGGTCTACATGTTCTCCACTCTTACTGCAAAGCTGAAAGTTTTGGCAATGACAGCTGTGGAAGAGGAAATGAAAAGTGGCTTTTTTGCTACATGAGGTCTTAGTTATCAGCTTCTGGTAGTCTTCTCTGCAGCTATCTTTTAAAGGTCTAAAAGACAGCAGTTACTCTCATGTCCTGTAAACAGACTGGTCTTTTCAGTGTGCTCAGTTTCCTTCGATAGTATCTACCTAACAGAGTTTCTTGCCTAACAGCAGCCTTAGACATCTTTGGGGTGCTCAGTGGTCAGAACACAAGTACCAGATCAGGCAAACCAAAAAAATGCACCCCAGTCTCAGCTGAGATTTTATTCAGGATGTAGGAAGAGCAGGCAGCAATCCTTCCTGTTCCTTATTGGGGCAGTGATTTTACCCCAGACACACCTCTCTCCCTGCGGCACTGTACCCTATGATGCAAACTCTTTTGCCGCTGCTCTTTGAATTCCTACAAGACACCTAAATATACAGTGGAACAGAAGAAGAATGATAACAACACTAGAAACCAGTGGATAGGATGCTTGCTCTGGTTCCACTTAAGTTTTATGGGGTTTGAGTCCCAGCATTTCCTGTTGCTGCTGACTGTGAGTGACTTGTCCTAGATTGCCAGCTTCTCTAAACCTGCTTTCTTACAGAACTCTCAACACACTTTGTGTAGAAATGCAAAGCATCTGCCAGTGAACTCTGGACTTAGGGAGCAGAACATATCAGAGTTAGGCATTGCTCCCACCTACCTTGTGTATGTCCTACCTTGCTCATCAAAACGGCCTCTGATAATGAGGTCCTTGTTAATGAGTGATACATCTTATCCTGTGTTAATTTATACCAGCATTATGTGTTTATAAAAAATGCAAGCATGCTTCCCTTTGGGTCCTATAAAAGAATTGTTTTAACTCTTCTCTCAATTTATGGGATTAATTAATGTTAATGGCATTAATTTGCTCCATCTATCACTCCTCTTACTTCATTGCATGGGCCTTAATCCATAGGTACACACCACAAAAGAAGACAGAATCATTTACTGTAGTCTCAATTCAGAGTAACTGATTTGACAAGTTATGCAGTGGGACTCATCATCATAACAGTCAGGAGGAAGAATTTTGTGTCCTTTTCTTTAAAAAGCCATAAGCATGCTAATTCCTATACTTGCTTTTTCTTCCTTTTTTTTTGTCTTTTTGGTAAGGGTTGGAGAGGAAAGGATCTTATGCATAATTTAATTGCTTTGTCTTTCTCCCTCAGGTCAGTATATTATATTATATTGAAAAGTAATTATGCAGCGAAAGTAAAATGTCAAACTGCAGATGTCTGGTAACAAGTAGTACAGATGTGAACGATTCTATTATGTGCCATCTTGCAGACATCTTTATATCTTTCCTCTGAAGCTTCACTCTATGTGCTTACACGTTTGAGTACTTATGCACCCTGGATGAGATTTGCCTTTTTTCCCCCATTTGCAGCATCTAGATCCCAAGCTGGGTTGCCTTGTTGGCAATGATTGATTACCCAATATCTAATTAAACCTGATCCAATCACTTATTATGCAGAGTGGAACAAACAAACTGAAGTCGACTGTCAGACCTGTGATTGATGATACTGCCAATCCAGCTTTTGTTGCGTCTAATGTCCTGACGCTTGTTACAACCAGCCAAAGCTGCGCTGGACAAAGCGTTCTGTCACTCTTCACACAAATTCATTTCCCTCCCCCCCACACGCTCCTCTCTCCTTGGTTTTTGGTTTTTGTTTTTTTTTTAAGAAAAAATTATTGAGAACAGCAGAGGTTCTGTTTGGGTTAGTGTGTACAATGAGATCAAAGTCCCCTAGAGATCCAGAGTCCTTAAGTGGCAGGGAGAGGAAGAAAAAGAGTATGTGTGCGTGGAGGGGGGGGTTGGCAGGAGGTGCACTTGGTATGGTAATGAACCTACCTTAGGGAGAATGACAGATATGACATTAAAGCAAACCTAGCAGGGTAATAATTTCTTTTCTATTGTCTTCCAAACAGGATTCTCTTCGCAGCTCTCATTTATAAATTTTTCAGTTTTAATGTTTTAATTATTTAAAATGCAAATAGGTTCCTGAAGAAAGAAGCAGAAAATACAAATTCCCCAAACAAATTCAACTTTTGAAGTTGCATTCACACGTTGTAAAACCTTTCTCTCGTGCCTTGTATTTAGCTTAGGTTAAGTTTGGGGATTTTTTCTGTTTATGAGCCAAGATTTAGTCAAACTTTTTGTAGTTTTTAATTTTCTTATTTTTATTAGTTCAAGTCATTTTTTTGCTTTGTTTTGAGAACAAGTGAAATAAAATGTCAGATTCCTTCCAGATTCAAAACACTAGTCAGAAAAATACAAAGAGGTTGTGGTACAATGGTTTATTTCCTGACATAGCCTGTGTTTAAATGCTCAAATTGTAATTAGATATAAGAGAAATTCACCTAAAGTGATAATTACATCCTTTCACAAGTTTAAAATATCTATTTAATGGATCCATCCACATCTAAATTGTTTCTACTCGTTGTGGGCAAGTGTCTGTGTGTATGTGCACATGTGCATGATTCCCATGTGATAACTGGAAGAACTGGTAAATGTACTTTTTAAAACCTTATGCAACGAATCACGTTTACAATTCCATCACCTCCTTAGTAATCTACCTTACAGTTCTAAGATTTCCAACTCCATACAGCTACAAACAGCTGATATTGAAAACAGAAATTAAAATAAAATGAACAAAATCCAATAAGATTATAAAATATTTTACTCTTAAGCTGGAATTTCCTTGCAACAGTTATTTTTTCTGGAATAAATAGAATAACAATAATCAACTTGGAATTTTTTTTTCCTAGACAGACACAATTCTAAAGTTTATTTGTTTCCTTTCCCTGACATTCCAGACACAAGAGCTTTGCACATTTGGCCAAAAACTCTGAAGGTGCCCAGGTCAACACATTTTAGTTCAATATGTCTTCATGTCTAGAAAAAGATTATTTACATGTGTGCTTTAAATATTTCACTCCTCTCCCCTACCCCTTAGATCTAAATGGTGCAGTACCTGGATGGACAAGTGAGTTCATGAAATAGCCCCAGCATCACTAATGAAAATTCTTAAATCATACTAAAAACAGTGCTATGTAATAAACTATGAAGAAGTTAGATTATAGCAATAGTTCACAAATTGGTTCACAGAATGGTTGACGTGAGAATACAACTCTTGAAATCATGTGGTCCAATCCTCTTGCTCAAAAAGGACCTTCTAGAGCCAGTTGCCCAGGACAACGTCTAGCCAGTTTTTGAGCATCTCCAGAGATGGAGACTTCACAACCTTCCTGGGCAACCTGTGCCAGTGCTTGACCACCCTCACAGTAAAAATGTTTCCTTATGCTCACCTAGAGCCTGTTGTGTTTCAATTTGTGCCCATTGCCTCTGGTCCTGTCACTGGGCACGACTGAAATAGCCTGGCTCTGTCCTCTTTGCACGCTCCCTTCAACTGTTCACGTAGATTGATGAGGTCCCTCCTGAGCCTTCCCTTCTTCAGGCTGAATAGCCCCAGCTCTCTCAGCCTCTCCTCATACGAGAGATGATCCAGTCCCTTCATCATCTTAGTGGCCCTTTGTTGAATTCTTTCCAGTATGTCCATGTCTCTCTAGTACTGAGCAGTCCAGAACTGGACACAGCGCTCCGGGTGTGGCCTCACCAGTGGTGAGTAGAAGGGAAGGAAGTATAAGTATATACATAAGCTGACGGCCAAACATGTCTAACTAGCCCAAAATTGTTATCTTTTAGACAAATATACTTGCAAGAACCTCTGCATGTACCTAGATTTCTATGAGAAGAAAATCTGATGAAAAATGTTAGCTTTTAAACAATTTCATCTTCAAAGGATGTAATATGCACAAGCAGTTGCATGGTTTTAAAGAGAAGTAAAATCGACAGGAAGGTAGAATACAGCCCTTATTTACTGACAAAGGAAGACAGTAATGGAATTAAATTTAAGACTGGCAAACACCAACATAAGAAAAAAGTTTTGGAGGGTGCTAAACTACAGTGAAAACAACCATGTGAATATCCACTACCATACTCTGCGTGGTGCCCTTTATCTTAGTGATCGCAGCAGTCACAAGAGTATCAAGTCCCCTGTCTTGGTGGGAGTCTTTCTTCAAGACTAACGACATTGCACTGATTGATTTGGAGAAAGGAGGAGAAATGGGATTTGTGAAACTTGCGACTTGCATGTAGAGCATTGGTCGCTTAATTTCATACTCACCCAACTTTAAGGAGAAAGAAAACATATTTTTCTTTCATATGCCATGATTTCAACTTACACAGAAAAATTCTTCAGACAAACTGAGGTCCAGATTAAGACAGAAATGTGTAGCTGTGTAAAGATACTAAAAGAATTTCCCCAAGCATCTAGGTATTTCAAGGAAAACCTCATCTTGCACTGGACTTCTGGTGAATGCGGGAGTGATGCCTATTTAATTTACACTAATGTGTGTAATCAGCAAAACTGGTGAGGCTAGTTGAATTACCCTGGCACAAATAGCTAGAGAAACAAGCCTCTAGCATTCAGACTTGTTCTGCTGCAGTGTGAGAGCTAATACAATCTGCATGTAGTGCTGATACCTAGCTTACCTACTTCTAATTTTATGGCTCGACTCTAGCTACCCATCCCCTTCTATAATCAACTAATAACCTTTATATTGGTCTCCTTGGAAGTTGCAGAATTACAGTGGGGTAAACGGGAGAGTAATCAAGCCCTAAATATTTTAATCATGCTGACATATGTGGAGTTAAGAAAGAAAGGAAAAAAAAATTCAAAGGAACAAAATGGGTTTCTCACAGCTTTAAAAATGAATGTTTTACATCAGGGCAATAGGAGGCTAACATTACCAAAGGAAGCTAAATTTAGCCTGTGAAAGGTTATCTTGGGCAAGCACTTATGGTGCATTTCTCTAAATTTTCACTTCAATTAATCTCTGGAAATTCAGTGTCTGATCCCAGTGACAGTAGCCTCTGGCTTCTTTAGAGCGACTGCCGAGGAAAAATTATCTGACACATATCAAACAAGCAAGAAATGACACTGGACAACATTAATCAAAACTTTCTCATTTCCTGAAGAATTAAGCATTAAATAATTAATTCCAGCACTACAGGCAGCTGTAAAAGAGGCCTCGTGCCTCCCCGCTGGTAAGAATTTGTCCTTGTCTAAAAGACTAGATTGATATATTTATTATTTATCAGATTAATCATGGCCAAGAACATTATAGATTGGCAGCCAAACCCAGTCAGTTATATTGTAGTGGCCTGTTATTGGAGCTTGGAAAGAACCTGGTACATCAGCAACATTCAAGAGGGGAAGGGGTAGAAGAGATTGCCCTCAAGCATTGTTAAAAAAAAAAAAGCGGAAAAACGAAAAAAAAAGGTCAAACGCTTTTTTTTTTTTTTTTTTAAATAAGGAAGGACAAAGAAGATGTCATTGGTTCAGCACCTCAGTGGAGGCTGCTAGCTCCTGGGGTCATTTTTATTTCTGTTTGCTAAGGACTGAAGGAGGCCCTTAGGATGTGGGTCAGAATATCAACTATTCTACGTGAAGCCACAATCATTAGTTTTAAAACAGAGTTTCAGTGGCAGACAGATATAAATCAATTTAACCAGCACATACAAGAAACACCACTTCCAGCCCTTCATTTTCCTTGTGTTTATCCAAGTACTGTAACTGTGAGACTTATCTATGATTTAGGTTTTCTTTGATTTTTGCTAGCTGGCCATGGTACCTAGGTAACTAGGAAGTTACAGCCTAGGGGATCAGTACACCGAGTTCCTGTTGAATAATAGGTGTTAGACAAAAATAAACTTCATATAATTTCATAAAGTTTTACCATGTAGGTGTTTTTTTTTCTCTTTTTCAGTTTTCCTCTCTACTGCTTCCATTCTGCAACTCAGGGTAGTTATATCTTACATGGAATTATATTTTTTTCATTTTTAGTAGAGGAAAACCCATCCAGCCCAGTCCTGCTCAACAAAATCAAACTGTGAGTTCCTGTGTAAGACTATAAAGCCTCCAGCTTCCAGGAAAATAAACAAGCGGTTCCCAAACTCTAGAGACCATGTAGCTGCGGGCTTCCAGTGGTCTTGAGATCTGAAGGTTGAGGGTTTCCTAAGCTGGAAGAACAAACTTCATATATGATTAAGCTAGACGGACTTCTCTACCAGGAGTTTTTCTGTTTCTTGATTTCGTGCATGAATAGCATTAGCAGTGTCCTGTGGCAATCAGTTCCACATTTAACTATGCATTGCAAAACAAACACCTTCTCTTGTCTGTTTTGAACCAGCTACCTTCTTGTTTGATGCTGTCCAAATCTTCAACAGGAGACAGAGAACATTTTCCTTTTCTCCTGCTCTGTGTGGCTTGTGAGGTTACCACCACTGAGCATACTGACTCTGTACTCTGCTATCAATAGTCTTTCTTCACTTCTCTTCACCATATGTAATTCTGTGCTTTGGAGAACAATCAAGTCAGAAGCTTCAAGCACCAACTTCTTCCTCTCATCTCTCTTAAATATTCCATTTCAGTGTAGGAAAGGAGATCTTTTTCTTATCATATACTTATGGAGAATGCTGAAAGAAATACAGAATAGAAAAAGAAAATGTTTGTTTATGTGAATGTTTTAATCTTTCCAAACCCTCTGCCGTTCATGAGAGTCAGCCTATGCAGGATCAACATAGTCCAGAGGAAAAAGAAAACTTCAGTTTTGTCATTTATTGGCATCCTGTGATATTTAGTATCCCACAGTTAAGGGATACTATATGGGATACCAGGATTTTCTAGTTATGAGATGATGAGACAATCACAGCTTTTGTACAGGAAAAAACAAAATTTGATGGAAAGCAAGGCTTAAAAAAGCCCAAAACCTCAAACTCTCAGAAAACTGAAAAATTAAATGTAAAACAATCATTAAAAATCATTATTCTTGAAATAATCTTGCAATTGTTGCAGAGCCAACTGATGTTTTGCATTGCTGTAAATACAAAAAAAGGGGAAAAAGTACCTTGCCTTCTGCAACACCACTAATTCAAAGATAGTCTTGGTCATTAACCTGAGGATGTGTTCAGAACTTTGAAAATCAGATCATTTACTGTGGCACATATTAAGGATGCACAAAAGATTGTGATGGAGTCACTAAACAAAACCCCCAAAACTCAGTCCTTGTTTTCCACAGAGGCTGTATGTGTCTGATTAAATTATCCGGGTAGACGTTCACAAATATATATAATCCCCAGCAACAGCAGTATGGAGAGCATCCCTTTTAATGGGAGACAATGAGCCACTCCTGCAGGAAACAGAAAGAGACAAGGCTGGTCGCTGGTGGTTACCAGTGTAGAAGACTGCTACAAACTGGTTTTGTCTCGACATTGCTATTGTCATCTTTTGCTGGCCTCTGGAAAGAAACCGCAACAACGACCTGCAGGAAAGTGGTTGCGCACAGAGAAGCGCATGGACGGGCAAGAACGGACTTGTCTAAGCAGGCAGCACACATGGCAGGAACTGCACGTATGTGGGCATGCTCTGCGCATGCACAAATGCCCCTATAAAAGGGCAGCACATGCTCCTTGCTGCCCTCTTGCTCACCTCCTCGCCACCCTCTTGCTCTCCTCCTCACCGCGCTCTTGCTCTCCTCCTCGCCGCCTTGCTGCTGGGCTCCGCCCTTGCCGGGACCTCCATACCTGCACAGAGACTGAGCCGATCGGACATCGCTGGACATCGTGAAATTCGTGGTGGTGGTAACTGATCTCCTCCCCCCCCCCCCCC
>Ga0065711_1009101_pt1 | contig 14143 bp, 12 predicted proteins | sample Hoacrofraction12_FD_59098 | JGI IMG/M metagenome (GOLD analysis project Ga0065711, IMG submission 59098) | Hoatzin crop microbial communities from Cojedes, Venezuela - Epithelial fraction 12 v2 (version 2) | ecosystem: Host-associated > Birds > Digestive system > Esophagus > Crop | place...
GAAATTGTTACTTTGAAATTAGTGCATACAGCTTTAAATGCTTTTAAGCCCGCAGAAACTATCTTAGAAGCGGCTGCTACTCCTCCTCTGTTATCTCCAAAGCAAGGACAGAGCCGCAGTCTTTTGAAATTTAACCCTACATACGACGAAGTTCCTAGCCCAACATGAGAAATGCGGGAGGTAAATCCGCCAAAACCTGACAATCCTTTGGATCTGGAGAAATGGGAAGTGGGGTGCGGGATCTGGCATCCCAGGGGTGTGCAGCGGCGTCTCTCTGCAGCAATTGGCGTACCCGACCTGAGATCAAAGCAGGGTGAATTCCAACATAAAACTGCACGGTCCATCAGACGCTGTACAGCCACCGCTCCAGCAGCCACTGCATCAGACGGGGCAGCAAACCTTACACCTGGTTGGGCACACGGCCCCCCCCGGGCAACTGGTGGCGCGGCCCGGCCCCCCTTGCCGAGCCCAGCGCGTCAGCCTGGCCCAGCCTAACCCACAAGCGGCGCGGCGAGAACCATCTTTCTGGCATTCAACGCCTTGGTTGGGAAAAAGTGTGCATAATTCAATTACTGCAGATGGTCTATCTAGATGATGTTATTCACTCTGTTGAAAGGTGAAAATATTGACATACGACTGAAGAATTGTCCCTTCTATTTACCTTCTTAAAAGGGACTCAGATTTATTATTTTCCTGAAGATCAATGCCAAAAGCAAAAACTGTTTTACAAAAGGTTTCAGATAGAATTGCAATTGCTTTTACCTCCAGAATTAATGTCAATTTACCAACAAATTTGTATATAATTTATGAGGTTTTTTGTTTTCCAGCCTTATCCTCTTTTAGGTTGGTGATGTGCTGATGCACAGGAGTTGAAGACTCTGGAATGTATCTTTTGGTACCATATGGCCACGAAAACATTAACCACTTCTCAGAAATGTAATTATTATGTATGTTAATATGGCATAAATATCTAGTAGGAGTGTCTTTTCAGTACTCACATTTGGGTAGAATTATCCCCTGTGCGTTCAGTACTACAGTAAAGAATGCCTGCATTCTAGAACTCCAAAATTTTTAGAAAGTTAATTATTTTGCTGCTTTCTAGTAATAGATTTTGGGTACCCAGGTAGGTAGGACTCTGCTCTTGAACATCAATGATCCCAGGGATCGCAGGACCTCCAGCCAGCACCGAGGGATTCTCGGGGAGAACCTCTGATCCCTGGACCAAAAAGTTCTGAGCAGAGACCATTAAAAAGGCAAAGGCATTCTTCCAGTATTGTTTCTTGTTGCCTGCTTGTTAGTCGTAGTGAAAGCTTCAACATTAGGTTATATCCCTGAGTAGAAGGGAAAATGCCCTTCCTAAAACACAATTAAAAAGAAAGTACTCTTCCTCAAACTGAAGCTTGGGAATTTGTCTGTTAAATGTTGAATATTATTGTAAGTCCTGTCTTTGCAATATTTTGGATTTGTGCTGAAAACTTGGTGTGCCTGTGTGTGTGTGTGGTCGCGACCATGAACGTGTGATTTTATGTTACAATGTTTGTATTTCTGTCATCTGATGGATTTATTTGGTTTCTGTGATCTGATGGATTTGTCTGGACGAAGTAACTGGTTTTGTGTCTTTCGGTTTGGAATAAGTTCTGCGGGTATTGATTGTTTTCTGGTTTTGTTTTTTTTTTTTTGGCTTTAGACTCTTGTGTTTGGACTCTGATTTAGCAGGACTGCAAGCATTTCATGCAACAAAGGTTAGATGTGCTGATGTTGGCAGCTTTGTGCTTTTATGTACAGTAATTTTAGCCTATATAGTTAATGAGTCGCTATGTGACTAATATGGTTAGCCAATACTAAATGTTAGGGATGTTTGTATATGTGATAAGTATACCTGTAACCCAAGTGCAAATTTACTGAGCTCATATTATTGATACACTGTTATTTCAACGCCTGATGCAGTGAGATGCATCCCCTCCAATTGACAATAATGATATATTATGGTCAGGCGGTGCTTTGGTCCCACCATTCACACAGGAAGAATAAAATGCAAGTAAATCAATCTACACCCATATGCTAGGTAACAGATTTACCATCAGTGTATATCATTCTCAGGTTAATTTGATTTTTCTTTATACCCAGAAGGTTATGGCATGCACTTCACATCTCTATGTCTTCAACTGGCATTTGTGTTCTTATGTCTGTTTTTACTATTGTAGTTTGTGTGGGCCTCTGAGAAAGTGGTAGCAAGCTGAAGGCCAAAATTATGTCAACTCTCATCATCAGCAGCATCAGCTGACCTGGCATGTAAGTTGGCTACGGATTGGACAAAAGTAAGAGACCCTCGTGCAAACAGCTGCCTGATCGGGATAGAAAGGTCCCAGGAACTGATGTCCGGGTACGTGATCGTCTGCACAAAACCGTGTTCAGCTGGAACCACCTAACACTTCCGGCGTCTTGAGAATCGCCTCCTATCCTAACTCATTTTCTGTCATTACAGAATGCTGATGTACGACCTAAGGCAAAGGTGCTGGCACGGGATTTACAATCGGGAGCTTGGACAGGGCCATGGGAACTATTAATGTGGGGGCACGGGTATGCTTGTGTTTCCACAGATGTAGGACCTACATGGTTCCCAGCGAAGTGCATTAAGCCGGTGTTAGTCAAGCAACAGGCAACCACAAAAGACTCCAAAGCGCCTGCTGAACCGTCAGAAGACATTTTGAGTGATAACACACTGTTTGATGGGAAGCGATTCGTTTGAGACTGTACAGAGTGGTGTATCAGGCCTCACTAGGCCACAGGTGTCTATATGTTTAGTCTGTAAGCACTGTTATAGATATGTTACCGCACATTGTATATTTCGCAGAAGGCATTTGATTTATGTTAATGGTAATTAACACATTTATTGTACCTTAACGCCATTGTGCATTCGCTGTAAAAGAATCGATACCACAAGTAAAATCTACTCAATCCGCTGTTTTTGCTGTAACACAGACTGGTATATAAGATGGAAATGATAACGATCCTCTTAGGCTTGACTGGGTGTATGCAAGCAGTATGGGTGCCACCGCAACCGAAATGAGTGTGTGGGTCACGCTAGCTGACCTGTCAAGACCAGATTCGATTTGCCTGTCCATAGCATCTCCAGGGAACCCCCTTTTCCACATGCCTTGTCTGTGTCCCTTTAGATTCATGGCCCATACCACCGGCACTGACCAGTGTGGTCCCCCCGAACAACGGCACAGTCACTGATATGTGGGACCTATGGACTGTTCAACCGCCGTTGGCCCAGTTAGAGCCTCAAGAGATAGAGTTACTTGACTCCATACCAAAGGATTTTTGTTTTATTTTTTAGCTATACAGGGAGAAATCAAACACATGTATGGAGCGTTAACACATTGAGCATATCGAAATCGATTAATCAACCACTTGCTTTAGCCCACAGAGTATTTATCATTTGCAGGGACCATGCTTAGCCATCCATCCCATCCCATATAAGGGAAGGTCCCTGCAGTCTAGGGAGATTATTGCTTTTAACACCAAATCAGATCATGATAATTGGTCACCAAAATACAAGATACTGAGGGAAGAGAGCAATTCATGCTTTTACCTCAGATTGCAAACACAATATCAAAATTTAGAATAGCGGTGAAATAATCACTGCATCATTTTTAGCCCCAAAGATTGCAGCCTTTCAGGCTCTAGTTGCCCTAATGAAACTAGGATATGGGTTAACCAAGAAGACTAATGCTACTTCTTAGGCCTTAAGTAGTTTGTTTTTAAGTGTTGATTTGATTAGACACATGACTTTACAAAATTGTGTGGCAATTAATTTTTGTTTTTAGCACAAGGACATGAGTGTGAAGATTTTGAAAGAATGTGTTGTCTGAGTTTGTGTGACCACTCAAAATTGATACATCAACAACTGAACTACGCAAAAATTTGAACATTTTAGAGGTAGGGTCAATACTGACAAACTGGCTCAGTCACCTGGGCATCAATGGGTGTTGGATCTGGTCAAACAGGGAATAGTGATGTTGATTAAGATTCTGATCATGCTATGCATTTTTAGATGTTTGATAAGTTGTGCCATAAAGGTGGTTAAGAAGACGTTTAACAGTATCTGGGTTGCTCAAAAACAAAAAGCGGGATTTGTAGGGTTTCTGGAGAAACAGGGACATATTGTGAGCAACCCAGACACTCTGAATATGGACTCGATCAGTTTGTAGTAGCACAGGTTTGCAGCAGCACAAACCTCAAAGGTTTTCTCAGGCTGGTTGTGGGAAAGCAAACCTTCCCCAGGCCGGTTGCAGGAAAACAGGCCTTTCTCAGGCCAGCTGCAGGTAAACAGTCGTTCTATGAATACTGACCAATCATAGTTTGAGTATTGATTATGTAACCGGGGTGTTTTGCTGATTGTTTTGCTGATAGATGTTTTCATGTATGGTAACCAATCACAGCTGAGTGTTGCACTGAGTGTTTATGTATAGTAACTAATCACAGTTAAGTGCTGTCTATATAATCTAGATTCTTTACTAATAAAGTTGACTGTTATGGATCATATTGGTCGAGTCCCACATCCCGGCCGCAACAGGTGATAGGGCAGGAGTTTGCCCCTGGCATGTGCAGGTGCTTGTGTGGTCACAGGCGTCCGAGCTGGGGTGGGAGCAGGGCCTGGCTCAGACAGCGGATTGTGATGTCACTGCTGGCTGACTATCTTTTTTGGCTATGAAAGAACTTGTGTCTTTTGCAGGTTCGTCTGAGGTCACAAAGGAGTGAATGGTGTCTTGGGTATGAATGGACTCCGGGCACATGTACTTGTGATGTCACATGATCCCAGCTAGGTGACAGGGTAGGAAGCAGCACCAGGCTTGTGCTGCTTCTTTTCTTGTCACGGGTGACGGAGCAGGTGATAGGCCAGGAGCTTGCATCTGCCTTTTCCAGGTTGCTGTCATGTCACTGGTGGCTGAGGTGGTGTCAGAGCAGGAGAAAGACCCTGGCTCGTGCACGGGGTGTGTGATAGCTCTGCTACCTGCGTCTGTGCTAGGCTAGGAGTGTGCCCCTGGCTTAGAGTCATAGACCAGCTCAATTTGTACGGGACCCGTAAGGCCCATTGAGTTCCAACCCACTGCTCCTCACAGGACTACTCACCACTAAATCATATGACAAAACTTCTTTTTGAGGGAACAAATCTTCCTTTGAAGCATCCAGTCTACTGAAGGTAGAAGAACCTTAAAAAAATAAACTTTGAACCCTAGAAAGCAGAGTTTGGACTGTACAAAGAAAGGTTTGGGCCTTAATAGCAGAGGGGTTTGGGCCCTGTAAATGGGGCTTTGGAAATGAAACTGAGGCTTTGAACCCTGAAGTTAGGTTTTGAGTCCTCTGCTCTGAAACTGCTCTGGTTTTGAAAATTAGGGTTTTTCAATCTAAAAAAGGGCCTTTAGACCCCCAGCATGAGGCTTGGGACATTTAAAAAATGAGACTTTTTGCACTAAATGAGGCATTTTGATTCTACAAGGAGGCTTTGGTTCCTGAAAAGGAGCTTTGGAATCTAAACATGAGTGTTAGGTTCAGAAAAAAAGCCTTTGGACTCTATGAGAAGGCTTTGGACTCTAAAACTGAGGATTTGCACCTTCCAAATCTGACTTTCAACTTTGAAACCAATGCTTCGGGCCCTTAAGATGAATCTTGGAACCTTCAAAGATGGGTTTGGAACTTAGATAGGAGGCTTTGTACCTAAAAATGAGGCTTTGGTACCTAAAATGGTGGCTTTAATCCTGAAAGAAAAGTTTGGACTCTAAAGATGAGTCTGGAAGACAAAGCGCCATGCCTGATCCATCTCTTGGCAATGACAGACGCACAGCTGAGGATGGTGGCCCTCTTGCAGGGCTGTGCGCTGGCAGTGGTGGGGCAGAGAGCGGTGCAGAGGAGGTGCCAGGCGGCCTCACTGTCACAGCCCTTGTGGAGGCAGCGGCAGGTCTGGCCCCGTCCCAGCAGGGCGGGCAGCTTCAGGAAGGAGACGATGTGCAGGAGCTGTGGGGGTGGGGGAGAGCATCAGCCCTGGGACCCCCCTGCTTTGGGGGGGAGACCCCAGCCCTGTCACACCCCCCTGTCCTCACCACCTCAGGGCAGACGCTGGATGGCAGCCACGTCCTGCCCCTCCTCACCACCCTGCAGGCTGCTGCGGGGTCGCTGGGGCTGCGGGGAGGGGATGTGAGGAGGCGATGGTGGGCGGCCCCACGGCAAGCTTCACCCCCACCCAGCCTCGCCCACCCCACCACCATCCCAGCAGCCTCACCATCAGTTTCTCATTACTGGCACTCGGATGCCAGCAGTGATGGCGGTGAGAAGCCCGTGGGCCCATGGCTGCCTTCCAGTGCACAGCCACCGGATACCGACTTTCTGCATGGCTTCCATGGACACAGGCGGTTCCATAACATGAGGGTGGCTGGTGATGGGGGGAGAGGTGGTAGAAGGGGGAAGAGAAGCCCTGAGCCTGGGCCGGGGGCTGCTCGGCCTCGGGGCAGGACCCATGTGTGCCATGGATGTCGGTGCAGCCCATCTTCTTCTGACCTCAGCCTTCACCAGCACAGGTCAGGAGGGCTGTCAGTCTCCTCCCCTAAGGTGATGCTGCCTCCGATTGGTCCCCAGGTACTCAGTGTGCTGGGCTTCAGTGTCTGCTCTCCTTTTGAGGTATTGACGTCTGATTGGCTGCTTGGGCTGTCACTCTGCTGTGATTTGCAGCCTGTCCTGCCCTGATGTGATGATTGGCTGTCTGAAAGCTAACTGACCCCCAGTGCCTGCCTTCCCTGAGGTGATGTTTACTCTGATTGGCTGACCCAGATTTTTCCATCCTGCTTCTCCCATTAAATAAAAGGTCAGAGAACTTATCAATCACCCTTGGGGTGATCTCCTGCCAGGTGCGATTGGTGGAGGTGGCATGTCCCGTCCCTGCATGCTGCCCAGCTTTTTGACTCTTACCACCTTTCCTGCACACCCTGAGGCTAGATCAGCCGTTTACCTGTCAAACACCTGCCTTGCCCCTGCCTCCTCCACTGTGATTGGCTGTCCTGAGTCCATTGACTTCCCACCAACCTCTGGTCAGATGTTGCCAGGTGACCGGCTCTGCCTTTAGGGTTTGGACCCTCAGAATGGAAATGTGGGCGCTAAAAAAGGCTGTGGGTGATAAAAGGCAGGTTTGAACCCTAAAAATGGAGATTTCAGCCCTAAAATGGGGCTTTGGGCACTAAAATGATGGGCTAGATGCTACAAAACTCCCCTTGGACCCCGCAAAGGAGGGGCACCTCTCGTGTCCTCTGTGCCCCCCTGTAAGGCTCCAGGCCGGAGTGAACAATTGTCACAGACAACCGCCTTGAGAAACCGAGACAGAGACGCTCGAACTGAGCAAACTCCTAAGCCAGGCATCGGGCTTTGGGAATGTCCTCATTTCGGTGAGGGACTGGGGCAGACAGGGGTAATGCTGTGGAGGCCAGGTGCCAGCTCACGCAGCCCAGCTCTCTCGTTCTGAGAGACAAGGGAGTTACGCCCTTGTGCAAGGCAGGGACCAGCCGTGCAGACAGGGACTGTGAGACCACCAAGCCCCCTGCGCCCACCCTCTCATTTAGAGGAAGCCAAAGTGTTGGAGATTAATTGTTGAATAGCAGCCAGTGCTCCTGATAAGGAACATCTCATGGCTGCAGTGCTGCTTAATCAAGGAAACGTCCTGTCAGAAGAACAAACATTTGGTACCTTTCACCAAGGATGTGCTGGAGGCACTGGACTTTGAGAAAGATGGTTAATTGGGGTGTTTTATGTATGTTGCAAACTTGGCAGGAGAATTGAGAGTTCATGTATCCTTAGTCTGAACTGCCCTCATTACAATACTAGAAATCACACCCCCTGAGCCAGAGACCCCTGTCCCAAGCAAAGACCCTTCCTCACTCAGCATGCCTAGTGAGTTTCAGGAGGACTGACATTAAACCAAAGCGAGGAGGAAACTAACCTATCCTGGTTAGAAGCGTAGGGCTACTGGGAGGCACTAACATTTTTAACTGTATAAATATGAGATGTGATTGTAGGCAGGTGTGCACCTGCCACCAGAGGACCCTGACTACCAGCAACGACCATGGGTGGATCCAAGGGGGGTGATACCTTTTCTCTTATCTTTCCATTTGTTTTCCTTTCTTTCTCTATCTCTGAATTTCTAGGCACATAAGGTTACCATTGTTGTAAGATTGTCAATCCGCTATACTTCATAGTTTTGTGAAATCGGACATTATGTTGTTGTAAGTTTTGCCAAGTCAATATCTGTTCTAACCCCACTGCGCTAAAAGCAATGTTACGAAGTTGCAAAGTTACCATCTTCTGTAATCCCACTGAATTCCAACTAGAGCTTTGTTTTTCATTCAAGCCTCTTCAGTCATTGTTGTGACTGCTGGATACTGCACAGAGAATCGAAAAAAGATCACCTCTCCCCTCCCCCAATAAGTGAGACCAGATATCCCCAGAAATGGAACTTTAGACGTGAATACAGGGCTTTGGGTATCTGAACAGACACTTTGAGTTGTAAAAGAGGGCTTTGGACCCTCCAAAGCAGAGTTTGGAGCTTCCAAAAAAAGGTTTGGGCCTTAAGAATGGGGGTTTGTGCCTTAGAAATGGGGCTTTGGAAATGAGACTGAGGCTTTGAACTCTTAATGAGGAGTCTGGATTAAAGAAAAAAGGATTTTGTCCATGAAAAGCAGGCTCTGGAAGCTAAAAATGAGGGTTGGTGACTGAAAATGAAAGTTTGGACCCTATAAAAAAGGCTTTGGACTCTAAACCTGAGGCTTTGCACATTCCAAATCAGACTTTGGACCCTAAAAATGATGCTTTGGACCATTCAGATGAGTCTCTAAACCCTAACAGTGTGTCTTGGCACTTAGAAATGAGGGCTTGGACACTAAAGATGATACTTTTGGATGAGAATATGAGTCTCTAGGCCCTCAAAGGGGGGTTTGGGTTACAAAAATGAGGGTCTGGACACTCAAGTTGGTAGCTTTAGAACTTGAAATGAGGCTTTTTTCCTCAATACTGACTGTCTAGAGCCTCAGAATGAAACTGTGGGCCCTAAAACAAAGCTATGGGTGATAAAATAAAGGATTGTTCTCTGAAAAGGAGGGTTTTGGCCCTCCAAATGAGTCTTTGAGGACTGGAAAGCGCTCAAAGAATTCTAGGAAATGGGGCTATATCAGTCTGGCAGCTAGTCACTGCTGCGTTTCCCCTAGGCACGATTCTACAGCCACTGCTCTTTCCTGTTTTTCTCAATGATCTCATTGCTGGAATTGAACATCAATGAGGGAAGTTTTCTGATGACACTGAACTCAGAGGATCTTGCACTCCCTTGATGGTAGAAAAGCCTTTCAGAGAGATCTGCAGAGACTAAAGAACTGGGCAATCACCAACCACATTAAATTTAACCAGATCATGCACCAGATATCACAGCAATCTGCAGAAGCCAGCCACATGCTCCTGCCCTAGGAGCTGCAGGGACACCTCTGATATCACAAACACCTGCAAAAGCCAAGTGTCTTTTCCTAGGCAAAAGGATGCTCAGCCAGCAGTGACATCACAATCAGCTGTCCAAGCCAGGTCCTGCTCTAACCCCAGCTCAGGTGTCTATAACCACACAAGCACCTGCACATGCCAGGGGCACACTCCTGCCCTATCACCTACTCTGTCAACTAGGATATCACAAGCACCGTCACATGCTGGGGTGCTGCTTGGCACGTATTGCCCACTCGGTCAACAATGACCTTCCAGGAAACAGAGAAATCAGGGGTGTGCTTCTGTCCCATCACCTCATCAGCCATCAGGGACATCCCAAGCAGCTGCACAAGCCAGGGGCCTGAATCTTGCCTGTCACCTCCCATGTCACCTTCCTCGTCAGCCACCCACGACATCACCAAAAGCTGCAGAAGACAGGGGCATGCTCCTGCCCTCATGGCTGCAGAGACACGAGTAACATCACAATGGTATCAACGGACGACTGAAAAAGTCAGGTGTCTATTCCTACCTTAACAGCTGCTGAGCAACTGATGACATGACAAGCACCTGCACAAGCCAGCTCCTACTCCCACCCTGCCACATCCTTAGCCACCTATGACATCACAAGCACCTGCACAAGCCAGGAGCTTGCTCCTGCCATAGCAACTCCTCCGGCACTTGGCACACCAGAAGCAACTGTGCAGCGGAGGTTCCTAAAAATGTAGCTTTGGAGCCTAAAAAGAGGCTTTCTGACTTAAAAATGAGCATTTGGACCCTTCATATGAAACTATGGACCCTAGAAAAAGGCTGTGGGTGATAAAAGGCGGGTTTGCACATTGATAACAAAGATTGAAGACCGAAGAAACGAGCTTTGGGCACTTAAAAAGACAGGCTAGATGCTATGTGTCTTTGTCAACGATCTGGATGAGGGGATTGAGTGCTTCCTCAGTAAGTTTTCAGATGACACTGAGTTGGGTGGGAGTGTCACTCTGCTCAGGGAGAAGGAAGGTTCTGCAGAGGGATCTGGACAGACTGGATCAATGGGTCGCGGTCAACTGTATGAGGTTCAACAAGGCCCAGTGCCATGCCCTCCCCATGGGTCACAACAACCTCATGCAATGCTACGGGCTTGGGGAGGAGTGGCTGGAAAGCCGCCCAGTAGAAAAGGACCTTGGGGTGTTTGTTTAACAGCCGGCTGAACATGAGCCAGCAGTGTGCCCAGGTGGCCAAGAAGGCCAATGTCATCCTGGCTTGGATCAGGAATGGTGTGGCCAGCAGGGGCAGGGAAGTGATTCTGCCCCTGCACTCAGAGCTGATGAGGCCGCACCTCGATTCCTGTGTTTCAGTTTTGGGCCCCTCACTACAAGAAGGGCACTGAGGTGCTGGAGCGTGTCCACAGAAGAGCAACCCTCGAGGCAGGTGAAGGGTCTAGAGCACAAGTCTTATGAGGATCGACTGAGGGAACTGGGGCTGTTTAGTGCGGAGAAGAGGAGGCTGAGGGGAGACCTTATCGCTCTCTACATCTACCTGCAAGAAGGTTATAGTGAGGCAGGTGTTGGTCTCTTCTCCCAAGTAACTAGCGATAGGAGAAGAGGAAATGGTCTCAAGATATGTCAGGACAGGTTTATACTAAATATTAGGAAAAATTTCTTTGCTGAAAGAGTGGCCAGGCATCGGAACAGGCTGCTTGGGGAAGTAGCGGAGTCCCCATCCCTGGAGGTGTTCAGAAAATGTGTAGATGTGGTAGTCAGGGATATGGTTTAGCAGGCATGGTGGTGATTCATTGACGGTTGGACTTGATGATCTTCGAGGTCTTTTCCAACCTTCAAGATTCTATGAATCTATGATTCGACTGCCCCAGTGGTGGAAACACATTCCCTCCATTTGCCATGGACTAATCCATACTGAACTGGAAAAGGGTGAAGCTCCAGAACATCTACAGTACATTGATGACATCATTGTATGGGGTGACACAGCAGAAGAAGTTTTTGAGAAAGGGGAGAAAATACTTCAGATCCTTCTGAACGCCGGTTTTGCCATCAAATGAAGTGAAGTCAAGGGACCTGCATAGGACATCCCATTTTTAGGAATAAAATGGCAAGATGGGCATCGTCAGATCCCAATGGATATCATCAACAAAAGAGCAGCTATGTCTCCACCAACAAGCAAAAAGCAAACACAAGCTTTCTTATGCATTGTGGGTTTCTGGAGGATGCATATCCCAAACTACATTGCAACTGTAGGCACTCTCTAGGAAGTGAACCAGAAGAAGAATGATTTTGAATGGGGCCCCGAGCCGCAACAAGCCTTTGAACAAATTAAACAAGAAATATTTCATTCAGTAGCAGTAGGGCCGGTCCAGGCAGGACAAGATGTTAGAAATGTGCGCTACACCACAGCCAGCGAGAGTGGCCCGACCTGGAGTCTCTGGCAGAAAGCACCAGGGCAGACACGAGGTCAGCCCCTGGAGTTTTGGAGTCAGGGATTCAGAGGAGCCAAGGCCCGCTATACTCCAGCTGAGAAAGAGATGAAGCACAGCTCCTCTTGGCACCCTGACTGTTGATTCTGAGCTGGATGTTAAAAGGCAAGGTCCCCTCTACACACCATGCCACTGATGCCATGTGGAGTAGGTGGGTCGCACTGATACCACAGCAGACATGAACACGAAAATACAGTCATCCACAGCAGGTGGATCAGGCTGCCAAGACTGAAGTGTCTCAGGTGGATTTGGATTGGCAAAAGAAATCTGAATTATGTATAGCTTCGTGGGCACATGACGCCTCAGGCCACCAAGGAAGAGACATGAAATAAAGATGGGCTCGTGACCGAGGGGTGGACTTAACCATGGACACCATCGCACAGGTTATCCATGAATGTGAAACACGCACTGCAATCAAGCAAGCCAAGCGGGAAAAGCCTCAGTGGTATGGAGGACGACGGCTAAAATATAAATATGGGGAGGCTTGGCAGATTGACTACATTACAGTGCCACAAACCCACCAAGGTAAGTGCTATGTGCTCACGTTAATTGAAGCACTATCAGATGGCTGGAAACTTATCCTGTGTCCCATGCGCCGCCCCTGTCCTGGGCAAGTCTTATGGAGACATGGCACTCCCGAAAGAATTGAATCAGACAACAGGACTCATTTCTGAGACAAATTCATGGACACCTGGGCCAAAGAGCATGGCTTTGAGTGGGTGCATCACATCGCCTATCATGCACCAGTGTTGGGGTCGATGTAGTTTGAGAGTTACCATGCCTAGGCTGCTTAAGCAAAACAGTTCACATAACTGGACAGGCCGCCGGAAAGGACAGCTAAGAATAACAATTGAGAAAGTTCTGAGAGTGCACATGATGTGGGTTAGCAAAAACAAGATGTGTTCAAGGACGTGCAGGCAGTCTGTTGCTATTGGCGTTAGTGCATAGTTACCAATCATAAGGGAATGTGGGGCGTGTGAACAGCGTGTGATTTATGTCTGTAGCCTTATCTGAATAAGCGTGATCACCTGTGCAGGTAGGAAAAATGTATATAACCACGCAAGCAGACCAATAAATCGGAATTGTCTGTGCATTGTATCAATGTGTAAGAGTCCTTCGTGTCCCTGCATGGATGCTGAAACTCGGCACACCAGTCTCTGGGAAAATCAAACACTACACTGGACTGTTAAAAACTGCTCTGAAAGCGACAGGGAATCGGACCTTCAAACATTGGGACATTCATTTAGCAAAAGCCACCTGGTTAGTTAACACCAGAGGAGCAACCAGGTCAACCTAATGCCCTTGTGAACAGAAAGGGAAAGATGGGAACTATAGGCATGTTATGAAAGGAAAGAGCAGGAATGTCACGGTGTCACTGCAGGAAAGCTGCAGACATGGAGCAGAATCATAGAAGTGATCCAGGATGCTGGGGTCACCGAGCTGTAACTGGGATGAGAATGAGGTGATAACTGTAGGTGACAGAAATCCCCCTGGCCAAGGTTCGGCCGCCTTCTAGAGACAGATCTGCCAGTTCCTGACTCTTACAAAGAGAAGTGGGTGGCACACAGCCCAGTATTAATTGTTGGAAATGGCCACCAGCAAGAAACACTCAGCGCAGGCAAAATGTGCAGGCAACAGTGCAAACACCACTGTGATCAGAGGTGATGCTGTCCCCAGTCAGGAAGCTGACCAGCAGCCAGGAAAGTGTGCTGGACCTACAACAGGTCTCCAGGGGGGACAAATTCCCCAAGCAGATGCTCCCAGGGTTGTACGAAAACTGGTTTGCAACCAGGCACAAAATAGTGCAGGTGTTCCCAACCACTGTCCTGCGGCAGGTCAGGAGAAAGAGGACAAAGAGCTTTCTCGAATGGTGAGGAACATTCCCCGTTCACAGCTGCTGAAAGTCTGCTGATGATATCCGAGTGTCCCATTCCCCTTCCTCCTTCTAGTGATAACGTCCCTCTTGTCCTCTCTCTCCTGGTAGGACACCTATGAGGAAGAACTTTTGTTTGTTTCTCAGTTGTCTAAAGAACTTGAAAAGGAATTTCAGAAAGAAGGTGTGTGTGCCTCTGAGTATATTCCTATTTCCTAAATGTGCTCTGTGCTTTCTGAAAGGTGAAAATGCCCTCTGCTAGAGGGCAATGCTGCTCACAC
>Ga0065711_1044366_pt1 | contig 14143 bp, 7 predicted proteins | sample Hoacrofraction12_FD_59098 | JGI IMG/M metagenome (GOLD analysis project Ga0065711, IMG submission 59098) | Hoatzin crop microbial communities from Cojedes, Venezuela - Epithelial fraction 12 v2 (version 2) | ecosystem: Host-associated > Birds > Digestive system > Esophagus > Crop | place...
AGGTCCTGGGCAGCCTGCTGTAGGTGACCCTGCTTCGGCAGGAGGGTTGGACTAGATGACCCACAGAGGTCCCTTCCAACCCCTACCATTCAGTGATTCTGTGATTCTGTGATATTCATGACTTTTCCAATAACGAATTAGCATATGTTAATATCTTTCACGCAGGTCTGTTAGCGTCCTCAGGTGGTCTTTGGGGGTCTCAAGATGAAGGCTTATACTCCTCATCACAGTGTCCGCTGGTTGACCTTTGTTTCTGCGCAAACTCAGTTTTAAGATTACGTATACCGTTTCCTTCCAGGTTGTTTTGCTCCAGTCTTGTTGCCCTCTTGGTGCCTGTTTATCTCTGTAGCTTGGTACATCTGCCCTCCCAAGGCTGAGCTGTCTAGGGTAGAATTATTTAGGAGCCTCTCTATCTTAGAGCTTTCCTGTCTTCTCAAAACAGCAAGTCAAGTTTGTCTAAGTAGTGTTATTGAGGAGCCTCTTTATCTTAGAGCTTTCCTGTCTTCTCAAAACAGCAAGTTCAGTTTAATTACAATCACTCTGGTAAGTGGAAATTTTACATTTACGGGTATCAATATTAGCAAACCATATGTGCTGTCCAGTAACTTTTTGTATTGCATGTGAATGGCATTGATGCACACAGGGTGTTGAGGCAGGCTTACATGTGCAAGGCTACATCATCAGATCCATCGCTGATGACATTTGATAACTCTTTATAGTGAAAGGTACTTTGGGTGAAAAATAATAAATGGGATAGAATGAGAGGAACAAATGTCAAGGGAGACGGTCATTGGCCAGCTGCAGAAAGAAATGTTGGGGGTCCCTTGATGAGGGTCCTCATCCTCCTCTGGGTGTTCTCCCGTCTACAGTATATGGTGATGACAAAGAAACTAAATTTTGGGTTTCTCTAATATAAACTAAGCCCTACAAAATAAAGGGCAAGACAGTTTGGGGGTTTGAGGAGAGAAAGGGTGGTTCTCACACCAGTGGCAATCACTTCCCAGGAGAACCTGTTGCAACAACAGGTTAAGGCACGGGAGGCCCTGTTGAGCATGTACATGAGAGCTGTGTATGAATAAGATGCCTTTATGTGCAATACCTGTTGTCTGTGGCTAAAACAACTGTGCCTCGACAGGCAGCTGTATCATACAGGGTATTGTCTTGCGCAGGTTGATTCCCTGCTGAGTGTGAGCTGTTCCGCTTGCTTGGGTTCAGTCTGAGGATCTACGTCCCTGCGTACCCGCAGGAAATTCAGTCCACTGATCCAAAGAAAGTAGAGTAAATGCAAAATCTGTAGAAACTCGAATTAGAATTCTCACTGCCACTTTGCATTTTGGTGCCATGTCTCTTCTTCTTACAAATAGTGAATTGTTACAATTCTGTGTCACTTTATTTCATGCTTTTTTACTAAATCTTGCTGCATACAACCTGGAATTAAACCTTAGCAGTTCTTTGGCTACAGTAAGAGTGAAGTTTATTGCCAGCTAGTGTTTCATTTGCTGGCTAGATGACTAGCTGTGCACCAGCTGTATAATATATTCTGTAAGGATATCATCATCACAGCACTTCACTCTTGCATCTCATACACCCACCAGAAAACCTGTTTTATCTTGTGCTCCAAGCAAGGAATCCAAATGAGATGTCCTAAGAAAAAGTAAATAAGTATATTAGGAAATATTAAAGAGAAGTAATTTTGTTTCCAGCGTGTTACAGTTTTTTGGACAGGAACAGGATGAGAACTCTCATAAATCTCTAGGCCCTGATTATGGGCTGCTCTTGGCACAGCTCAGATGAAGAAGGGCCCAAAGCCTGGCTTTGAGCCACTCTTCTGTTGGCTTCTCCCCACGTGGTTCTGGCTGGTTCCTGGCTTACGTCAGAGAAGCCATAGTGCTGCTGTAAGTTAATTCTAGATCTTTGGAGGATTTTTCTGGCAAAAAGGGCTCTCCAGAACATATGGGCAAGACTGTGATTCTTCCTATAATGGGGCAGGAGAACTGCAGTGCAACAGCAGCTCTGCTGATGCTAAACCTCCTGGGAACTCTTCCGTGCAAAGAGAAGTGGAAGGGGTAAACGCTCTCTGGTCTCCCAGATGTGCACAGCCACAGCAGCGGCCTGGCTGAGGACCCAAGATGTGCATTTTTGCCCAAAAGGCAAGAGGAGGATTGCAATAGGTATAGGAAGATTATAACAGATAAAGCTAGGGACAGAGAATTTATTTTTCTTTTGTTTGTCAGTCTGCCAAAACAAAAATATTTAACCTAATATTTTATATGCTTTGCATAAGCTTCAGGTTAATTTTATTAAAAAAATATATACTGGAAAATTTCAGATAATGCTACATGATTCTGATTAGTGTTGCTTTAAATAGCTCTACTTCCCAAGTCACACAGTTGTTCTGCTTTCAGCAAATATTTGAGAAGAGCACAGCCAAAGTGTGCCTCAGCTCTGGTGCCATTCCTCTTGAAGAATATTAAACCATTTGCAGTCTGTTAATTCTGAAGCTGAAGTTGTAAGGAGTTTTTGTCAGTGGATGTAAAGATTTCAGTCGTACTAATGGTGTATGAAAATGTCAGTATGACACCAAGAAGTTATTACTTAAAGGATCTTTTTGTTGTTTGTTTTATTTAAACAGAAAATTGCACATACACACACAAAATTAAACTAAGAAAACCCAAACTAAGTAGAGTATCAGGTGCTCCAAAGCTAGAAAGAGGTATGGTGGTTTGTGCTTGCTTAACTTTCCTTCCTGTCCAGGTATATCATGCTATAGTCTTTGCTGTATAGTTTGATTATATTTCACAACTAGCTGTTGATTATTTTGTTTCTCATTTCTTGTTCTCTTTTTTGCCCACTGTTGTATTTATCGCATATTAATAAGAGGGAAGTATTCACTTCTCTAATGATTTCTTGGTTTTGTGGGGCCTTGCACAGAAGCTCTCCAAATGCTGTGTGAGCACTGAGCTGTCTTTCTAGTATCACAGCTGGGCAGCTAAGTCAAAGATTGAGACCAAAATTTTCCATTAATATTAAGTGTCAAGTGTAAGACACCTTTCATTCATAGCACGGAGTGGTGGGTAGGATTTGGTACACCTGGATAACTAGGGATTGGTGCTTCAGTTCCCTGCTTGGGGGAGAGAGAAAGGCAAAAGGTGATTCATGCCATGTTAAGAGATAAATCATCCTTTAGAGACTGCTTGCCTTTCTCTGTTGAACTGGGTGAGCCTAAATCTTTGATGGCAAAAATTAATCCATCAGAGGGGTATAGGATAGTATAGATAGCTCCTTGTGTTTCATACATTCTTGATGTGTCCCGTGAGGAGATCATCGTGCATGCAAGTAAGATGTAGTACTGCAGTGGGGGAGAATATATGATTACGAAGTTAATAGTTGTACCATCATACATAATGAAGGCTAAGTTAAAGATACCATCGTTCCTCAAAGTTAAAGGTACTTCCATTTTCACTTTTCCTGTTTGGGATGTTGAACTTTCAACTTTCGTAAATGTTCTTTTAGAACAGCTTTAAATGCATGTGCTATGTGTTCAATTTCTGTAATCTGTATCTAGGCTGTCAAGGAGACTTGAAGTAGAGATTCCATTTGGATTTACATTTGGGAAGTAGTTCAGATAGTGCAAGGCCTACAGAAACAATAGGTACTCAGTTGAAGAATAGGGTAACATAAGCTTTGGCCAAAAAATGTAATCACGGGAAAGGGGCAGGCCCATTGACTAAGATGCAGTGTTTACCATGTGCTTAAATAACTTCTCAGTTTTTATTCAGCATATTATTTAAGAGCTAATATAACGTTTGACTTTTCAAACTCGAAAATGTCATCCTTGGAATATGTTTTCATATAACTCCTGGAAATAGAGCAGTCTAGCTACAACAAAATGTATGTTTCTAATAAAGAATTTTTCAGCATAGTGGCTTGAAAAACACGTGCTTAACATATTACGTAAAGGGGAAACATTTTAACAACATTAACCTTTGGCTCTAGCAGTCATAGAGACATTCTGATCCAATTGAAAAAATGAAGTGCAAAATTATTTAAATATTAAAATGAGCAAAAAACCTTCCATGCATAATACTGAATTAAGAAACATTTTCAGTAGCTTTTTTTTCAGGAGCTTTTGATAGTAGTATCTACATTTTTAACCAACCATTGCATTGTTGATTTATTTAGTGTTTGCTTTAGCTTGCTGTGTCATAGATTTATGCTTTTCCTGGAGAATTTTTGTTTGTGAATGTGATGTGAATATGGAATGTTACTGCAGATCTTTTCTTTGTCAACCTCAATTTAGCCAAAAAAGCTAAGATCTACTAAAATGCTGTCTCATAAGCTTAAAATGTCTCATAAGCATAAAATGTCCTCAACTGTGACACTGAAAAAAAAAACTTAAAATCCCAGCCCAGTATTTTTCTTGCAAATGACAGTTTTTGTCTGCTGGCTTTTGCTGCCAGAATAAGCATGTTTTCAGCAAGCAGAGACAGAGTCCTTCAGCTGTGCCTGTTTCCAGTTGTTCCCGTTCCCTCTCCGAGTGGGTGGGACCGAAGAGCCACCTTTCTGGCACACTGGCATGCAGACAACACATGGCCACCGATGAGTTTTGGCATTCTGCTCTAATAAAGAAAGATCCTGCTCACACGAGAAAGCTCCGTGTGCGTCACTAAAGCTATTTCAGTCTGTGCTGCCGCCTGAGCTGAATGTAAACCGACATCGGTGACTCTCTATTCAAATATGATTTCGTAAAAGGAAATAGGAAGCATGACTTTCAAGCTGTGTGTGAAGACGAGCTAAAATAGTAACAGAAGTATCTCTAGAGCATATGAGAGGACAAGAAAAAAAATTCTCCTAAGCCTACCTGTTGTTAAGAAAAAATGGAGCTGGCAGACTCTTTTGTACCAGCTGGATGTGTTAAATTTTCCTTCTCTTCTTTAACAATGAGAGCAAGCATCCCTGTAGCAGAGATACCAAGAAACTGGAAGGATTCAGAGATATCCTCAGTGAATTTCACTGGTGGGCCTTGATCCTAAGGAACATCACACTTCATCTTTAACAGCTGAGTTTCAGTGCAGTGCTGAGAGCGTCCAAGAGGAAGGCTGCTGGTGGCGGTGGCTTGTGTGATGAGGACGTCTCCTTGCTGGCCGCTCTCGCAAGAGGCTGCATGTTGGCGTCAGGCGCTGGAGAGGAGCAGGTGTGATGTTCCCTAGGCAAGAATTTGGTGAGCCATCCCTTTGTAGGGCAGCAGTGCAAGCACCGGTAATGGCTGCACATAGTTCACCTTGCCTTAGTTTTGGAAATAGGCAGTAAAACATACTCAGACAAAATAACTGACTCTGGCACTGAGAAATTAAGTCTGGCTCCAGAACTACATGTTTGAGCTGACTATTTCTCTCCCAAATCCATCAGGAAAGATCCATGCTATCGAAAGCTTTAATAATTCAGAAGGGTTTGAATCTCATTATATCATTGTTGTACTCAGGCCACTACTTATTAACTACAATTTTATTGTGTTTTTTTCTCCCCTTGTACTTTTGTTTTTCAGCTCCTTCACTTTGTTAGAAGTGCTGAGTACAGCTTCTTGCACAGGGAGGCACTAATCCACGACCTGAGCCTCAGGCATTAGATGATGATGAGGGCAGTGCTATTTGCTGTAGGAAAGTAATGCAACTGCTGTCTTAACTTGAAATAATAGTGTCTGCCACACACATGCACCCCCAACCTAGTGGTTAAAAATCCCCTCTTTTTAGACCACTTACAATTAAACCTGGAAATTTCTGATTTTCACTTGTAATAACACTTTATTTTCCTTGTACTGGAGTATAAAATTCAGTATTTGTTGTCCGTTATAGGTATTTCTGTCCCTCAGTTATAGATATATGAGTGAACCATAGTTCCTGTATGTTTTTTTACCATGAGGGTGGTCAAATACTGGAGCGGGATGCACAGAGAGATTGTGGTGTCTGTTTGTGGAGGTGCTCAAGACTCGCCTGAACACAAACCTGAGTAGCCTGATCTAACCAGACCTGATTTCGGCAGGGGTTGTACTAGGTGACTCCAGAGGCCCCTCTGAACTTCCATTATTCTGTGGTTCTATCTTGCTACCAGACTTGTTTGATATGTACACACACACCAATAAAAGAAGGCCTAATCTTTGCTGTGAGGTCATATGATGGAGCGCTACTTTTAGTGACAAGCAGGTATACTCTAATTTTCTATTGGGACATCCATGAATTGTTGTTGCTTCCTTAGCAATCAGATTGTTCAGCAGATGCTATTGTTAGAGATTGGACAATTACTTACCTGTAATGAGGCTCCAGCAATAATCAGCATTTAGGATGTAAGTTTCCTGTGAATTGTTTGTGTAGTCAGGTGGGTTTTATTTTTGTTTCCTGTGTAACAGTTGTATAAATCAGTGTATCAAATAACAAATTTAAAATAGGAAAGTTCTTTTATTATTTTTGTTTATTTTTTCATTCTTGAGCTGCTTTGTGACAGTATATATTTCATATTCTTCAAAAAACAATAATTAAATTCATGCAATTCTGTAAAACATCTAGGTTTTGAACTGTTTTTGCTTTATATATTTGACTCTCAGTCAACAACAGGGCAAAATAAAGAGACATATTTTAAGACGGCAGTTATGAGGCCATCACATTGCTATTGATCTTTGTCCTATGTGGGGTATTAATATTGTTTATGGCCCAACCACTATGTACAGGGCTACTCTGTGGAAATAGTGCCAAGGGTAGGTCATCATCTGACATATTTACTCCCTACCAAGACTGCTAATGAAAAGTTCAGTAGTAGTATCGTTTTTCCTCAGCTGAAAAAAATTGTGCAGTGTTTTAAATTTTCATGAGTGCAAACCTGGTAGTGTTTCAGAAGAGACCCATTATATTCATTACCCAAGAGAAAAATAATTCCTTGCTTTCAGGATAAGGTTACAAGCATCTGTGAAAAGTGAATACAATGAGGGATGTGTAGCTTTATGTAGAAATATTGAGGGAGGAGACTTGCTTTGAGACAAATTTTCCAAACTTTAACACAGATGCTAACTTTGACAAGCACTTTGTCAAAATGATAACTGAAGTCATTTTCTGAGTCAGTTCTTGCCTTAGCTGCCATTGCCTTCATAAAAGATGCATTCCGATTAGCATTCTGGTTTCATTTAAACTGGTGTAAATGCAGTGTACCTCTGCAGTGGGAATGATGTAACAGAGTGAGAAGTGAGATGGAACAGAGACCATAGATCCTCATCCCCTGCTGCTGAAGAAAGTAAAGCAGCCTTAAGCCTTGCTTGTATTTCTGTAGCCCAAGAGTCATTGCTTCACATAGGATAACCTCAGGTGTAAACGAAGAAGGTTTGGCGAATGTTCTGATCTGTTTTTCTGCATTCTGGTAGTGGATGGGGAATAGAAATACCTCTATTATCAAGCAACATTCCCAAAATTAGTGGCCATGAGGGAGATGACCTGTTTTGTGAGCAAATTCTGTGTTGGAAAATTTGCCTTCTTGGCTGAGATCCCCAGGGGCTGCATCCACTGGGTTTATGACACGGCATAAAAAATCTGCAATAAGTTATGGGAAAAAAAGGCTCCTGTCATGTTTTAAGTGCATTACTAGAAAACAGATTGTATTATTTTGTTCTGTTACTGGGTGAAATAGTTCTCAAATACAAATTCCACCAAGCAGGTGCAAACTCGTTTAAACTGACAAATTGACTGAGACGGGCACAATGTGCAAATGCTCGTGTATGCATTGAATACAAGGTACTCACAAAACAAGAGCAAGGGAATATAAGTAATAGAGTATAATAATGCTATAAATAGTGTTGACTTAGTAACAAGGGTTGGCATGAAGATGTATACAGTAAATATAACTTGTGAACCAAAAGGAAGAAGTGAGATCCAGATGGAAAAAGAGAAAATTAAGTAAGGTCTCCCCAGTCCACTTAAATTTATGTCCTTTACCAAAAGTGTACAGCCAAAGCTGGTTTAGCAGTTGGTGAAGAAGTTTTCATTGATTTATATTCTGAGATTAAATCAGAAGCTGAAATTGGTTCTTGAAGAACCCCTCTCCAGAGTGTGTACCCTGCTGCCGTAGTGGTGCAGGTGATGGTAACATTCATGGTCTGGTTATTGTTCTCCTTGTGGGGTTATTTGGTCTGTTGAATGTTGTATTTTTAGAGGGGGAAAAAAGGAAAACAAGGTGGAAATGTTCATTCTGAAGATAAGTGAACTTTTTCAGGCTACGTTGTTTCCCTGGAGAGAGGTGAAATTTTAAACTGTTTAACATCTGGGAGTATCTGTCCTTGTAGTCCAGCCAGTGGATTAACTGAGTGCTAAACTGTCATCACATTTTCATGGAGATTTCAAGAACAGAAAGTGCTTAACTGTTTTGACCCAATCTAACTTTAGTACTGTAGAATATGTAAGCAAATGCTCGATATATTTTAAAATGCATGTATGCATATGTCCCCAAAAAAAGATATTTTTTTTTTTACATAAGGCCCTAATTATATAACAACTGGATTTTTTTTTAGTTCAAGACAAGGTAGTTCAAGAAAAGAAAAAGCAGTTAATTTGACAGTTCTATGAAACTTTCAGAATTATTTATTTATGTAAATAGGCTAGCATTTAACTTTTATAAATTAGTTCTAAATATTCAATTAGATGAATTATTGTAGCCTAATCCCATGGTAATTCAGTCTCCCTTTCTACGTGTATAACAAGTATCTAAAATGGGACACACTGTTTCTGTGAATGTCTGTAGCTCAGTGTTCTGGTTTGTTTTTCTACTCAGTTTTACATTAATTTTTTGATAGCGGAAAATGACAGAGGATTTTCTACCTGCTACCTATCTTTCATGTTTAGATAATGCTGGAGTAGTTTCCATCTTTCTCTTTTTCTTGGATAGTCAGGTGTTGTCCTCTAATAGGAAATTTTAGATCATTTCCAAGAAGTATGTCAAGGACATTAACCTGTCTGTTAGTTGCAATGCAGCAGAGATTTTAAAGTCTTTAGTCAGCCTAAAGTCTTTCATCCACTGATACTATTAGGAGTAAGTTGCAATACTCTGTTGAGCATTTTTTTATGTTTGCTAGAAAATATAGCAGATGTGAGAATGGATAAGCAAGCACATAGAATCATAGAATCATAGAATGGTAAGAGTTGGAAGGGACCTTAAAGATCATCTGGTTCCACCCCCCCTGCCATGAGCAGGAACATCTTCCACTGGACCAGATTGCTCAGAGCTCCATCCAACCTGGCCTTGAACACTTCCAGGGAGGGGTCATCCACAACTTCTCTGGGCAACCTGTTCCAGTGTTTCACCACCATCTTCTTAGCCCCTCTCCTCGTTCTCCACATTCCCCCCTGTCAGTGTTTGGCAAAGATTGTTCCTTAATATTTCCATTCTTGTTCTGAGATACATTTCTACAATGAAAGTTTACTATGCTTTACAAAAGGATCATTCTTAATAACAGTGAAAGATTTATTCCATGCTGTACTATTTAATGATGAAGTATTGTTTAGGAGATTTGACAATTTAATGCTTATTCATGTCTATATTTTTCAGTATTGAAATGAGTAATAGCATAGAAAGCATCAACTTTGTGAGTCTCTAATTTTTAAATTCAGGAAAGTTGTGAGGTTTTGTATGAATATTAAAACCCAGTAATTTACGTTATCTTTTATTTTTAAGGAAATTACATGATATCACTGAATTCAATGCCTATGTGACTATATTTTTCCTTGTGGCATACCTAGTTCTGTAGTAGTGAGCTATCTTTTATGTAGGGTAACTGAGTGCCAGTAACAACTGAGAAAATTGTAGATGAGTTGGGTAAAATATGAATTTGAACTTCTAGGGAGTGGACATAATCATGTTGCATCAGCACTGCAAGGTTTTTAAATTGATGTGGAGGAATTCTCAATTTTTTTTTTTTTTTTTTGATGATCATTCTCATAAATGCCCATTTTCAGAAATGTAGTCATGAACGGATAATCATCTCTCAATGCTCTTCTAACAGTTCATCTGTGTAATGACAAGGTGAACTTCTTCGCTGCCCTGCTTCGGCAGGAGGGTTGGACTAGATGACCCACAGAGGTCCCTTCCAACCCCTACCAATCTGTGATTCTGTGATTCTTAAGGGCTTATTAAGGGACATTTACATACCTTTTTCTCACACTGGAGTCCAGAAATATGTGTTTGGTACCTAAACTCCTTTTGCAGCACACTGGAAGAGTTCAGGGTATGAGAAAGATGCCCAACACAATGAGTTAAGCCAGCTATTGGTTTTGTGGCTATCATTTTCTAAAAAGAACATCTAGTAAACTCATTGAAAACAATTCCCTCTTGTTATATATATTTTTCGACGTATTTTTCCTTTTAATGGAAGAATTTGATCCACTTACCAGTTGTGTCTGTGTATATTATTAAATATTATGCCTGATTTTATTTTTTCTGTTGCACAGTGCAAATATAATCAAGTTGTTTATATAATCTATATCCATTGAGTAACATCTCCAACATGTTCAAACAGCAACAGGACTTTCATTGTTAAAGCAAAACACACACTTTAAAAATTACAGTCTAATTATTTTATTACGGTGTTTCACATAGTACTTTAATTTGTTAATTTATTCTTTTTTTTTCTAGAGCAGGTGACGTGGAAAGAAAAGCAATCAATTATTTGCAATTTTCTGATTGTGACTAAACACCAAGAAAGACATTGAACTTTTGGGTTGTGTTATTTCAACCCATAAATGTATTCAACTGTATTTCTTCTGCTAGTCTGCCATAGGCTTTCCAGTTTAAAGAAATGCCTGTTTAAGTGGTACCAGTTTTAGTCTTTGAAGCCTATCTACCTAAGCTTTCTTAAGATTCTTAAGATTTTTGCACTCATTTTGAAAGAAGGAACAGACAGGATAAAGTCCTTTTCTAGTAGTTTCCTGATCATCTCTGTACAAATACATATTTATATCCAGAATACCACATAATCATGAAGCCCATTCTGCAGTCTCCTTCCAAAATCTATTTCCGTTGAAACTGCCTGTTTCATTTCTGGACACAGAGACTCTCTTGACCCCACTGTTATGAAAGAGCTTATTGTTTCTTCTTCGAAATTAAAAAGCCTTCCTAGACTGTGCACTTAGATATGTATTGTTTGACCATGGTAGTTCATTCAAATACAGGCCTATTTAAAGAGTTTTAAAATCTGCTTTATTGGAACCCTGTGGCTTTTAGAGCACATCAGACCTAAATTAAAAACAGGGAACCTTCTCTCCCTTGATTTCCAACTGTCCTTTCCAGGCCAGGTGGCATGATATTGTCTTGGAATTATTTATATATCCCCCTCATTATTTTATCATGTCTTTTAATGTGTCAGATTTCTGTCCTCTAGCCTATGCAAGTTGTCAGAGTGATCCTGCACAGAGCAGGCAGTGATTTTTGGTAATCAGAAAAATATAGCACAATTTTTGGTTTCAGGTGTTCGGGTTTTCTGTCATGAAGTAGGGAATGCATTTTCACATCCTCTTTTTTGAGAATGAAAGGAAGCAATTCCTTACATAGGAAATGAGATTTTTTTTTTTTTTTTTTTTGGTTGTCATCTCAGCAAAATAGCATATTTTTAGCTGACCTTAAGTGAAGATGGATACCAACTAATAAATCTAAAATTGTTGTCTGGTGGAAGTTTTAGTATATTTTAAGATGAAAAGTTATGTTACGCCTTCCTCAATCACTCATGAGCACCTCTGAGACTCAATTCACATCTTTAAAAATATTTTACCAGCCGTAATGTATGAGGACTTCATACTAGCTCATAAGAGCAGTGGGGAGGATTTTGGGGTGGGCTAAAAGTTTAGCCTGGGATAGGACAACGGTGGGTCCCAGGGATACTGGGTGATACCCTGTGTTGGGAGAACAAGCTCAAGGTGTTGTTTGGCATAGAATAAACCAGAATAAAGGTTGCTCTCCTGTATTCTGGCTATACCTCTGTAAAGGGGAAACCCTCTATAGCTGTAGGCTGGGCTGAGTTGGATGGCAGCTTTTGCTACCTGCTTAACCATACCTTTGCAGGAGGGTTTTCAGCACTGGTGGGGCTTGGAAGGAGAAGCTGTGCAGCAGGCTGAGGGGCAGCTGTGGGACCAGGGGGCCACTGAGTTTTCCTGCAACTGCTTCTTGAAAATAAAACCAGTGAAAATCCTGTAACTCACTGATACCAGCTACTGGTATAGGTTGTAGTATGAATTATGGGAACCAGCAAATCTCTCTGGTATTTGGTAATGACTTGACCATCTGAGGGCACATTACTGTACTCTCAGAGTGGCTCTGCAGTGAGATGTCTTGCTTAGGGGTCACTGGAAGCTGCTGGCACCACTCCTCCTAATTTGTGATTTCCCTGAAGACTACCTGGGGGCTGGCACGTGCTCCTCTGTAGCTCTACGCAAGTGCGGCAGCAGAACTGCAAGCTGAGCACAGTATGTGGATTGCCAACTGGTTTATGATTTCCAGTTACTGCTTTGACTTATCCCAAATGAATTCAGAGCACTAAAAAAATCTTTTATTCTATCAAATGTGTTGATATTAAATAACTGATGTAAGTAAATGTGATGCTGCTTGACGTTTTACATGGATGCTATGAGAGTTCTCTGTAACTTTTGTGATTTTGAAAAGATAACTTACACAAATCATCTTCTGTGTATATGTTTATACATACGTATGTATTTGCGAGGCAAATCTTCATGCTGTTTATCTTCTGTTTTGCAGACAAAACCTGTTGCATTTGCAGTTCGGACAAATGTTGGGTACAGTGCAGCTCATGATGACGATGTTCCCGTCCCAGGCATGGCCATCTCATTTGAGGCTAAAGATTTTCTTCACGTTAAAGAAGTAAGTAAAACTAGAGGAGTAAGTGAATCTCTCTGCAAGGGTCTATTTGAGTAATAGTGCTCCTGTTTCTTAACGTTAAAGTAACACTTCACATTGTCAAAGCACTAGATAAATGTTACGTAAATAAGGTAACTGTGTACAAGGAACTGAATGTTCTTTAAAATACTATTCTTACAATAAAATTAATGAAGTTTGGAAGGCAAGTGCTTTTCTTCTCTAGTACAAATCACTTCTTTACAACTTCAAAAATCTACATCTGCATATTCAATGATATAATATTTGTGGGTTTTACCATTCTAGTACTCTGAGGGTTCACTGTGATTCAGCAGCCAAGGGTAGATTCTCTCTTATTAGTGTGACTGAATCTCAGTTAACTCCAAAATCCTCAGGTCTCCTTTTTTTCACTGAAGTTACTTCCCTGGTACAGACAATATTTCGTTAGCAGTTACATACTGAAGAACTGATGTGATGTTTCAAGATGCGCGTAGCAACTGTCAGAAAAGGCACTTTGTGTTTGCTGCCTTGGTTTTCTTTTCCTGTAGTTTGGCTTTGAAAATTTGCACTTTCTACAGTTTCAAACACCTGAAGTCATGTTCTTTTTCAGCTTCCTGCAAGACAATCCAAAGCAAATAACTTGGTAACTTTCCCATACAGGACCTCCTTAGTAGCCCGCTGCTCCCTTCTGAATGATTCTCTCATTTTAAGAGATTTCCCAGCTTCTGGTCATATTCCATTGTGTTTTGTCACAAAGTCAGCCATCTGGAAATGGAAACTTATAGGAGAAGAACTAGAAAGTTAGCTTAAGGATGAGAGCAATTTAGCCACGCATTTGAAATTATATCTGTGCCCCATTTTAGATTACAAAAAAAACCCCTCAGTAACTATGATTGATGATGCACAGTGACTCTGCTAGTGCAGATGCTTTCACAGAATCACAGAATGGTTGGGGGTGGAAGGGACCTCTGTGGGTCATCTAGTCCAACCCTCCTGCCGAAGCAGGGTCACCTACAGCAGGCTAGAGAGGACCTTGTCCAGGCGGGTCTTGAATATATCCAGAGAAGGAGACTCCACAACCTCCCTGGGCAGCCTGTTCCAGTGCTCAGTCACCCTCAAAGTGAAGAAATTCTTCCTCATGTTCAGACGGAACTTCCTGTGCTTCAGTTTGTGCCCATTGCCCCTTGTCCTGTCACTGGGCACCACTGAAAAGAGCTTGGCCCCATCCTCCTGACACCCACCCTTCAGATAT
>Ga0065711_1044367_pt1 | contig 14143 bp, 7 predicted proteins | sample Hoacrofraction12_FD_59098 | JGI IMG/M metagenome (GOLD analysis project Ga0065711, IMG submission 59098) | Hoatzin crop microbial communities from Cojedes, Venezuela - Epithelial fraction 12 v2 (version 2) | ecosystem: Host-associated > Birds > Digestive system > Esophagus > Crop | place...
CCCACCCCTCGGCCGCTCGGGTCATCAGCACGCAGACACCAATGTGGTGGACGGCAAATGGCGTTTATTGATAAATAACACAGCGTTATATAGCCTAGGTTTACAGCATCACTTCCGTCTGCTTACTTCATTGGTTAAATGCTATTGGCTGTTAGGAGAGGGGGGGGACACTACCTTTCCATACAGCGCGACATCTTCAGACCGCCAAGCCTTAACTACCCACATGTAGGAAATACAGAACGCTCTTTAAAAGGGGGTACACTTGAATTAAGATCCTTGTAATATTTTAATGGTTCCAATATTATTTGGAATTTACATATATATAGGACTATAAATACTAAATGACTGCCTTATGCAGCGATATTTTGATCTGTAGATTGGAATTTATACCAGTTAAACACTTCTGTTAACTAACAAAGATAATGCAAAAAAGTTGTGATAAGTGCACTGGAGACAAAAAAATATGTTAGTTTTTAAGACATTTTTAATTTCAAATAAGCACAAATACTTTGGAACCTGCTCCAGTACAAAACTTGGAATCGTAAAAATTTAGCATTGTAACACCTAACCTCTGGTGACCATCACCTGGATGGGAATGTATACCCTGCATTAGATGTCGAAGTCCTCAATACAGTGTGCAGGAGAAGTTAAGAAACAGAACAGCATGATAAGCAGGAGTCTGCTTGGATCAGGAACCAGTGTCTTCAAGGAAGACAGCTCCCCAGTGCTTTCCTTCACAGTTTTTCACTCAGGTGCACATAAGTCCTGACTCTGTTTAGCTTGCAAAGTAGATGGGAACAGAGGCCAAGGAAAAACAACAGTGAACGTGTTCACGTGATTGACAGCTTCTTACCCCCTTTGTCCCAACACGAGTAAAATGTAACAGATCAGTATCCTCACACATATACACAAACACACATGTGTGTACACACACGCACACACATAAAAAGCAACTGGCTTTGGGCATAAAATCAGAAAACACTTCTAAAATGAATGATCACATTTTTCTTCATGTTTCTTTTTTTGTGCAGCTTCTTGAGCTCCCAGTTCTCCCTCTCATGTTCCAGCTCACCTCTGTGCTTGCTTTTGTGCTGAGCAAAACTGCAGCAGTGAATGCAAAACTCTGATGATGAACAGACGACTTGTTAGTGTGGTTTACTTTTTCTTCACTTGATTTCATCAGTTTTTACTACCTGGGAAACTGAGCTTTCACTGATGTTTGTACAACAAACAACAGATACTATTCAGTCAGCAATTTTGAGGAAGTGGAGCACCGCAAAATATTCTTACTGGTACACATGCATCACATGCTGCAACCTAATAGTCTTCCATAAATATCAATGATATGAATAAAACAGCACAAGACCGAAACTGAAATAAAATGTTACATGACAGACTCCATTACATACACTTAACTAATAAACAGTTCTCATTTACCTTTTTATATTTTTGTTCATTTTTATCTTATTTTGCATTCTACTGTTTTGAATTCCTGACTGAATAAGATATTGTAAGGAAACAGATCATGAAAAAAGAGTAATCCAGTTCAGAAACAAGTATACAAATCCAGAAACAAAGCTGGTAGTCAGAGATTAGATGTCAAAACTCCAGCACTAAAAATAATTTTCTTTGGAGGGACACAGTATCTGTGCTTTGACATGCCCTTATAATCTATTAGAATTGTTAGCCTGCTAAGAACTGGAAATAGACACAATATAAATTATCATTCAGCATTATCAAGTCCACTTGTATAATAATAATATATTCCTTAACTACAAGTTAAACATCATTCATTATGTCAGGCAGCTGCTTTTGTGACTAGTGCACAGTAAGAAATGCCTGCTAGAAGTTGATGTGAAGCTATTCATAAATTCAAAAACTATGAAGTACACTAGTCTTGTAAAACCCTATATGTTGATTCTTGAGAGTTTTGCAAGCGCACTTGTTAGTACTTGCTACAGATAGCTAGTGATACAATGCAGTCATGATATATCTCGGGGAAGTATACAAAACATCTACCACTCTCTCACACATGCTGCTGTACATGATAATGTAAAAAGAATTGTGAACAGTCAGTTGATGACTTGTACATAACTGCTAGCTCAGCTTAACTCCACACAATTTCTTACTAATGTATGAGTGTAAGATAACTTCCTAGAGTGCTTTGTCCTCTTGACCACTATGTCTGTCTGTACTGAAGAGCATGAACCATGTCTTGTGTTTCCACAAAACAGCACAGTGGGAACTGATTTATTGTTAGTATTTCTAGGAGGTATCACCATACAAGTTAAGACAGGACCATCAAGTAAACTGTTTGTTTTAAGGTTGAATTATGTGTAGGTAAGATTGAAACAGAAAAAAAAAGATGAAAAAAATTATCTCCTGCTGTTGTTGATTTTAAACTAAACTTGATCAACCAAACTAATTTTTTTTTTTTTATTTCCCTGTGAATTTCCAAATATCAATGATGGCTGCAGAAAGGCTGTCTATCCAGCCCATTGAGTCACAATGTCCAGGATCTCCAAGTCCTGCAAGAGCAGCCAGTCCAGTCCCTCCTGGGGCTGGATACTTCTCGGCTTTCATGTATCAACCTGGTTCACTCTTGGCCCAAGGCTTCCCCGTGGATTTTAGGTCGCTTAGGTCCAGGACAGAGTCCAGAGCAGTTCCTTCAGGCCTCTGCTGAGCTCACTCTTTTGAACAATATATTTTAGGGTTAATCAGTGTTCTTTGAAAATTTGTGTTTTGGTAGAAAGTTTCTACTCATCTTTCAACTACTTTTTATGTTTTCTTAGAATTTCTTATCAAAAGTCTGTGCACATACTGAATCTATTCACTGAAGGTGTTCAGAATCTCCAAAGGGTACAACTGAACCACAGGCATAGTTTTGAGGAACCAGTTTTGTACAAAGAAAATACCTTTCCATTTTGTCCTGACTAAAACATATAAAAGTATCTAAGAAAAATAGCAGCAAAGAGGAGACAATTTTGTATTTCACAAAAAATTTACTGCCATTTGATGGAATAACTTGCTTTGTCGACGATGGAATTTACATCATTATACAAAATAAATTTAAAAGTTTCTCTCAATGAAACAAGAACTCCAAATCAGGAATTGTGTCTGCATCTGTGCTTGTACAGCCCTTTACACAGTGTGGAACAGGGAATAATTTTGAGCATCATCCATGTTCTGTTGTGTAATAATATTAAACTAATTTCTACTGAGATCACAGAATAGATAACATGATTGATATTCATACCACAGCACTGCAATCGTCTGATTCACAAGCACAATCCAAATTACTTTCATATTTCTCAAACTTTGCTTTCCTCTGAGTATTACACAAGGAGCTGGTGGAGGACAAGCTAGTCATTCATGAAAAACACAAGAAGCAAATTTAAATACAGTCAGTGTTTTCAGAACAGCATAAAGGTGACTTAGTCCATCCTTAGCTCTATGCTCAAGGTTTGTTTGATTATAGTTGATCTCAGAGAAAGAATATGCATAAGATTTAGAAAGGTTCTAGTGAGATAGCTAGATAGCTGAATAAAACTTGCAGAAGAGATAGGTTTGCCTCTCCACGTTGTGTTGAAAGAAAACTGAGAGGTTCAGGGGTCATTTCCTACAAGATAAACCAATTTTACGCTTGTAAGAGAGTTGGGCCTCAAGCATAAGCCCCAGGAATCACTGGAAACCTTAATGACTGATTTCAGCAAGGTGGGGAACTAAACCTTGTATTAACATCTTAAGTCTAATTTACACCTATGAAAAATTAGCGCAAGAGAACTCTTGCTTGAATGACAGCAAAAAATGACATTTGTTGAAAATGAACAAAATTCCACACAGATTTGTTTTTTTGTTCGATTAAACCTAACATATTTGTGTAGGAACTAGTATATAACCAGTTCAGAAGAAATGTTTGTAATAAATCAGAAGCCATTGAACAGTCTTGCCAGAAGTCAGGTATACAATCTGCAAATCAAGGGGATGAAAAATTGGTTCTATTTTCTCTTCTAAGGGTATAAATAGTGTATTTTTATTTCTTGTTTATAATTCCAGTACTCTTCAGTATCTAAAAACTATATGTAGTAAGTGAACAGTATTTTTATTAGAAATAACGTAATAAGTGAAGGCTGATGTACAAGATTGGGTTCCAGCAAATACTTCATATTTCACATTCTTAATGAGAAGAAAGCTAATCTTTATTTCGTTTCAAGTAATTGCAATTTCTGAGCATAAATTCTGGGATTTTTAATTTCATCCATAAAATAAAAAAACACTTTGTGCCTTCTCAGCTGCTGGATTGAAGTAACCCACATACTGAATTTGCAAAGGATAACATACCATAGAAAAAGTTTTAATTACTTTCTGTATTGTTTGCCCTCTCTGGAAAGAAAGGTAAAAAGTGTTCTACTTATAGTGGTCAGTTGATGGCTTCTAATTAAAAGAAAAAATAGAGAAAGTTTAAAAAGTCAGATAATTCAAGGAGCATATTTAAATAATTAAAAATAAAATAATGCAAACAGGAAGTTAAAAACTTCGCTGTGCATGGAAGAAATATGAAGTAAAGCATTTTAAACATATTTTTATAATTTTAAAAATATTTATTCTGCGCTTCATGAAAAATGGGATTTTACTGGTCATTGCACAAAACTGAAGGGAACTTTATCCCTAATTTGCTTTGTAACCTAGGAAAACCCATGGAAACTTGTCAATTTGCCATTTAACTGGCCTTGTTAATAGGTATAATAGCACTTCATGAGCTCACAGTAGTGGTGTGGATGTTACTGATTGATATTTGACAGCTGTCACAAGAGTCTCAGTTACACTAGCAGCATCTGTGCCAGTAAACAGACTTCAGACATGCACTGGTGCAATGCTTCACCTTAAGAAAAGAGCATATAGTCATAGGTCATTGGACAGGAACCACTGCAGAACTGCCTTTCCAGGCCATGGCCGTGAATTAGAATGTGTTGATATGTGTCATTTCGAGGGTCAAGTTCACCCCTCTTCCTTCTAATCCACACTGGCCCACTACCTCACTCTCACTTTCTATCTCAAATGAAAGATGCAACTGATGAGCCAATTTTGCATCTTGTTCCTGACCAGGAGCCCCTTGTCCAGCAGGCTGCTTGCTGGCCACTTTGATTTTCTTAGGACAATCCCTAGCATAGCTTTGATTCAGGCCCACAGTTCCTCAGCACTGCTCAGAAATTACCACTGAACAGGCTATTTTGCACGGGACTGTTCCGTGCTTTAGGTTATGAGATTTTAGTGATATAGACATGGGCCATGTGCTTCTCCTTGTTCTAGCGTCAAAGAATCATCATATTTTATTCACTAACATACATGTAGCTTTCAGGGTTGTTTGTGATCACTAAAGTATCTTAAACCAAGGCTCATATGGCCTGACACCAGCTGGAGCATTCACTCGTTTCTGCTTACACAGAGTCTGATGCTGCTTCACTATGTACTGTTTTTATGTGGCTTCAGTGAAGTCAGTAGGGACTGACAAGCAAGCGTAGATCTGTGTATGCTGAGACAGGAATGCTTTTAGGCAAGGAAATGCAATACAGAAGGGAATTCTTCCATAACCCCATTTACTGGGCATCATGGATGTCCAAAACTGGTGAATGGTCTTGGCAAGTGAACTCCGAGACTATCAGACAGCCACTGGTATTTTAGCTCCCAGTGACTAGCCTCTTTACACTCCATTCATTTCTGTAGAGGATTATTTCATTATGGAGAGTTCCCTAGAGCTCACATGCCCTTGCAGAATGAAAATGGTAGTCAAATGCAATAAGAAGTTCCTGAGGCCCTTGCCACCTGCCACACTAACCCCAGCTTGGCCTCTTTTTTTCAACTGTAATCATTATTAACCAGCCAGGGACATTTCAGTGACTTTTCATCATAAAGGCATTTATGTGTAACTTACATTACTAACTACTGCTATACTAAGAAATAAACAAATAAAACATTTCTGTGAAACGTTATGCTGCCATCCAAGGAATTCTGACGCAGAACAGAGTTTGGAGTAGAGTGATGCTAGTGAGGGTTTTAAATCTCACAGCATCTCAGTGACTATAGGAATGCTGCATTTTAACATAGACTAAGGAAATGAGCATCATGCAGATAAACACAGTCTGGCCACAGAACTTATCCATTTAAAGTGTTTTACCCAATAATTCAGAGAAACAAACAACAGAAACCGGTATTCTAGGATCCCAGAGGTAAGGCACAGGGGCTGTGCCTTGTGGGCAGGTGAGCTGGCAGCTGGAAGCCCCCACCCAGGAAGGGGTGTGAGTGAGGGTCTGTGGGGAGACTGGTCAGGGCCACTGGGGCCTCTCGATGCTCTCAGGGCCCTGACACCTTGTATCTTTATATATGTAAAGCATAACTCTCACGTTACTGATGTATGCATCTAAAGAGGGAAGTTTCAGCTCCAGTACAGAACAGTAGTACTCAGTTACATATAGCAATGCTCACTGATAAACTTTTAGCAGTTTTGGCATCTAAGGAAACACTGGAATTAATTGAAAATTTGTCTCATGGAGTAATTAATTCACCTCCAGAAGCTAGGAGCAAATTTCTGCTTTCTGTGGGAATTTATGTAACAGAAGATAGCAGTGGTGGTACAAGCTGAGATATTTTGTTACATTTGCCTCTCCTCCCTCCACTGCAAGTCGCCTTGATATATGATGATAGGATTAATTTTGTCTAACTACAACTGTTTGAAAGTAGTTTTCTAGTCTTAGAGGGCCTACTGGGCTGTCTGTATATTTGTTATACATAGGGATATATCACAGAATCATAGAACATTTGGGGTTGGAAGGGACCCTTAAAGGTCACCTAGTCCAACCCCCTTGCAATGAGCAGGGACATCTTCAACTAGAACAGGTGCCTCAGAGCCCCATCCAACCCGGCCTTGAATGTTTCCAGGAATGGGGAACCAACATTCTTCAATAAAGAAGACAACTTTCCATATAAGTCCATTCTAAGAGACAAGTTTAAAAGAAAGACAAAAATGCAGCCTTAACTCTGCTGTACCTAACTTTTTTAGCCACTGAAGGAATGAGGAATGTACTGGCTAGCTTAGACTAAATTTTCAAATGGTTAAAGTTAGCTGAAAAAATGTCCTATCCCAGTAAGGAGAATGCTCTCTCAGATTGCTCAGTAAATGTTGCCTCTTCTCAGTAGTTTATATCATGAAGAAGAACTTTTCATCTTTAGCATTCTACTTTCAACATATCTCAACACTTTCCCAATGAACATTTCAAATAAACTGTATTTTTATTTTACTGTCTACCAGTCACATTTTCCATATTTTTGCCACCTTAAATTTGTACTGGAAGTAAGAAATAGGGTTTCTTACCGTTTCAGTAGTGAGGTTCTATAAGTAACAGAGTCAAAATACAAAATTGTTACAAGAAGGAGCTGATCATCATATCAAAAGCATTGCGTGGTATGGTTAGAAGCATAGAATGAATCATAGAAAAGTAAGGTTTGGAAGGGACCTTAAAGATCATCTGGTTCCAGCCCCCCTGCCATGAGCAGGGACATCTTCCACTAGATTAGAATGGTCAGAGCTCCATCCAACCTGGTCTTGAACACTGCCAGGGAGGGGGCATCCACAGCTTCTCTGGGCAACCTGTTCCAGCATTTCACTACCCTCATGGTGAAGATTTCCTTCCTAATGTCTAACCTAAATCTGCCCTCTTTTAGTTTACAGCCATTCCCCCTTGTCCTATCACTACACACCCTTGTGAAAAGCCCCTCTCCATCCTTCCTGTAGGCCCCCTTCAGGTACTGGAAGGCTGCTATAAGGTGTCCCTGGAGCCTTCTCTTCTCCAGGCTGAACAGCCCCAACTCTCTTAGCCTATCCTTGTAGGAGAGGTACTTCAGCCCTCTGATCATATTCGTGGTCCTCCTCTGGACCCGCTACAACACATCCATGTCCTTCTTATGTTGGGGGCTCCAGAGCTTGACGCAGTACTCCAGGTGGGGTCTCACGGGAGTGGAGTAAAAGGGCAGAATCACCTCCCTCGACCTGCTGGCCCAGGATACGGTTGGCTTTCTGGGCTGCAAGCGCACATTGCCGGCTCATGTTGAGCTTCTCATCCACCAGTACCCCAAGTCCTTCTCCTCAGAGCTGCTCTCGAGCCACTCTCCACCCAGCCTGTACCTGTGTTTGGGATTGCCCCAACCCACGTGCAGGACCTTGCACTTGGCCTTATTGAACTTCATGCAGTTCATGCAGGCCCACCTCTCCAGCCTGTCAAGGTCTCTCTGAATGGCATCCCTTCCCTCCTGCGTGTCAACCAAACCACACAGCTTGGTGTCATTGGAAACTTGCTGAGGGTGCACTCAGTCCCACTGTCCATGTCGCCAATAAAGATATTGAACATCACCGGCCCCAGTACCGACCCCTGAGGCATGCTACTCGTCACTGGTCTCGATCTGGATATCGAGCCATTGATTGTAACTCTTTGAGTGCATCCATCAAGCCAGTTCCTTATCCAGCGAGTGGTCCATCTGTCAAATCCATGTCCTTCCAATTTAGAGATAAGGACATCATGTGGGACAGCATCGCATGACTTGCACAAGTCCAGATGGACAATGTCAGTTGCCCACCCTTTGTCCACCACTGCTGTAACCCCATCACAGAAGGCTACCAAGTCGGTGAGGCATGATTTACCCTTGGTGAAGCCATGTTGGCTGTCCCCACTCACCTCCTTGTTATCCATGTGCCTTAGCATGGTTTCAAGGAGGATCTGCTCCATCATCTTGCCAGGCACAGAGATGAGGCTGACTGTAGTTCCCTGGGTCTTCTTTTTCTCCCTTTTTAAAAATGAGGGTGATGTTGCCCCTTCTCCAGTCAGTGGCGACTTCCCCAGACTGCCACGACCTCGCAGATATGATGGAGAATGATATGACAACTTTGTCCTCCAGTTCCCTCAGGACCCGCGGGTGCATCTCATCAGGCCCCATGGACTTGTGCACTTTCAGGTTGCTTAGTCGGTCTCGAACCTGGTCTTCTCCTACAGTGGGCGGTTCTTCACTCTCCCAGTCCCCACATTTGCCTTCGGCAACTTGGGCGGTGTGGCTAAAGCACTTGCTGTTGAAGACTGAGGCAAAAAAGTCGTTAAGCACCTCAGCTTTCTGCACATCCTGGGTAGTCAGGTCTCCAGCTTCCTTCTGGAGAGGGCCCACATTTTCCCTAGTCTTCCTTCTATCACTGACATACCTACAGAAGGCTTTCTTTTTCCCTTTGACATCCCTGGCCAGATTTAATTCAGTCAGGGCTTAAGCTTTCCTAACTTGCTTCCTGGCTACTCGGATGATTTCTCTGTATTCCTCCCAGGCTACCTGTCCTTGCTTCCATCCGCCGTAGGCCTCCTTTGGTATGGTTGCATCTGATGGGAAAGAACTGGACTTCACAGTCCAGGAGGCCCTGTGGCATTTCTGGTTTTACATATACATAGTGTTAGGAAAAGTATTTATACTGCCTGCCACTAGGTACAGCTTATCTTAGCCTAGGTTTATTGCCTTATAGAGGTAGAAATAAATGAATATCTCCTAGAAGCACCTAATTTATGACCTCAGAATACTCCTATGCAACAAGATTCCCTTTTTTAATATTAATTGAGAAATGGGACCACAGTTACTCTATAGTGTAAAAGCCTACAGTTAGGTGGTGTGGAATCTTCACTAAGAAAATGTTTTTCACAGGCACCAATTTGAAAACAAGATGTTGACAGGAGGATCATGGTTTCTGTGATATGATACAGCAAACAAATTTTTAAATTGACTGAGACGTCCTGTGAGAATCAGGTTCACCATATTCTGGTTTACAGGAAACTGACTTAATTACTACTTCAGAGTTTAAAAAGTTTGAACTTTTTTCTTGTTTCCTAATTTTCTCTCCTGGGCTTCTCCCAACAAACAGTTTAAATATGCTATTAGACTGAAGATTGAGTCAGATTTACTGACAAGTTTCTTAATCATACTTAATACCACGAAACTGTTTTCTTAAGGCACAGAAAAGACAGCATTTTCCCAGGCATGTCATAGTTTTAGATGTAGATGTGATCTGGCCTATAATGAAGTCTATGATAAAGAAGTGACATTTTCTGCAGTCGTATTTAAAGATCTATTATGTAGTTTGAGATTTTAAGTATGTTTTCATTGTTCAGACTAATCTTTTGTCAGTTTGCCTAACAAATCTTGCTCTGCTTCTAAAGTGAGGCTAGCAGGGCTACAGTGCCATTCCCTTAATTATAACAATGGAATATTTTATTTCGATAGTTCTAAAGTTAATATCAGAGCAATAAAATCATTGTCCCAATCAAACAGGATTAAAGTTCTACTGTACCTCAATAAAAAGTTCTTTTCATAGACTTCCCTTCAAACCACAGTTTTGTTGAGATTCACTAGGATTTTGCAAATGAAATTCTGATTCTGACCTTGCATAAGACCAAGGTTTCCTCCATGAAAGTTATAACAAATCCATCTCAACATTTCAGCTTTGACCTTCTCTCTCAGTGGAAGAAAGAACACCTGAAAAAATGTTAAGCAAATACCACATGAAAATATGGGTGCTTTTTTAGCTCCAAATCAGGGAGCAAGGTGGAGCTTTGACTTTTTGGAATGACTTTGTCTAGGACAGTTAATGAAACTCAAATGAAGCTCTCCAGCTGAATTAGATACAAAGCAAGAATTTTAAAACTCTCTTTCTTTGCTTGACAGCATGCCTCTATAATAGTAATAAAATTCTTGGCTCTATTTCCACACTAAAAATCTCTGTTGTCAGGCTCTTCTTGCAGTTACTAAATCAGTGGATGAAGTCGAGATATTTAAATTGGTGTTATGGTATGTCTTTTTGTCCTCAACTTTGTTCTGTGTTGGTATGAATGTGCTTTTAGAACAGAATAGACCAATGGACATGAAAGCATTGGAAAAAATATGCTGCCAGAGGAATTGCACAGACAAGTAGAAACCTTAAACATTCTCTTTGTGAAAAGTGGTATGAAGAATCTCAGTGTGAAGTGCTGTTATTTCTCATAATTTTGGGGGATTTTTAATTTTTCTAGATTAGAAGATTTAACAATTTTAACAACTCCATACAACAACTCAGGTAAGTACTAGCTCTTGCATAACACTGATCTTTGGCATATGTATAGAGACTACTGTATCTCTCTACAGCATCAGAATCTATCTTTCCTGTAATGTCAGTCCTCTTTCACTTCAGCATGAGCTAAGAGACTCTCTTGCTACTGAACAAACAGGCCAACCTCACTGTAATTGCAAAGGAAATAAGAGTGTGTTTTGGAGGAGAGTGTAGCTTTTCATGCCAAAAGAAATCTCCCTTCATGTGAATTCAGTGCCACTGGCAAAATACAGTTTGAAACAGGATTTCTTACTCACTTAACATATTCTTCTGATGTGAAGGAATAATTTCCAACTAAACATCCCACAGAAAGTTTATTAGTGATCCTGGTAAGGACTTCTATTGAGAAAGTGTTCTTCTAATTGCCAAAAATATTTCAGTTCCAAACATTTCTACCTTGTTCCTAAGCAGCAGGCAAGATATACACTGATGGGTAGAGAAGGTATGAATCAAATCCTGAGGAGAGCTACAGCCTTGTATAATACTTCTGAATTTAATAAGTCTTCACGGGTGTTAGATCAAATGTAAAATATAGTTCTGTATATACAATGTTTATCAGATTTCTGTTTCTGTTTACTTTCCGTCAGAATAAAAAGGAATTAAAAGCTAAAAACAAATTAATTAGAAGATATGAAGTAGTCTTGCTCCACTGATTGTATCTGAATTTATTGCATTAGTAATATACAGGATACTTGCTTCAAAATTAGCTTTTCAAAGGCAGAACTTACCTGAACTAGGTCATACTTGAGTTCCAATGTTTCTGAGAGTTATTGCAAAGTATAATCCCTCATAACTATATTCCTACTGAAAATAGTCTTCACTCAGAACTATTTTCTTTCTGTAAATGCATGACATTTTTCTCAGATTTTATTAATAACTTCAGAAATACAGTAAGGGAAAAGAGAGTGAATTAGCTGACATTAACGTGCCTCTGACAACTTAAGTATTATCTTCCTCTCCTCAGAAAAGCTTTATACCTGTAAATGTCAAATGTTGCACTTAAGTAACAGAAAAAAGAAAGCATTCTCTGCTTTTATTCTGCTATCTTACTTCCTGTACTGTGGATACGTGGTAACACTTCAGCAAGTGGAAGATCAATGGAAAGATACACTTTGATTTTGGCAGGTTTGGGATCTGGCCCTTTGTACGTAGCTGGTTTTATCACCCAATTAGTCGACTCCTCCTCTTTGAAAGCGATGATATCCCAGAGAGAAGTCTTTTTGAAAGACAGGAAGAATATGACAAAATCTCAAAACCCAATGTATAAATGTTCTCAGTAAGTGTAATATTTTCAATGATTTCACTTTCCCATTCTTTTATACTTTATATTACAGAGATTAGGTTTTTTAATGGATCCCATTGTTATTTAAAGTCTATGAAATTTAGCTGACCAAAACCCATTACAAAGAAACAAACACATCTTACATATATATAAATATATATACAGGCAGGTATACGTACATATACTTAGATATGTACAATGATTTCATTTACATAGAATTTCATTTTGTGATGCTTTGTGTACCATAATTAAAAGTTTGTTCTTTAATCAGCACTGCCAATACAAAAAGAACTATTTTAAATAACAGAGTGGAGAATGCCAGCTTTTCCACCATCAGACTATGTATTAGTTAACGTGAAGAAAGACTGATGGCTGCTGGATTATTTTCTTTATTTTGAGAGATATCTGCCATGTTTGAAGGAATATAAAATGATGGGTAAAGCGCTGAATTTAAATTAATCTTCACTAAGATGTTTAAATTCAGTTAGATATATAAGAAAATAAGAATGCAGTCCTGAAAGTTGATGTGTGACCATTAACCTCAAATTATGTGTCAGAGTTACTGGATTAGAACTCCTTAGCTGAAGAACAGTGAAATCCTCAGAATTTTGTTATTTTTCAAAGTTACTTTGAATTTGCATATGTATTTCAACCCCAAAAGTTTGGGTAAACTGCTGAGTGACTTTAATTTCCAAATTAATTCTAAACACGTATGTTGATTCCTTGACCAGCTCCATTAATGAAGTTTGAATATATGGCTGGCTACTGTTACCAACCATTTTAATAAATAATATGAATACAAGCAACTAAAATTGTTGACATAAAGATACACTGGCTCAGAGTTTGGATCATCAAAATATTACCAGCCACGTTAAGAAGAAAATTTCTGCTTTAGCACATTAGTGCAGTTATACAGGTATGTGAAGTGGTGAAAAAAGTACTTAAACCAGGGAGTTAGAGGACAGTTTTTCAAATTGGTATCTTCCCTCTTCAAAGATATCTTCTACAAAAGGAAGATGAGGATGTCTACAGACAATGCTGGCAGTGACCCAAAGACGCAGAAAAGGCAACAGAAATAAACTCATGTAAAAAAATCAGAATGTTGTGAGAGTTTCTATTCAGAAACAACATACAATCTTCTTGTATTTTTAGAATCATGTGGCAGAGCTTAGCAAAGCGGAGCACTGGAACAGGCTGCCCAGGGAGGTTGTGGAGTCTCCTTCTCTGGAGATATTCAAGACCCGCCTGCACAAGGTCCTGTGCAGCTTGCTGTAGGTGACCCTGTTTCGGCAGAAGGGTTGGACTAGATGACCCACAGAGGTCCCTTCCAACCCCTACTATTCTGTGATTCTGTGATTCTGTGAAAGTAAAGATTAAGGAATCAAAGATGAAGTTAATAATTATTGTGGAACACATTGATATTTAAAGATATACAGGATACAAGACTGCAGAAAAATAACTAGAGCACAGACTTTTGGACTTAGGTATGGACCATGAATGTACAGCAGAGGAAGAGATAGTTACAAGACTGACAGTTCAAGAGCAAAATTGCTGGACTGAAGTGATAAGACTAGAAGAAAAAAGAAAAGAATCACAGAATCACAGAATCATAGAATGGTAGGGGTTGGAAGGGACCTCTGTGGGTCATCTAGTCCAACCCTCCTGCCGAAGCAGGGTCACCTACAGCAGGCTGCACA
>Ga0065711_1012206_pt1:0-2500 | contig 14142 bp, 8 predicted proteins | sample Hoacrofraction12_FD_59098 | JGI IMG/M metagenome (GOLD analysis project Ga0065711, IMG submission 59098) | Hoatzin crop microbial communities from Cojedes, Venezuela - Epithelial fraction 12 v2 (version 2) | ecosystem: Host-associated > Birds > Digestive system > Esophagus > Crop | place...
GGGGGGGGGGGGGGAGGTGAAATTACAACAAAAATCAAAATAATCTGTAAAACCACCATTTTCTGTCGCATGTAATATCCTCACGATTAGGGAACATAAAGCATTTAAGACAGAAATTAAGAAAGCTGCACAAGAAATACAAACATATTCGAGAGGAAAAGAGACCAAAGCATTAATTCTTTGAAATATCCAATACTTTCATAAAAACAGACTGCAGCTGTAAATGCTAGTTCTGTAACTGACACTCAAATAATTTCAGTATCTGATATTACACTGTTTGTATATTTTCTTGCTGCTAATTTCGTTCTCAACTGCATCTGAATCGGAGATCACACTTTCACATCTGCTAAGCTTAGGAGTTCCTTTGTGGTACCTTTCCAGACCCCTCATAATCCACTTAAATCCACCTAAGGCTTTCTAAAAATCACCAATTCATTGCACAGCACGAAGAGCACATCTTCATGGGAAACAGACAAAATGGATCATCTTTTCTTCCTGCTGGGAGCCCACATTTGGTTTTGCATTCAGCACCTCGCAGCCACCTCTGCTAACTCACTGATTCTATACGCTCCAGCGCTATTATTTTTTAATTACAGCACTTACCAACAAACTAATTGTGCAAATTGGAAGCACCTTCAGTTCAACAAAATAAATCCTTATCCACGTAACAACAGACTCTGCCAGAAAGTATCTAAGTATTCTGACACATTAACTATGGCCAGAGTAAAACACCTTTGTCTAGAGAACTGTCCAAAGAAGATCACCTCCTCCTGCTGCCAACACTTCTACCTGAACCTTTAGCTCAAAAGTGGTAGACAATCATGGAACAGCTCAAATCTTAATGATGATGTGTGTTTTATATACTACAGCATCTTCTGTTTCCTCTGTAAAATAAAGCCAGACCCAAAATCTCTGTGAGAACTGACAGAAGCTGAGCATTAAATAGCACATGGGCAGTAAAGTATACAAATTAGAAAGTGCCAAAACCAATACTCTTTGAGTGACATTATGCAACCAGTTCTATGATGGGCAGCAGTTTAGATGATCATAGTATTTCCTTCAGCCTAGAGTCTACGAATCTGTGCCTAATTCTGCCTATTTCCACAAACACACTGCGATCACCAGTTCCAGGTATCACACATTATTTTCCCCCATCATCCCTAAACACGAGACACAATGATCTGGGAACAAACGAGACTCCCGCCAGCAGAATTCCTGCATCACCTCCTGCAAAAATGGGAAGTACTCATCCAAGTTACAAAAGAAAAAATCATTGCTGAAAATTCACAGCCCTGCCTCTACCTCTCAGGAGCCACGTTCCACTCAGCAACATTTGGTTTTCATCTTGAAATTATTATAACCAAAACCAAAATCCTGATCTTTCTTTCGAAGTTCTGTCTTCTGTTTTCCCACCAGTCTCTGCTACTTACAGTCTTCATTACTCACAGCTGCGTTCCTTAGTTGGGAATTAATTCTTACTCATTTTTCCCCTACACAGCAGCTAAGAGCTACATACTTTAATTATCAAAGATAGCACACGTATACAAATACTACAAAATAAAATACGTGATTATATCAGCATTTTTCTGGAGTTGGTATCTCTCATTTTATCCTGCTGCCTTCAATGGGGCTAATACGTCTTTATATGTGTTTTTGTATCAGTTAACAAAAAAACCCAATTTTGAATAAGATCTTTGGCTACTGTCATAATGCACCACCTATTTTATACAGGATTAAGCCTGGAATTAGTGGGAATCGGTGCTATCGTTCTGAGACGTCGTAATAATTTTCCAGATGCCACTTTTCTATCAGATCCTGTTCAGTGGAAGTTTGTATTGTAAGCATCTCCCAGAGAAAGAACAGGGGTCGCAGACTGATGCCTGTTTCATCAAGGGTCTTGAAAGCCTGTGGTTGCATGTCTTCTGTTATTCGAGAAATCAAGTCTTCCTCTTTTGCTATAGGAAGTCGACACACACTCTAATAAATGTAGTTAACCTGACAGCCAAAACTTGAACAGGAAACATAGCTCAATATAAGTCATCACGGACAAGCAGAAAACATGCAAAGGGCCAGGTTTAAAAGAAAACAGTCTTAGGCCTCTGAGTCTCACAGAATAACAACCTACAATTTTTCCTACTAAGTTGAATCTTGGTTTTTGAGTATTGATCCTTGATCAAGCAAAAGAGAAAAAAACCCTCTGGAACAAGTGGAAATAGATCAAACTATTTATAAAATGTTCAAAAATAAACCTTCACCTGTGACCACGCAGAGTCCTTTACCTGTAAATACAGAGAGCATCCGCCTGTCTTCCACAAACAATACAAGGATGTAGATGTTACAGAAATACAGTTGCATTTCACCTGGCAGTTTGATGCAGCGTACTTGCACATGACAACACATTGATTTTACTTCTACCTCCATGCAGACATCTACGTAAAAAAATCCATTAGGCAGACAGTTCTCATCTCTATTGACTGACAGAGTGACAATCGAATACTTT
>Ga0065711_1012206_pt1:7500-14142 | contig 14142 bp, 8 predicted proteins | sample Hoacrofraction12_FD_59098 | JGI IMG/M metagenome (GOLD analysis project Ga0065711, IMG submission 59098) | Hoatzin crop microbial communities from Cojedes, Venezuela - Epithelial fraction 12 v2 (version 2) | ecosystem: Host-associated > Birds > Digestive system > Esophagus > Crop...
TCCGGCCCGCTGCCCGACCTCCGGGGCCATGGCTCCGGGAGACCCTTTGGGCCAGGTGCGAGGAGAGGCGGCCCCGAGTGCCAGCCCGTACGGATTAGGGAAGCGAAACCACAACAACAAAAAAAGAAATCCCACGAGCGTCAGGGCCGGCGTGGCCGCTGTCCCGCGGAGGAGCGACCACCATGGCCGCACGCCACGGACACGAGTTGGGAGATGAGGGAGGCGGCGCGTGGATCCCATGGCGGACAGGGAAGGAAAATCCTGGTGTACCAGCGGCCGGAGTCACTCCGAAGGGAGGGAACATAGACAGGATTTTTCAGTTCAGGTTCCCTGCGTTTCTGCGTTCTTCCATTTAAGCTCAACTTTTCACGTCTGTGCACCTGTGTGTGCGCGCGTGACTAAATAACTGGAGCCTACGGGAAAGAGCCATAACAATTCGGCTGAAATTAAATCCCAGAAAGGTGGGGGGGGGGAAATAATGCCCACTTTACTGCGACTAGCGAATCGTTTGTGGAAATGCTGAACCTGGAAAGCATACTACACAAAAACAACAATGAACACACTTAATAGATCTCTAGATTCTCCCTAAATAATTAGGTAAACAAATTCTGAAGGAGTTTCCAAGAAATCAAAATATGTGCTTAGACGCAAGTTTACATGACTAGAGAGACATACTAAGCAAACACTGTTTAGCAACTCACAGTCCATTCTTAGAGGCACAACTGTTACCTTAGTAATTTTTCCTCCCTTTTATTTCTCCCCTCTCACCCCCCCCCCTTTCTATAGCCCATTAAAGTCCTCCAGGGACTTATTATTGTGCATCCCTTGTCCTGACCATAATTGCCCTCCAGGTACAATCTTTCTCACGACTCAGATGTCCTAAACACAGCCAGGTGGTCTCCAGGGCAGCCGACTTCTTTCCACAGTGTAAGGACCAAGTACTGGGCACGTCCTGGTCCCACAGACACCAGAGGGGACAGACCTAATGTTATTTACCTTACTAAAATCTGCGATTCTTGATGAACTTCTTGTATGTGCTGTTGAGAAGGTTTCAAATACATTTCCCTCTCAGAGGACAAACTCCTTTAATGAATCATGTGGCCACAATACAAACCTAAACATTCAAGAAAGCTAAGATTTTACATATATAATCCAAAATGCTCCATTTCAGAACTTAAGAATAACATAGCATTCATTTATTTTCTGGAATATTCAACCCAGTATTAAACTGTAAAACTATTCTGTAAACAAATTAAATTTTGGCCCTTAAAGACTATGACATTGTAACTAAATGGGTAAATGAAAAATATTTTAGTTACAGCTAAGGCCTCTCAATATATTTCAGGGATAATGCATGAATCCTTAAATCGATACCATAAAATATACAGAATTTATAAATAATTACGACATTTATCTTCATGGTAGAGAATAAAGTTATTGTATGTAGTTTAGATAGGAAAATGAAATTCCTGTATAAAACTGGTACCATTTTTATCATTTGTAGAGCTCAGTAGCACTGCTTATTAATAATAGATTAAGCAGTTGTAGCCAGCTATATAAATTGGCAGTTGATTGCAAAGGGACCTAAAATTGCAATAGCACAGCATAGCAGTTAATGCAAAAAATGGCCCTTTCATTTGTAAAATAACAAAAATCTGCACCTTGAATTGCTGTACTCAGCTTGTAGCTGTTGTAAGGCAAAAAAGAAAGTAATATGATAAAATTAAAGCAATACGGTAGTAGCATTTACCAGCAAATACGAGTACAAATGAAAGTCAGTTTCAACACTTCCTTCTCATCGAAAATTAAAGCAAAATATTCACTAGTTTACACGATGAATTCAGAATCACTCGATCTGAGAAAGTCAAAAGGCATACCTAATATTTCAGTGTTGTACTGTGAGCTACTTCACACCGTACAAACGAGCAATATACCTTTGAAAGAACTCCACTCTGTGAACTGCTAATGAGTAGCTTTTCAGAAGCAATCTGCTTTTCCAGGGGCTTAAAAGAAATTCCTTTGTATCAACTTGGTTATATGCAAATTCGGTTTAAAAAAAGAAAGACCTGGATGGGAACTGAGAGTAATGAAACCTTGCAAAGTACAACATAAATGCAATGCAAGGGTAAACATACTTTTGTATGTGTTTAAAGTCACCGCTTCACGCTTAACACAGAAAACGCTTACTAGAAAACATCTGCTTCTATAAAAGCTAAACTCAACTTGACAAAAGCAAGTGATAAACGGCCAGTTCCCATTTAAAATGCCCAAAACCAGTAACAAAATAAAAAGAATGCTGAGACTCTGGAAGGGTCTACTTCTATAAAATTAACATACAGCTTTTCAGCGATTCAGTTCCTTCAGTGTTTTGGTAGCATAAGCATTCTTCTAATCATCCAGAATTAGAAATACTAGAAAACCGCAAAAGATGTAAGAGTCACTTGTATTATAAAATCTTGACTAACAGGAAAAAAAAGAGGTATTATAATATTTTTCTGTAGTTTGAAAAAGGTGTACGTAGAAAAATTGTGAATAGTGCATGACTAAGCACATGAAATAAGAAAAATGTACAGGTCAACTCATTTATAGTAATTCAACCTTCATCTGCTGATTTACTTACTGTAAAAAATCTATTATAGCCACAATTTGGTAGTGAACTGTAGCCATCTACTGGAATGAACAGATAAAGCAAATGTTCAAGACAATGTTCCTCCCCAGGAATTTAGCTTCCTTTGCATGCTTTCTAGTATACGCCAGAAAAATGAACGGTGGTAGATGCTATTAATACTGGAAAAGGAATATCTCTCCAAGCCAGCACAGGCTAAACAATGTCAAAAATACACTCATTCATTTGGCAAGCACATTTTTAAAAAAATGCAATACTTTTTACGATAGGAATGCATAGATTGTTCGCTATAAACGGTGGAATTCTATCTTACGATCACTGTATTTACATTTGTAAAAGCATGTAATAGCAAGCGTTTCAAGTGAAACAAAATACTACTTACTGAATATTTTTTTTAAAGCAAATCAAATTAAATCATTTCAGCGCTTTATGAATTTAGGACAGTGTATTTCATTAATCACCATCAACATGTAACGTAGTACTAATAAGCTTAACTTTATTTTAAAAACAAGAAAAAAAAAAGATCAACCCATGCCAAAGTCTGCTGCTGTTCTGGAACACGGGAGCTTATCCCAATAGTTAAGGCAATATTCTGAGTACAGCAACGCTGGTTGTATCCAACTGTCACAAGGTAAGGAGGCATGTATTAATATTCCTAGAGGAATTAACTCAACCTGTGTTCAGCTTTTAATTACATCTTCTAAGACATCTCAAATTCTACCAGGAAAGGAGTGAATGCTGAAGGGACAGTAGGGACCTGCAGAAAAATCCAAACCCACTATGGAGGAAAAACACACTGCATAAGGAGACGATACCTTTTATTAGGCTAGATGACACTACTGGAAGAGCGAGCGCGCTCTCCTCTCAGGCTGAGAGGAAGGGACTGACCTGGACAGTACATCCCCACGTTCCAGAGGCATAGTTTCATCTGCAAGCATCACTTTCTTGTATCTCCAAGACCCATCATCATGGCTGCAATAACGTGAGCACTAACGGTCTGTTCTCAGGAAGACACTCCTAGTAGCACAGTGCCGAAGGACAGTCATTCAGTCCCAAGCTGCAGGTATCAAGATATGTCGTCAGATGTAGAGATGCTAATAAAATTGTTGAATGGGGAAAGGGGAAACCAGACACAGTAAGATCCTGTTTTCCACTGTTAATGCAGTTTTTGGCCAATTTAATTTCCGTTATAAGGGGACTCACAGGCTGTACTACCAGCACACATTCCCCTCTGTCCTCAAGGCATTTTGGCCCTACAGAAGCAACATCAGAGTCTCTTCCAAGCATTTCAGGTGTCCTAAGGCACTCAGTTCACACTATTCACAAACACAGCAGAAACATGTTTTCTGTTGCATTTGGGCCCTAAAACAGACACAGGAGATTTCTCAAGATTTAATGTCTGCCTTGAGTAAAATTAGCCCAGCGAAATAAGGTACATGTTTAATCACCACAAAAGAAGGGCAACCCAAGAAGATGGGAAGAATAATTGTCTACCTCTTTAACCTTACGAGTTGCTTCTAGAACCGTTTCCTGAAAAAGGGGACAAATACAGCTACTAAGGAAAGTGGAGAATACTGATAGTATTAAAAGAGCAACAGCAACTCACTGATACATACACACACACAATCACAAACACACACACACAGGGTACACCCTACAAAATAAGAGTGATAGAAAATCCTTATGCCATGATTAACCCCTATATAACTCAGCCTCTACAGCTCAGAGGAAGCCAGCACAGTATTAAGCAAAAATTATTACACAGAACAAGTCAGCAGAGCTTTGCAGTCAGGGAGATAAGATCTCAACTGCGCCTGAAATTTCATAGGTACGTTTGATGATCTGCTCCAATGTATTTATTGTGACATCAGTAATGCCACAACTGAAAATCAACTATTCTTCTCAAAAAATCCCTTCTCTAAGCTTCACGACCTTAGAAGATCAGCACCATTCAATAATTCCCAAAATCACAAATCACTGTCTAATAAAGTGAAATGTAACTAAACAACTTTAAACAGGGAACAACATCTTGGCAAGTCACTTACAAAAGCACATTAATGAAATCGATTAGTTAAGGTATAAACATTAAAACTTCTACTCAGCAAATTCAGCCAGATTAAACTCTTTACACTGATGGGCTCTCATTGACGAAACCATTTTTTCCACAGCAAACGGGGAGGAATTTGTACGAACTATCCCACCAGGCAGAACCAGTAGTGAGCAGATGGGGTAGTAACCTCTCTAGCCAGCACCATTAAGACTCTAAAATACAATCATTCTTCAAAGCATAAACCAACCACGTATTGTCATTGGGGGGGGGTAAATAAAAAATTAAACTGAAAAACCCAGCCCTCCACCCCCCACTATTAGGGAAGTTTACTCAGTTGTTGCTCAGTACAACTCTTCTTACAGCTCTCTTGAAACAGCTGGTACATCAACACTCGAAGGTGTTTTAGTAATTACTATAGTAAAATCAAATGCATTGATTGCTGGATTCAACCCTACGTTGATGAAACCTGTTCTTAATCAGTTGGTGATACAAATTCAAAATCGCTTGTAACAGATGCTACTATTCAATGAATCGTTAAAAAAATTAAAAAAAAAAAAAAACAAAAACAAACTGAAAGCACCAAACAACATCCGCAAATCTGGTCAATGCAAGGTATATGTTTAAGACAGAGGAATGATAAATAACTACAGCTCTGCACAGACGTGACGGTCACCCAGTATTTCAGATATTATACTACTACGTAGAACAGCTTTTTCTTCTCGTTTTTTTTTCCCCCCTCCCTTCTCCCAAATCACTATCAGCAGTTTTTATAAGAGATATCTCAGTGAGATAACTGGTTATGGAATCAATAAATGATATGACAGTTCATCCAGTCTGTGTAGCACTACGTGGGAAGTAGTGCCCTTCTTGTTATGGTTCAGTATTAAAAGATATGCTCGAAATACAAAAGGCTGCTGAACAAACAACATTGAATGTCAAATAATTGACCATTTCTCACAGATTTTCAAAACCTGCTGAAGAAAATAATGGTGTATAGCCAGCAATAACATTTAAAATTGCCTTTATCTTTTACAGGCCATCATAAATTCAGAGGGTGAAAACTTGGTGCTACCCAAGTCAACAGCACCATGTCCTCTGATGGAACTGAAATACAGCCATAGCATTCTGCAGTCTTACTGGCATTTTAAAAACATCCACTTTTTGTGTGTAGCTCGAAAGGCCAAATTTGTACCACGCTACAACTGTCATTGTTACATGTAATACAGGGAGACCCTTAAAACCTGGATTTGATTCATTACACGACACTGTATTAACACATGACATCCACATTGCATCCACAACACCCAGACGCGATCCCGAGAAAGAGAGGATGGCGAGATGCAGGACCACATGTCTCACAGAAACCACGCCGCCATTCCCTACGTCGGGCTCTTCCAGCTTCAGCGGCCTATTTCACAGCACAGCCCCCGGGACACAAACTCCATCCGTCACGGCGAGGCCGACCGACGCGCTGACGGTACCACACCCAGGCATCCCTTCCCGCAGCGCAGCGTTACCGAGACCCGTTCCCCGACCCCCTTCCCGCTCTGTGCGGCTCTGCGACGCGCTGAGCCGCTCGCACGACGGCGGCCGACTCGTCTCCCACACAGCTGTGGCTGCATGGCCCTCCTGACATCCCACCGGCCGCACCACCGGCTGCCTCTGCTGCTCTAAAACACAGCTCAGCCACGTTATTTCCACCCCCCCCCAAAAAAAATACATCCTTTACATTTTTCCCGCCTTCGTCCAAACCGCTCCCGAGGCGCCGAGCTAACTACTTTTGTTTTCAGCAATTATTTTCACTCCAGCGCTTGGAGGACTGATTTGGAAAACAAGCGCAAATTGATTCCAAACACTCTAATTATCAGTAATGAACACCTATCATATTCTATAAGCGAAGCACGATGAGTTACACCGCCGGAGCAGCGCGCAGCGCCAGGCGCTACACCCGCTTCTCGCACGGAGG
>Ga0065711_1044368_pt1 | contig 14142 bp, 6 predicted proteins | sample Hoacrofraction12_FD_59098 | JGI IMG/M metagenome (GOLD analysis project Ga0065711, IMG submission 59098) | Hoatzin crop microbial communities from Cojedes, Venezuela - Epithelial fraction 12 v2 (version 2) | ecosystem: Host-associated > Birds > Digestive system > Esophagus > Crop | place...
CCAGGCCCTGCTGGAAAACTGCTTTTTTTAAAAAAAAAAAAAAAAAAAAGAAAAAACCAAACTCATTTTCCCCACACTACCAGAGAGGAGCAGGTAATTGTCCAGCAGGAGCAGCCTCCGACACCCACGGCAGCTCCAGGGAGCAGGCAGCACCGCCGCCCCTCACCTCACCCCGTTCTCCGGGCCCCACGGCGCCCCGGCCCTTCCCTCCCGCCTTCCCGCCAATGGCCGCCCTCGCGCCGGAGCCCGCGGCTCTCCTCGGCGGGGCCTGGGCCACCCCCGCTGCGGACGGGGCTCGGGCGGAGACAGCACGCATTCGTCACAAGGTTAATTTTACTTTGTTAGCGATACAGAAGAGTAGGACGCTTAACCCTTCCCAGCCGGCAGCGCGGGCCTCCCTGCATCGAGCTACCGCGTCCCAGAGGCGAGCGCCGCCGCCCCGCTCCCCGCGAAGCGAAGCGGACGGGCAGCGGCGGGCTGCGGGGCAGCAGGGCTCTGTGGCGAGCACCCTCCCGACAGAGGTGGCGCGCTCACCTCTGCCCTCTGGTGACACCGCGCCCGAACTCACCTGTAAAGTGAACAAGAATCCGTTTTTCAAAGGCGTATCTGGCACTTTTTCCCCTCAGCTCATACATTCCCCTACATAGCTGTGAAGTGGATGAGTATTTTGCCTCAAGTTTGTACTTCTTTTCTCCAGAGTATTTTTTTGCACAAAAAATCAGATTTGTCTTTTTGACTTTGTTTAGACCGTAACAGTATTATTTGACTTAACTGCTAGTTAAAGCACACACAACACCAAGAAGAAGGTGCTTTGACTTTGAGGAGTTATACAGCCCCGCTTTGTTAGAGCACGTGTGAAGAAGGAAATACTTCATATCAAAATCAACACCTCCAAATTACTCAACCTATTTTTTTTTTTAATGGGATACCTGAAATAACACGATTGGTATATTTAAAAAAAAGAGATAAGCAGAATCATGATGGTCAGAACTATACTTTTGCTAGTCCAAATAATCTCTCATAATGCCCCCCCCCCTTTGTTTTCTTGGCTAGGCGGCTTCATTGGCACAGGCTCCCCAGGGAATGCCCTCGGCAGGGCCGATTCCAGCAACACTGGAAGGCCACAGCGACACCAACCTCCTCACTGCCTCCTGTGCCTATGTAATGGCAAATCTCATTTCTAACGCATGATCAAGTTAGTCCTCATTAACCTTAACAGGTACCACCGTGGTCACGCCCTCGAGCTGGAGTGCTGGGGTTTCTATGAAGCACAAATGGATCTTTACAGAAGTATTGCAACAAAACCCCTCAGTTAACACACATAAGGCTCAAGCTAGTGGAACAGCTGAGCAGTAGGTTGGTTGAGAATGTATTTTCCCAACAGGTCTCCATGGCTGTTTTGAGAGTTACTAGAGGACTAGTGGAAATATACATCTGGAATATATTATCTGCTCAGGAAGATATGCCAGTGAATTTTCACTTTTCAACAAAATTGACCTTTTATTTACACAAATACTTAGTTCAACCTTAAACTGCAAAATCTCATGTATTCAGAACTCAATCCTACTCTCACTCCACTATAAGATAAAAAGAGTCAGATGTTAACAGCATGTTAAGTACAATTGGATTATTAAAGATCAGATAATACAAAACTGTTTGTCCAATTCTGCTTTGCATTTTTCATAGAAAATGGTAATAGAATTAAAACTGAAAATACTATATTCAGCAATTTTTTTATACATAAAGAACAACAACATTTTAAACAGCTTCATGAAGAACGGCTTCAAAGTTGTATGGTGTTATTTGTTACTTTTGTAGTAACCATAGTGTCAGTTTATGACTTTACCAATCAAGTAGTTCTCTGTAAAACTTAACATTCATTTTTATAATTATCTTGATATCATTAATAAATCAATGCTGAACTGCTGCATGGAGGAAGACCTAGATATAGGAGGAAGAAAGGGGACACAAAGTCATACAACTCAGGAAAAGCATAAGAGGAGTATAACGTGAAAATGAGAACTATAATGAAAAGTTCTGCAGGAAATTAATGCATAAAGGATTTATATTCAACATGGAATGTGAGCTGAAGCCATCTAACAACTATTAGGGTCCGTTACTTTTGCCTAATCAAACTTGAAAGAGGCAAAAAGAAATGAGATAGTGAACATCAGAAATAAATAGGTTTCCAGTAGCTATTTCATTTCTTGGAAAGGGGAATAGAATGATCTAAGTGACATTCAGAAATAGATGTCCTATCTTAAAAGAAAACAAAACACAAATTCGAAGGTAACATAGGGACCTTTTTCACTTATTTTCCTCTCTATGCTAAAATTCAAATATAAATGCACAAAAAAATTCTTTGCTTTTGACTCAAGATTGTTTGCATTTCAGCTGGATTACTGTCTTCAACAACAGCATGAACTTCCATCAAGCATTTGGTAAATTGTATAGTGCAAGTGTTTTTCAATAAAGTTCATAGCAAAGTTACGTATATTTAACATTATACATAAGTCACATTTTATGGAAACATAACATAGTCACTGTGGAATGAGTTGCCTTTTTTTTCCCTGAAATCCTATGATTTACTTGGCAAAAATGAAAATATTTATTTGAAACAATAATACCTGGAAATGTAATATTTTCCAAAGTACAATTCAGAAAACATTCTTTTGCAGAAGTTTTGAAATATGTAATCTAGGTTTATTAGATGGGGACATAATCTGGACTGTCACCAGTAATGTGAGATTTATTTCTGTCAAGGCCACAGTTGGAAGCTAACAAGCGAATAGAGCTCAGCACCAGCGCCCCACTTCCCTTCCTCCCACATTAAATGGGTCTGTTGGTCTTCCTATGCTACTTTTGTTACTTTTGCCCAAACGAGGGGGTGGGAAGAGGGACACGAAGGAGGGAAATTGATTTCTTTCCATTATCCCTGCATACCAAAAAAATGCCTTTGTCCTCCTATCTCTGATTTTTAAATCCTTTCAGATTCTATGGTCTCCAGGCTTTAAAAAAAGCTTTATGTGTTAAATCCTTTGTCCTTAGACCAGCTGTATTTTCATTGCTTCTTGCTCTGGGTATCTCTCCATTTTCTAAATTACGCCACATTCACACAAACCAACCAACAAATTGGTGATGGCTAACAAAGCTCAGTTGCTCCTTCTGTTGCACAAGCAGTCCTGACCAAGAAATCAATTAAATGTCAACTTACCTTTCAGCTTTTCGCTATCAATGATGCTATCCACAAGTTAGCTATGTACACAACCAACTGCTCTGCTGAACACTCACCATCAAAAAGGATTAAACCCCCAAAATGTCTGCTACAAGTAACAAGTGTCTGAAACTTAATGTGAGATTCCCCTTTCTATCTCCCCCCCCCTTTTTTTTTTTTAAATCTGAACTGCCTCCTTAAAGGAACATTAACACAAACTCATAGTTTTTTTCCTTACATAAGGACACAAACTGCACTCACACTGAGTGTACTGTCAGCTAGTGCCTCACTCAAGCAGGGAGTGCTGTTTAAAAAAAAATTAAGAAAAAAAAAAATCAAGCTGCTTATATATGTAAAATAAAGTCTGTTTTAAGACAAGAAAATAATTTCCAGTACTGTAATTCGGAGCATCTCTCAAATACCCATTTCCAATATCTTAAAATAACCTGTTGACCAGGTTTTTCAATTATAAAATCTCTGCTCAAATATATTCCTAGCATTCATAACAATGGTATTGCATTCAAAATAATTTTTTAATAAAAGTAAGAAAATAACCTTCTTCTGTATTTATCTCAAATAAAAAGGATGACCTTTTGCCCACATAAAAAACCACAAGTGCTACAAAGGTACACAAAGTCAGTCATAATTCTTCCTCAACATTTTTTGTGGCATTTTTAAAATGTTGTGGGGTGTTTAGGTTGGCTTTTTTTATTTAACAAACAATTTTTGTTATTGTTGTTAATGGAAAACCAAAACTAGCAAGTACTATCAAATTCAACGGATGATTTTATTGGGAACAGCAACAGACCTAGAACTAGCACATACTGACATCTGAAAGACATAAAAAGACTTAAGTATTTTTCAATTTTATATAACACAATTATGAAAAACAAAATAAGCTGGTGTAAGAGATTGGGGGGAGGGGAAGAATCAGAGACTCTTTGGCTGACTGGATGTGTTACATTAATTTCTTAATATGTGAAGGAGTGGATTACCCCTCTAACAGCAATGGGAAATTAGTTTCTTTATTTCTTCATTAAGACTGTGGGAGGGAAATTAATTTTCTACTCTGGATTTCAAAATTAATTGAATATATCTTTATTAAAGTGATAAATATATACACATACTCTTTGGTTGAAAGAATTCTCTAAATTAATCCTAAACAGACATTTTCAAAGCAGTTTGGTAGCACATGTTTTTTTGTTTGCTTGTTTCATTTACTGACATTACAAAAACACTGAAAAAATTGATCATATAAACCCAGTATAATAAAGCTGTCTATAGAATAAAGTATCTGCAAACAGTTTTTTCTGGAGTAATTTTTGTAGCCTTAGTTAAGCAGCATCTTGTTTAGTCTTCATTTCTTCCTACTTCCAACTGTATTATTTTCGTACCTATGTTCTTGCAGCTTGTAACACGCCCCTGAGTGTCTATATATATATACCCATGTGTATGAAAGCATCAAAAAATTTTTTTATTGCTCTAACAAGAAACTGTAGTTTTTAAAAGCATCATCCACTTAGTTTGAAGAATGAGGCAAAGTAGCTTGAGGTGTCTACACATCTTCATGCGTGTATGAGTACTTAGAGGAATTTACAAAGCATCTCAAAGTTACTCGCTTTACTTCCTACGCACTCCATGTTTTTTATATCTGTTTGTATTGTAAATGTATTTCATGGGGTGTACCTTCCACCACTGCATCATTCTATTCTTTTATTCACATTGTTTAGTACTCTTTTATGCAGTCAACCATCTCCATGTGAGCTCATGCCAACAGTATTTTTATTTAGCCGTCTGTTGCATAAACATTGTAATCGTTTTATCTAACATCTTTCTTATTCAAAACATAAGTCATAAGCCTTTTTCTAGAGAACCCGGTCATTTAAACAGCGAAAAAACCCTACCAATGGCAACAGTGACTTCTTCATCCCCTGGTATCTTCAGGTGAAGGCTAGATGCCTTAGCAAACAGCACAGTTTGGCCAAACGTAAGCTCTGGACTGAATACAAGAATACCACTGTGGAATCCAAGAGCTTATAAAATATGGAAAGTTAGATTTGTCTGCCCTTTAGAACCATCAAGTCCTTCATGCACTTTTGGCCTAAAGGCTCAAAAGAGTAAGAAAATTCATGACAGAGCCTCCTACAACTTAATACTCCTCAAGTACCTCAAATGCAATAAACAGAGAATATAATTTCTTATCCCTCGTTCAATGACAATTAAAAGTCCATGCTGGTGTAGGGGGTCTCTGTCTCCCTGCACATATAAGTAATGATGTCCAAAATTACATGAATATAAACACAGCTATTTGAATTTCATCTTTTTTAATTTTTAAACTTAAATAGCCAACTATGCAACTTCTACCATCTATGACATGGAGTTACAGTATTATTTTCTTAAAGAAAAACACAAGAAAGAAATCAGAAGTCAATTATTTCTAAAATGGCACTACAGTGACTATAAACTCAAACTCTAACCTTTACCACTAATTCCCAAGTGAAAGCCATCAATTTCTTAGTAAGGTCTATAACTGTTTTGACAGTCTTGATTACCAAAAAAATGCTTCTTTGTATAAAATTAAAAAAAAAATTAAATCTATGAATGCAGAAAGCCAAACTACCTTTGCAAATCTTGAAAAACAATTACGTATAAGGGGATTTTCCCAAATATTCACTTAGAACTTACAAATTATTTTCAATATGAAAATATTTATTTAAAAGCTTGGAATATTTTTGCATTCATCTTCTGGATTAAAAAATCCAAACAAAAAATTATTCCCCAGGTTACACACCAAAGACAGAAAAAGCCCTACATGGTCAATCGTGATTCATCTTTGCAGAAGTTCCTCAAGTCACCTCCTTTTTATAGACTCCACCTTAATTTATGTTAATAGAATTCTGGTGAATTCTTATAATGAGATTATTCTCGTTGTGAGAGAAGAAGAAAAAGTGGACTACAATTAAGTAATTAAACAATGGGGAGAAAGTACAGCTGATCTCCTTACTAGGAAGTTCTTGTCTGGTTGGTCAAACAAATAACATCTTAATTATAGATACAAAGAGTATAGGAATTAAATATACAAAGTTTACATTGAACAAAAGCAAGACTGTCTCAAAAGCATTCACACACCATGATTCAACCTACGTGTTTAATCCATTCCGCTGCAATATTCTTCTCTCAAAACTGCTGACATCAAAGTTGCAAAATGCAACTGAGAGGAAGAAGCAGAACAAGTTCTTCACTTGCTTAGATAATTTATTTCTCGATTAGCAGCTTGTTAAAAAATCTGAGTGAGTCCACACACCATCTTCATTAGCATGTTAACCTTGATTTGCAAAGAAGATTTTTCATAGCCAACCATACAACCTCCAGGAAAAAAAAAAAAAAAGAAAAAAAAAAGAATTTTATAGAAAGCATCCTCAAACTCTTGTTCCTGAGCCAAGACTTTGTGTCCTTTTCCAATATACAACAAAAACCTTGCATGAGTGGGGCAACATAAAACTATGTTTACCATCCTCACCACTGTACACACTGCTAGCCTGCACACCCACAAGTCAAGTGAGAATGGCATCATAAGAATGCTGTGAATATTCAGAATGAAACACCAATGCCCAGACATCTGATCCAAGCTCATCTATTACCTTCTACAGTTACACTGCCACAACGGCCATGCAGCATCCTACGTGGTCTTCGTAAGCTACTTCAGTGATTTAAGGGACCTATGATACCAGGTATCCAACAGATTCTCCATAGCCAAATTGTTCATCCAGGTTCTTTTTCCTAAGCTAAAGCAGAAGTCAAGTAATTTCTTGCTTACCTGCCTAGGATAATCTAGATTATGTCCCTGAGAAGGAACGCTTGTCAAGCATCACAGAGTTTGGCATTCATTGCAAAATATTTGGCCTCTGTTGTATGTCAAGGATTATATGCACACCAGAGATGCAGTCCCTAAAACTGCCCTGTTGGAAAAAGAGAGTGGTGTTTTGGGGTCCACAAAGCAAAAACAGCCAAAAGAATCTGTACCGGTACTCCTCAATGGACCTCTTTGTAGAGACAACTTACCTAAATTTTCTGCATATTTTCTTTGGCAGAGAGACTGTTTAGGCAGCTTGTCATCACTGGTCTTAATAACATATTCAGAAAACTCTTTTGCTTCTGTCTAGTCTACAAATATTTTTAGAATCAGGTTTTAAACCATAGCAAAGAATAACTGCATCATCAACAGACCTGCACTGCCTTTACCTCACACACCTGGCATTCTCTCACTTGGACTAAAAAAATGGAAAGCTCTCACTGACTGCTTCCTCAAATTCCATAAAATTCACTTTGCTCTTTATCTGGCTCTAGTGTGCTAGACCATTTTCTAGAAACTGTAATCAACATCAAAAGAAAGGCAAATTACAATATGCAGGGAAAAAAATACAGGTTAACACCACAGTCTATAAAATTGGTAATCATGAAAAACAGTAAAAATTTGATCTATTATCAACCCTAAAAACAATTGCATCTGCTTGGATAAAGTCACCTAAAAGAAGCACCTGACCCAATTAAAGTTGGCTTCTACTCACCAGTTGAAATAAATCGAATTTTTAAGATCATATGTCTAAAGAAAGCTTCTTAAAAATCCCTTTCTCTTCAAGCAACCCTTCTACAATCACAAATTCCTTGTGGATCAATCAAATACATACCAAAGAAAAACTGACTGTATCACAGCAACAAATACAAAGTTTACAAATGTATCTCCACAGCTACTAAAATAAATGCCAAGCATAACAGAAACATCAACATCTATTGCATTTATGCACATCAGAAGCCTGCATTGCTGCAGCAGCTGAGCAAAATTAAAACACAGCCAAAGCTGTCAATCTGGTACTACATTACTTCACCAAATAAACTGAAAGCTCAATTTTGTTAGAAAATTAAACCTTTTCAAGACACATTTTATAAGCTTTGTCTTGTACACTTTGATAACAGATTCTTCACCAGGAACGTCCAGAATTATAAATGAAATTAGAGCCGTAAACTGAAAAGCCACCAGAGAGCTCCCTCTAGCGTGAACAAGAAAAGGAAATAATTTAAGCTCAAAATATCAACCGTACAGAGATATGTGTTACTGAGATGAAAAAGAAAATGCAACAGAAACAGTTAAGGAGCTAAATATTAACCCCAGATCTTAGAAAGCTGAGATGAGCTTGAAACATCAGGGCTTTTGATTCACTAGAAGCAGACAGTATCGCAGAATGATTGAGGGTGGAAGGGACCTCTGGGTATTGGTCATCTGGCCCACCCACCCCCTAAGCAGGGCCAGTTGCCCAGGACTGTGTCCAGATGGTTTCTGGATACCTCCAAGGATGGTATCCAAAACCTCTCTGGGCAACCTGTGCCAGTGCTCGGTCACCCCCACAGTAAGAAAGTGTTTCCTTACATAGAATGAATCATAGAATGCTTTGGGTTGGAAGGGACCTTTAGAGGTCATCTAGCCCAACACACCTGCAGGGACATCTTCAAGTGGACTAGGTTACATTCAGGAGGAACCTCCCATGTTTCACTTTGTGCCCATTGCCTCTTGTCCTGTCACTGGGCACCACTGAAGAAAGCCTGGCTCTATCTCCTTTACATCCTCCCTTCAAACATTTGTACACATCAATGAGATTTCCCCCCTCCTTCCCTGCTGAAGCCAACAACTGTTGTTCCTGCCTCGGGACCTTAAGTATCAAAACTACACAGGATGATTTTGGTAGTCAGAGTATCTCACCAAAACAAGACAAAATTGTATCACGAAAAGCCAAGCCAAGCCAAGATGAACTAGATTTTTACCACACTGCTAGAAGGTTTTGACATTATTTTTTTAAACTTGCGTACACTTGGGAGAGTATTGTTTTCAATAAGCCAATTTATGCTGACAGTTTTCCATGGACCATTTCCTACAATTCTCACATCAGGACATGTACATACAAGTCTCACAACATACCAGTCTTTCCAATGGCAAAAAAGTTCCGCCTTATTAAAACTTGCTGCATATAAAAATATTTTGAGCAACTGACACCACAGTATTTTAATCCCGTTAGATGAGCAGCACTCTCGGTGCCTTCAGTGGGAGCTGACAGCGCTCACCAGCTGGCACCACCAGGCCCATCACTGAAATCAGAGTGGGTGTTTGCTTCCCCATCAGCATTGGTAACATTTCCACTCCCTTTCAAATACTGAATACAGAGGCAGGTATATGTGAAATTCAGCCCTGCAAGGCTTTTACTGACTCTCTGTGAGCACTTTTAGTTAAATAACTTTCCCATAAAGATTTGTATGCTGACAATAACAAACCTGGTTAGTTGGATGTATAGTTACTTTTGTTGTTTATGTGCTATTACTAGTGGAGACCATTATTTCTGAGCATTAAAAAGAAGTATCTCAACAGTTCATTGGTTAATAACTAAATATTCAAATAAGGTGCAGGCTTTTCTTTTTTTTTTTAAAATCTTTAGGAAAAATTCTGCCTCATTCTGAAACTTAACAACTGACATTGATCTATGAACCTGTCCTTAAAATTCTAGTTATTTTGCTATTAAAAAACATAATTTTTCTCACGTGTTTTGATTTGCCTTTCCCCCTACGCTGCCACAGGACATTTGTGCCAGCAGCTTTTTTAATCAGAAAAGTCACTAACATTCCTCTGAAAGACAGACAATAACCTCAGCAGAAGTTAATCAGCTAAATTCAACCTCTCAAATCCAAAGATTCTCATGACCAACACTTAAAAGACTTCATCGTGTCTTCTGGGGATGAAGTGACAGCCTTAACTAAAAACACAAGGTGATGTGTATATCAGAAATTTAAGCACATTTAAAATACACTTAAAATGCTATTACAGCATCATTACAATAGTAATCTTCATTCCAAATAAAGATCTGACTGACAACAGTTTGCCAAACAACATGGTATCATTTGTCATGTCTTTATTAGACCAACCAATATAGCTGGAAAACCAGGCATTTATTTCTACAGGAAGGCATAAGGGACACCAAGGGGCACCCAAGAAAGTAATTGTCTTTTCCAAATATGACCTGGTCTGAAATAACCCTTCTGTACAGTATACACTATGTGGAAAAGGATAACAGTGTTATCTAAGCTTCTGATACGATTCACTCATTTCATTGAAATGCTTACTGCTGAATGTAACAGACAAAGCCCTTTGATGTTACCTGTACAAAAACAACAATTGAAATCTAAGTTATGACAGATCACCTTTAGTAAAAAAGCAGCTTATTTCTTAATACAAGTTACCTCGACAGAAAACAAACATGAGAACTTCTAGGGACAAATTTATAACATATGATTCAGCACCCCAAATAAACCACTATAAAGAACAAATCAGATGCACACACTTCCAAAGTCCATGAGAGGGGTCATTCTCAATTGCACATTTGTGTTATTTTCGTTATTCAAATGCTTAAAAGTTCTATACACAATTTTGCATACCAACTGATAAATAATACATGAGAAACTGAACAATAACTACAAGAAACTTACCACTCAAATTATGGTAGACTATATTTGCATACTGGGGTAAGATAAAGGGTAGTACTTTTCATGATCCCGTACCGAGCAACCAAAAGGAAATCCTTGCTAGCACAATCTGAATGGGACACTGCTAACAAGGCATTAGATGCATTCCTGACCCAAAGTACTCCAAATCGGACATCAGTTAAACATATTATCCTTTACTATACCAAAGTGAATACTCTGCTATTGATTTGCAGTGAAGTAATCAATACATGCAGAAACAAATGATCGCTGCATAAACATCTTAGACTGGTATCACCCTCCCCTGTAGTTCTGGTTCAATTCAACGTCATCATATTTAATTTCTCTAACAATATTTTACTAAACACCACTGTAGTGAGTGAAGTTTTAAAAATACAGGCAAATAAGCATACTAGCTAGTATATCAAATAAACTATAGATATTTTTAGAAATGTGAATTTATATTCACCCAATGTTAAAAGCAAGTGATTTAAATTAATGTCCTATTTTTCATCTCTTAGAATATCTCTAATTACATATCTACTACATCGTTTACAGGTATTTATCTGAAAAGGTTGAGGAAAATAACATCTTTACTGATGGTTCCATCTTCCTGAGCTTCTTCATCACACAGCTTGTGAATCAAGACTATTTTACCTGAAAAATTACTTCATGAGTAGGAAAGTAACATGCAAAAGCTTTCATGGTTCTGCCATGCTGAACACCGCATATACACAGGAGATACTCTACTTACTCTAAGCACCTGCCACACCTTTTTCTTATATTTATCATTCCCATGTTCTGTGTAACAAACCAGAATTTAAGCGCACTTTTAATCTTTACCTACAGCATAACTTTAAAATTTTAATATTTCCTTATTTAATAACTAGCTTAAGCTGTGTAGACTGTTGTCTTCTTCATACCTGCTGCTGTAATGCTGCTTTGAACAGCAAACTTGAGTCTTAGGGTTGGGACACTACATATAAACATGTTACAGAGTATTCACACATCTCCAGACCTGTATAGCAGCCCTCAGTGACGATTTCACAGCTAACCCTCAAGACCACAGCGACAGGCACATGGGAATGCAGGCTGAGCTCAGAGAGCAGCGCATTGGAGAAAGGGCCTTTTCCAAAGCAAAGACTGCCCTTTCCTGTTTTCCAGTGTGTAACAACATGATCTTTTCTTGTTACACCTCAATGATAAATAACCTATACTGTTTATATTTTGTATGGTATGGTTTTTGAAAAATCCCCACCACACATAGGCAAGCATCCATGCACACACAGCCACTTGAAAATTTTCTGCCAAGATCCACGCAGACAAAAACATTTGAGTAACCATTGCCGAGCGTTAAGGATCTGAGGGCCTTTCCTGCCGGAGTTCTACTGTATTGCTCTTGCACCTTCAGAGCAGGGCTGTGGTCCAGCGGAGAGTCTGGATGGGGCTGATGTGTTTCGCAGTACACACCTGGAGCCTTCTCCTCCAATGCAGCCAGGGCTGGGCCCAGGGGTCACTCTGGCCCTGACGACAGCAGGATCCACCTCCGCTCCCCAGATGTCATACATAAGCAATTCTAAAATCTTTTTCCTCCTCTCTTATTAATGATATGAAATGGTGGAGTAACCCAACGGAGATTTACCTGTTGCTTATACAACAGAGGTTCCTCATACAAAGTTGTTATGACACATAAAAAGCTTCCATACATGCATGCAGGTACTTCACTTACACTTAAATGCACAACAGAGTTCTTGTGCATCCACGCCCTTGCACTGTAGCTCTCAGCAGGGATTTCACTGGTTGATGCCATCCTCAGAGACAGTCATGTACGAACGCAGGGTGAGGTCTGGGTAGAGGCGCACAGGAGGAAGCTGTAAAGTCCTTTACAAAGTAATGGCAGTTTCTCCTGTTTTCCAACATGCGGCAACTAAATATTCTTGTTCCCTTAGTATTATCTGGATAACAAACAATCTATACTGTCCTTTTCTTATAAAATATTGTTATCTTAGTCCTCCATGGTGTTAAAGCATATACACAATCACACTACCAAATTTTCTGTTGAGATCTCCACCAGCTAAAAAGCATTAGAGCCACCCCAGCTTGTAAATTACACATTCGTCAAGTGCCTCTTAACTGCAGTGTGTTGATGTCATGAGGTAAATATTTAACTACTGTCATCATTCCTCTAAACAGTTCTCCTTATTGCACACATCAGAAGTTTCTGTTTTTCTCCAGGGAGTATCTGTTAACTTCCACCAGTGTTATCCAATACCCTTATTCGACTCTTCCCTGCTTCTGTACATACAAGTCACTCCACCGCTTCTTTCAGTAACACAACCCAAAGTCAGTACAACAGGAGTTATGCTAGCACAGACACAAGTCAGCCTCAGTGCCTGGATTTCCTAGTAGCAAAATCATTCCACCCGCTTGTCCCAGTGGTTTCTGTGGTGCACAATTTTTAACCCAACCCATCCCAAAATTCTTCACATATTTAACATTACCATACATTCACAACCTTACCTTTTAAAAGGCTTTCCAAGCACCATTTCTTGTTCTTGCCAAACACCACACTTGGTATAGGAAAATGCTCTTCAAGCAAATGTTAAGTACCCAACTGCTTCTCTCCCACCCTTCGGGGAAGCCAAAGCAGCCACAGATGGATGAGCTTGAACCTGGCCTCCACGCCAGGCTGCTCCTCCGCTCGGGGACGGGGCGAAGGGGGGCCCCCACAGCAGGCATGTGCTCGTGGAGAGCAACCTCTCCCACCTCGGGGAACCACGCCTGCTGCGCTCTGGCCCTTCAGGAATGCGTTAAGGTTTGCTTTGCTGATTAAAAAAACAAACAAACCACACCAAAGTTATTTTCACACGTGCAAAAACTGACGCCGGTCCGTTCCCCCCTGCGGTTAGCTGCCTGGATAGAAAACCCGGTGGAGACAAAACCCCGCAGCCTGCCGCTAGCTCAGTGAGCACCGGTGGGTGAGCGGCTGTGCGGTGCGAGGTGCGCTGCCACCAGCGAGGCCCCCCCTCTGCACAGCTCCTCCTCGGCAGGCGCCCGGCCGTCAGACCAAGGGCTTTGCTTCTGGGGAGTAACGAGCCAGCCGGGTTTCCAGCACCGTGATCTACCCGGGGGGGGAAGTCAGGTTTAAGAGTAAAAGGCGCTTACAGACGACGAAGGGACTGCTACCTGGTTCTCAGGGGGTGGCGATCCCGCGGGTGAGCTGAGGAGACGGCCAGGTTTCTGTGAACGAAGCCCAGACCGGGGGCGACCCCGGCACGGCCACCGCCTAGCTGCCCCTCGGGCCCGAGGGGCGTTTCCGCGCCCCGCCGCGGCCTGGGACGGCCCAGGCACAGCCCTGTGACTCCGCCGCGCCCCTTCCAGGAAGCGCCGCCGCCGCCGCAGCCCCG
>Ga0065711_1044369_pt1 | contig 14142 bp, 7 predicted proteins | sample Hoacrofraction12_FD_59098 | JGI IMG/M metagenome (GOLD analysis project Ga0065711, IMG submission 59098) | Hoatzin crop microbial communities from Cojedes, Venezuela - Epithelial fraction 12 v2 (version 2) | ecosystem: Host-associated > Birds > Digestive system > Esophagus > Crop | place...
GGGGGGGGGGGGGGGGGGGGTGTGTTTATGTGATCAGAAGGATTCGGCTGCGCAGAAACAGGGAAGGTTTGTCTGGCAGAAGATTTACCCAGAGGTGATGAGACTGCGCCAGGGTGCGGCCCAGGTCCACGGACACATCGGAGGGAGCGGGGGAGCTGCCAGGCTGTGCCGTCTGGGGCGTGTGTGCAAGCCCACACCTTAAACAGAATCCCCTGGCTGGGTCCTACGCCGCTCTGGTCTGCACCACGGCTGGTTTGTTGTTCCTGTCGTGTTCTTTGTCAGAGTCATCATTTTCTTAGATCAAACCAAACATTTTTCTCTTTCCGGATAGTTTGGTGAGGGCTGCGAGAGGGGAGCATCATCTTCAGGTCTAAACTGTAAAAGGAAGTTCCTGAAAGGGCAACGTCAAACGCTGCAGCCAGCGCGTGCCCGTGGTGTCCCCGTGCTGCCGTGGCTGCTCCTGTGGCAGCGGATTTACGGAGACCTGTTGAAATGATGCTGCTTGTGCGTCTGGGCAGGAGAGAAACACCCTCTTCTGCTGTTTTCCTTGCTTTGAACGGGCGGCGTTACACCACCAACTGCAGTTAATTAAGCATCTTCCTTAGGCTGGAACATAAGTGCAGTGATGAATGTAGCAAGAAATGAGCCATTCTGAAAATTCAACAGCATTTTTATTACGATGATTCTGTCAAGGCTTGATAGACCGAGAGTTAGAAGGAATGCTTTTTGTCAGTTACATAATTCCAGATAAAAACATTAGTGTCATTCCTACATCAGAATCATTCCTACAAATACTTCTTTTGCTCTACAAGAAAGCCAAGGACCTCTAGCACAAGAAGAGTTATACTGGTCAGCCATCTGAGTCGGGCAGCTTGCAACTGAATCTCTCACTGTCTCGTTTTAGAACTTCATAAAAGGAACCTGGAGCGGTTTCTCTGCTGCGTGCTTCAGGGCCAACGCATAAGTATAAACCCTGGCATCCACTGCAATATGTTCTTCCGCTACGAGTTCTGGGGGAGAAAAAAAAAAAATTAGAAGATGCTGTAAAAACTTCCCCTCTTCATAAATTTAAGTCCTTTACTAAAACAACGATGTACAGCATCCCAGACGTGGATTCTTAATGCCAACACCTAATGCTGTCACTAACTCTGTTACCTGGCCAAGTCTCTCGGAGCTTTCTGTTTGAGATACAGTATTGGAGGACGAGGAGTGCCATGAAGAGCTATGAGACGGGAAGCCAAGGGTTTCTTGAAGCTCGTGTTAGTGCATTTAATGTGTCAGAAAGCTCTTACCTTCAATTCTCTGCAGTAAGTCGTTCTTTGGAAGCGAAATAACTTCCACAAATTCTAGGAGACAAGAAAAAAAATTCATGCACCTTTAAATCAGTGAACAGCAGAGGAGCTCTGCCTCAGTGTCCTGCTTCTTCCAGTTCAGAAGGGGAAATGAACTGGCTTTATGCTCCTACTGTCCAAAAGCTGTGAGCCTTCATCTGTCCCAGAGAGGCCAATTAAATGGGGGAGGGCAGTGACTGGGCTCAGTAAGAAACAGGTTTGACATAAAGAAATCGGGAAAGAGCTTGGAAAAAGACAGAGCAGCCTAAGAATCCTTCTAAAAGGAGACATTCTCCCTTCTGAGAATGGAAAATATACTGCTGAAGTGGACTTCTGTCTGGCTTATACTGGTACGTAAGGGATTGTGGATGCGTTTGAAGACCAGAACTGCGCAAAGACAAAGGGTTTGTTCCTGATGGATCTGTGCTGACTTACACCTCCCCTGTCCATCTGAATCCTCTGTCTTTGGGGCTTGATCCACAGCTGCTGTGGATTCAGCAGTTTGTATTTCCTGAGATACTGGTGCTATAGGTGCAATACCTGATGATCATTGATGCGGTAACACCCCACAGGAATGTTCATGTCTAGGCCAAATCTCCTGCATGTTTGATTACGGTCAGGAGATTAACCAAGCCCAAATAAAAACCAGTTTTAACTGAGTTCTTCTAAGTAAAACTTGCCATACGAAGATCACACCTGACCTTACTGTCACCAGGAGCACAGACACACAACGTACCTCCATCATCTGCAAGCAAAAAACAAAGCAGCAAGTTAAGGTTTTGAAACACACTTGACTTCACAACTAAAAACGCATTTCACTAGCTGACTGATCGCTGAGTGACACTGTAGCTACTTCCAGGGTCAAGCCACAACTAAGAGAAGTATCTGTGTTCACAAGTGCTCACAGCCCTCTGAAGCTTGGCACCTCAGCTTCTCATTCTGGGTGTGCCAACACCTGACACCTAACATCTAGGCCTCCCCAGTAAATTTAGTGAAGAAATACAGCTCTGCCTATCTAGACTGCAGGGTATCATTTGAAGGACATACAGCATCTACATCAGCTGGGACAGAAGACATGCAGTGGTAGGGATAATTCTCTTAAACCCATTGTTTGTTATCTTCTCAGAGTTTTCAAATTAACGGTACGACACTCACCAAGTTTTTGCTTAGGTCTTGTATTCTCAGCGTCATCTCCGTTAATGGTGACGGTCACAACGTGCGTCGTGCTGTTTGACAAACCTGGGTCCAAGCAGAGAGCTGCCAACAAGCACGTATACAGGTTAATTTTTCAAAAGCAGACATTGGGGACCTTGACATTTTGACAAGGACTTTCACAGAAATGTATCTGATACAATGGAAGAACATACATTTGGCAGAAGCTCATGCTGGAAGAGTTGTGAAAAGTTTGTTTTCACATGTTCTTAAAAGTAATGTTTCTGTAAGTCTCGGCTCTTTCACAGATTCCTTGTAAGACTTGCTTTCAGCAACTGGGTTTACTTGCCACTCCACAGACTGCAGATTAAACTGTAAACTACTGTTCCCTTCTAGACTTCCTCAGCCTATGAGAGTCTAATTCTGCCATCCCCTGCCTCCATCTCTCTCAGTCCCCCACACGCAGTTCTATGGATAATCAAGAGGCAAGTCTCAACCGTAATGACATTTATTTGAAATCATACGCAAGTTGCTTCACCTTTCTACCCACCTTCTGAAGTTTTATTTATGATCCTCATTTTCCTTCATTTTAGCTTACGTAGGAAGCATTGGATTGGCAACAATCACGTTCCAAAGGATCTCTGGATTTACTCCAGTTATTGTCTCCTTTCTTCTTCCCGGTTGGAGAACCTGAGGGCTGTCCCCCCCCCCAGCTGACACGAGGGTGACCTCCACTCGGACTGCACCACGCAGCTGCTGTTTTCTCCCTACGCTCACGGATGTTGCTCACACCAAGTCCAGAAATTCAGACCTCTATACTAACATGCCAAATCACAGCTTGAATAACTGGGGTTTGTGTAAAGGATCTTAACAGCAAAGTTTTCCCCTATGGACATCGAACTGTTACTTCAGTCCCGTATGTTTGAGTTCAGCAACCAACTCACCAAGGGCCAACATCACATTGATACAGCCCTGGGATACTGCTCTCTGCTAATCTCCACAGACTTTTCTGCATAGGTTTCTCCTTTGGTTTGGAGCATTTTAGACATTTAGAGTACCCATCACAGACAGAATTAGCTTTGGAAAAATAAAAAAAAAAAAAAGCAAAGACCTGGAGTACATTCAACGACTTCCCCCTTGTACCCAGTTTCTTCCTCCAACTCTCGCAACGCAGCACTTTCTGCAGTCTCATTTTCTTCGATGAGGCCTATGAGAGAAATAAAACACAAGAACAATTGAAAAGTTAGCACTTAACCACAACACTCCTCCCGAGATCTAATCCAGCTTTACAAACGAGGTGGAACGCTGTCACTATCCTAAGAGGGATAAACCGAGGCGTTCAGAAGGATTCCAGTTCCAGGATTCATCATGCTCCTGCCCACGTCTTCCACTGATTATCGACAGAAGCGTGCTACCTTCCCAGGAAATGGCATTAATACTCTCATAAGGGAAAGAAGCCAAATGCTTTGACTCTTAGAAAAAGGACTGGAGGGAAATGCAACATTCTACTACCAGTCTACTGTGCAAAATGTCTCCAATCTGCTAAAATGAACTTATTTTGTATTCTTCATCATCAAATATTCCTATTTCTGAATAGCACACTGAGTTACAGACCTCACCGTGGCTCTCTGATTAGAGCTACTTCATTAAGATCGACACTCCAAGCACATCTAAACACACTTAACTGTCAGCTTTACGTGACTCATCTTAATGTTTCAGTCACTTACCTGCAGGAAATTCCAAGCAATAGCTGTTAATTGGAGGCCTGAACTGTTTCACTAAGACAATGCAGTCGTAGTGGAGCGTTCTCTGTAGTACCGGTATCACTGCTACACCTACAAATGGTGATGGAAGACAGAAGTACACAGTATTTGTACTGCAGAAATTGAGTATTTAGTGCTAGATCTGGAAAGGAACCCAAGCACTGTTACTCTGAGCATTAAATGTTTAGATGCCTGCTCCAGAATCCTGAACTAAAAATTCAAGCTCCTTACACCACGCGTGGTGAGAGATATAAAAGCCCCAAACGGGATCTTCAAAGTACCCCAGCAAACGAGGCACACGTACCAAGCAACACCGTGCCTTAGCCCACCAATATCTAGAGAAGGGCTCTCTGGCCTGCAGAGACTGTTTGGAAGCCACTGTACGGAACCCTCTCCTACACGCCTTTCACGGCTAAATCACGTCCCTCTTCTGTCCAAAGAGAGCCGCATCCCTAGCCCCTAACAGCAGACCCAGTTCATCAGTCTGTGAGCTACTCGGTATCAGGGCATCCACTCTGTCTTTGAAACTGCTCCATTGCTCTAAAGCGAATACAGTGATCTTGGGAGAACGCTCCCACCAGCAAAGTTCTGATTTCTCAGCACTGCAGTTAGCATTTCATTGGCTCGGGGGTACAGCAAGCTCTGCTGAGCTGTTTGTGTCTTACCATCAGCTGAAACACTCTTTTTGTTGCCAGTACGTTTTACAGTTTCCCAAGTTCTGTTTAACACAGAGAAAAGAACAAATAAATACATTACAATGAACACTATCCATTTTATCTGTAAGTTTTCTATTCTTGCTAGTATCATTTAAAAGCAAAATATACCATCACACAGTGAGGCGCCATAAGAAAACAGCTGACCTTGGCCAAGCTTTGTCATGTACTGGCACTATAAAATGTCTGATATAATTTTGGTTTGCCTACTTCAAGGAGGGAGGGAGAAAATAGTTAATTAACGATTGTTTAAGATCACTAAAGATAAGAGAAAGACATAGATGATTGTCACAGCAAAGGCAAGTCTTATAAAAGTGATCCTGGAAAAGTGCAGAAGAAAGCAATTTACATACAAAACATGTCAGATTTTGAAAGATGGTTTTGTAACAAGATCACGTGCATTCTGTCTTTTATCTTGCTTTTGCATAAGCTTTATAGTGTAAGTTATCGTGAACTCTTTGCTCAGTTACTTGAGCACACAGGCAAGGAAGACCCAAGCTCCTCTCTCAAAATAAGCAATGGGATGAGTAAAAACCAAAAATCCACCAGCAATAAGAACCCTTTCACAAAAGGTCCAATATTTGCCAGTTTTTAAAAAGATACTTTGCTGATGAACTGGGAGGCATTAGAGAAAGCAATCAGTACACAATCTAATACATTAAGGGGGGAGGGAAGTAAAGCCGTGTTATCACATCTAGGTAAATACGGCAAAACTACAGCATAGAACAGAATCGGACAGGCGTGACGATATACAAGAGGACAGTAACTTCTCAATAGCATGCAAGACCCAGCACCATCAACAGGGGAAAAGGAGCCCTAAATGAAGAACCCAAAAAGCCACGGGACAGACTCTCGGACCACCACAGCCTAGCTGCACAGCTACAACTTGCTTCTGCACAGCAGCCTGCGAAGGAATGGGAAACGCAAGGTAAACCAGGGCCCAACCTGCCCACAAGGATTTAGGAGCCACATCTGATCCCACGTGCTAGCACACCTGCTAGAGTAAGATTTTTTTATTTTCTCTGAACAGAACAAACTATACAGGAATTGTGCAATGAGCAGACTGCATCTTGTGTTGAGCAACAGGATTGTAACGCTCGTGTTCTCCAGCCTGGGGCTAGTCCGTACAACTGGGAACGTTACAAGCATCTGTAATGCCAGAGAGGCAATTACCTGTTTTTACCAAAAGGATCAGTGTAAGTTGTTTTTTCAAGCTTCAGCCATTTTCCTTCTACAATTACCTAAAATAAAGAATTATTTGTTAAATACATCATAAGATTAATCCCAAAGATATGTGGGGGCTAAGGGGAGAAAAAACACAACTAGTTTTGGATTCTTCTGGAGACAAAATCTCAGCCTCAGAATGCATGCAGGAACATGCAACAACACTCCCGTAGCTATTACGGAAAAAAACATTTACACCAAGTTCTTGAACAGGAATAGGAAATAAGCCCAGTAAGTTCTCTTGGCGTGACTTTTATAACCAATTCTCAATGAACACAGTGGGATTTTATGTACTGGGAAGTCCTCATCTTTTTAGGAGGATTTTGCAAAGGTCACATTTCAGATGAGAAAATAAAAAGTGTCACTGGTTTGCACAGTGATTACCAGTGCCCACGTATCAGAGAGCACGGGCTAACAGCTAAGCATGCAAGACAAACCCAAACTATTCTGAAACTCTTCTTGCCGTGATCTCAGCCTGTGGCCTTGTGTAACCGCTGCTTTCCATAACTGCGAGCAGTGATACATACCTGCCCTTTTAGGATTTCTGAGAGCTGATGATTGAGTGCTTGACATTAACATCATCATAAAACGTCTCTTCTGAGCTAAATTAGTTTATTTGCCCTGTGATGTTTCCTCCTCTTTTATGCAATTCCTTTAAAAGCGAAAAATCCCTATCCATTAGCCCAGCAGTGTCATTCTTTTAATGTAACTTGTATTTTATGCTTTGCTAAAGGTATAGGCAGGCAAGAAGCTTGTCTCCAGAGCTTTGTATCAACTTGGCTATAGGTTGAGATATCAGAAGGTATCAGAATACAGATATCAGAAGCAGATATCAGACCACAGATATCAGAAGCAATCAGTGAGATGCACAAAACATTTCCTATTGTCTAATCAGACATACTGCTGACAGCAACAGAGCAAGCATACGCAAGGGGAAAAGAGGATCTGGGAAAACGAGGACAAACTTTTTAGCAGGGCCTGTTGCAACAGCACAAGGAGTAATGGTTTTAAACTAAGGGAGGGTAGATTTAGACTGGATATAAGGAAGGAATTTTTTACAATGGGGGTGGTGAAACACTGGAACAGATTGCCCAGAGAGGTGGTGGATGCCCCATCCCTGGAGACATTCAAGGCCAGGCTGGACGGGGCTCTGAGCAACCTGACCTAGTGGAAGATGTCCCTGCTCATTGCAGAGGGTTTGGAACTAGATGACCTTTAAAGGTCCCTTCCAACCCAAACCACTCTATGATTCCATGAAAAAACCCACAACATTAAATTGTAGCAGAGGATGAAGTCCGAGACGCCATTCATGTGACTGGCTCACTACAATCCTCTAGTGCAGGGTAAGGCGCAAATAAGGCCCGTGTGGCCATGTAGATCTTGAACTTCAAACTGAGAGATCCACCAACTAAAAAAAGAATTTAGAGAAATGAAATATAATACATGATGCAGGTGTAACTAGAGTACAGAAGCACAGTATAGCATCGGCTGGAGGCAGAAGGTAAATCAGAAGTGATTCAGGTATCCAGTTAATTCTAACAGAGCTGGATGAACTCATGTAATTCTTAAAATGTGTTCTTCAGAACAATTATTTTGATAGTCAGTTGGTCGTAAATGTGGCTACACGTATTTTATGTGTAGGATATTTGGCTTTTATTTTGGAAAGTACCATATTTCCACATAACAGGAATTGGAAAAGGAGAACTCTGTTCTCGAAAGGGCTTTCTAACAGATTTGCGGTCACAAAAACAGCAGGAAAGGAGAAGATGAAGTATATTATGCTCATTACAGGGACAAGAAGTAATTCTGTTTGGAAACATTCACGTGTATTTTAAACGGGTTTGTATCCATTTCTATATCACTGCAGAACTAGAGTACAGGAAGAGCCAAAAGAGAAACAGACGAATATCATGTTCCATTCGTTGTCCAAGGAGAGGAATATATTTACTTAAGTTAATACAGCCAAATGTTTTGTGTTAATGATTTTTTTTAAACACTGCAGAGAACACAAAGCACTAGATTATTGATCATGGTCCCACACTGCAGCAGCATTCAACAGAACTGGCAGATCATTGTCCCTGTCACCAAGTTATCACTTGCTAAGCAGAAAGGGGAAAATGGCTGAAATCAGAACCACATCACTGTCCCCTGGAATCGTAAAAGAAAAAGAAATTCATAGTCTTTAAGAAATTAGACCTATCCAAGATCCAAAAAGACAAAAGAAAAAAAAAAAAGAAAAAGAAAAAAGTAGGTTTCATGTGCACAAAACAAACAACATCAAAGTGTCTTGTTTTTAATCAGACATCCCTAAGTACAGCTTTTGGCCTCTACTGTTGTGGAGCAACAATTAAAAAATACTATAGGACATGTAGCGTAAAAATTTACAGTGGAAGTGTTCCACAATCCTCTAAAGTTTGGTGAAACTCTTGCTGCTAACAGCCTACAGGGTGAGAAGACTGAAACTTGTCAGGTTTCCCTAGAAGAAAGAGAGAATTTCACTGTCACGCCTCCTCGGGCGCACAGTTAAAACTCCGGAAGCTGGCCCAGGAGCGTAACTTCTGCTTTGCTAAATCCCCTATTTAGGGCCTAAGGACACTTTGCAGGGTGGGTTGCACTTTCCATACTCAGTTTTAGAATGAGTTATTTCTATCGCTTTATCTACTACTTTGATGGACAAATAACACCTGCTTTTGCTTACAACAGTCTGACTGCGGGCTCCCAGAAACAGGAAGAAGGAAATAAGATCAGCTACTACTTTCATGAAAGAAGATACTCCAACATCAGAACACGTAGTTACTGCAGAGTTACAGAACCACTTGCAATGTAAGGGCAGCTGGCAGGGGCACAGTAAATACTCTCCTGTATTAATCCCACAAAATGACTGAAAAAGCTAAATAGCTTACAGTATGAAAGATCTAATTACAAACTTCCAGTGACACCAAAGAATGCAATATTCCAAAACAGCAGAAGAGGCCTTATGAAAAAGAAAAAAAGAAAAAAGAGGATAAAATGAAACTGTTACCTGCAAAATCACAAGTCTTAATAGAAAACCCAAAAAGCTTAAAAAATGAAACCCTTTTACGCTTGAGAAATATTTATATTAAGACACTACGCAAGGGCAAAAGCCATAAATATACCCCAACAATGTGAGTCTCTCCTGAAAAAGTTTTGGACCTTAAAACCTAAAGAAATGACAACACTCTGTTCATTCCAAGGAAGGAACACCGGATAAAAGAAACTACACTTGTGTTATAACAAGTGCGATGCTGTTGCCAAACCTTGCCTTTAACACCAAAGATTAACTTTTAAGAATCCACCTAAAAGAGAACAGAAACAAATACAGGGAGTTTAAGTTAGAGTGAAAGTGCTCCTATTAAGCACCCAGAAGTACCTCCAAATTCCTTCCTCAGGACCTGATATTTTCTGAGTCTGTGAAGATGCGAGCATAGTATTTTTGAAAAAGATCTTACTACCTCCTTACTAATGTCTTTGGAACAGTGATCATCTAAATCCAAACCCTTTCAGAAAGCATCAAAGAAGGTACAATCTTAAATATTAAGGCCACTCTTAGTGGTTCACCCCAGAGGAACGGGAAAAAAAGGCTGAGCTTCACGATCCACCTACTTGTATAGTCTCTCGGACGTGGCAGCATTATTTCTGAACACTGAGAATACCCTGAACAGACAATGTAAGAAACAGCTGCAAAATAAAAAAAAAAAAGCTGCTGCTTAAAATAATGCGACACTGTAGATTTCTCTCTTCTCACTGACAATTTGTATGATTATTTCAACAAAGAGAAATGCCACCTTTTTTAAACGCTCTGACCATCAGGAAGAAGTACTTTGTCTATTGAACACCTTTTACATACAGCATCTATAGCATTTCTTAGTCTGCACTAACAAACATTCTGATCAGTCCTAAATAATTGTTATTTAACAACAAAACGTGCCAAAACCAAGCATGCTATACCTCTTCTTTAAGGACGAATTGTCTGGCAGTTTTTGGAACTTCTGCGGATGTCTCAGATGCCATTTTCAGGAACGTCAGGCTTTCCCCCTCCCGTGCAAAGTCCAGATTGCTATGAAACAAAGTCAATATTTGCTTTCAGAGTAAAGTTAAAAGGTTCATTTCTGCATTTTAAATTAACAAATAAAACTTGCCGGAGAGAAGTTAGGGGCATGCGACAGCAGTGCAATTCACATTTTCAGGTCCACCTGATGGTTTCAGAATCAAACAATTCAAAGGAGAAGTGGAAGTTTGGGTCAAATCCCTGACTTACATAGTTGTAATAGTCCTGTCAGCTGCCTACGCTGGCAGTAGACACCCTCCTTCACTATTCGAAGGTCAGACACATGCATGGACAAAATTGATCCATTCAAGTCAAACTGTTTCATTCTGATCTAGGTGAAGTGCCCTGTCAACACAGCATTACTGCAACGGGAATACGCACTCCGCTGTGAAAGAGGAAAAAAACCTTAGAGCAATTAGACTTCAGGGGTAAAAACTGTCTGCTACTGAGAAAGAATCAGAACTAGAACCTACCTCCACCTTACACACAACACAAATAAACACGTACGTGACTCAATCCTTCCATCCAAAAAACTAGGTCAAAAAGTCACCCCTGTGTTGCAAATCTAGGTGGCACGTGGAGTTAGCGTGACCCAAGCATGTCACTCTCTCTTACTGGGAATGACGTCGCTCACGCTGTGCAAAAGGCAGCTGAATATATGCCCAAAGCAAGGCTCTGCACCTGCAGCTCAATGCCTCAGCCTGCATCCTAACGCTCCCTAGGAAGAGAAGATTGTCCACTCACTCTCTCTGCCTGTTACCAGCTGAGAGGCACACCAGGCAGCAGTAAAACAGGCTGCATTAGAGATTCACCATTAGTCCCCTGTCTCACTGCGGAGCTATGGCACGTTTTCACCACAGAAACTCTTATTCCAAGGAAGCTCATCTCTGACATTATGTTGTAATACTGAAGTCCTGAAAATCGGCATGAATCATAGCCAAAAAGACAGCACAAGGAAGTAAACCAGTTTAAACACCAGGGGAGGTGAGACAGTCTTAAAGATCTCTGCCATTGAGTGTTGATGGTAGTAAGCTTTCCATAAAGTCAACAGGAATCTTTCTGTTGACTTCAACTAGGGCTTAACCAGGCTCTGTGGGGTCTCTAGCAATGAACAGTACCGGAAGGGAGTGATCACCTTCTCTATCATACTCAGTTTAGCACTTTCATTTTTCACTTCATCTTTATCCTTTTTTGACAACATCTACTGCACATATGTGAACCATTTAAGAGCATGCAGCAACATCAGCTTTCTTACACATAAGATTTGCATTTAATTCCACAAAGTAGTTAAGAGGAATAGGTAGTACGAAATATTTCTGGTTATCAGCAGAATTAAAACTAACGTACATAAATCCATTTCCTCAGTACGTATTCAGGGCAGGCCCTTTCTTAAGTCTTAAGACAGTCTTGTTGGATGAAACAGGTCATAGTGGTCAATCATTCAAATTGTCTTTACATAACATAAATCCTAAAAAGGAACCCTGACTTCTTAAATCCAATTCTGTTCTTTCAGGAACATGTTATATAATCCTTTCTTAAAGCAATGATGCTCCATCTTAAAACTATGTAGGTTTACCATCTACCTTATTACTGTTTGTAGCAAAACCTGTTCTAGAACCTCACTTATCTTCCAAGTTCTACCCCACGTGAGTTCAGTTAGCCGTTACCCATTTGTGCTTGAAGAGAGCAATATCTCAAGCTCTCTTCACTTAGGATTTAAGAGCTGGACAATGGCCACGGTCTCTTGCTGTGACTCTAAAACACAAGACCAGGCTTTCCACCAAACTTACGCAAAAGAAGCGCAGCCCAGCACAGCAGTTCCAAGAGGTTCCTGGTCAGCCAAAGGAGGCTGTGTGATGCCCCAAGCATCCAGCTTTAAAAATACAAAACCCTTACACACCTAGCTACAACAAATTCACCTCCTACGTTTGGAAAGGATTATAGCCTTCTTGATTGACAATATAAACATATCAAGAGAGCAGGCAGTGAAATGTATCCTTGTTAAACTGTTTTTTGATCAGGCTGAATAAGTCTTCCTCTTTCAGTCTCCCGTCAGAGGAAATCCGGTTCCACTGATCACACTAATCCTTCTACGTAAACTTGCATTTATCAGTGTATCTTTCTCAAACGCAGATTACCACAACTGTACCCTAAATCCCACAAGCACCTACAGTAATGGTTCGTACAACAGTATTAATACTTACCCGCATCAGTTACAAATACATACTAGAACCTCATGTCATGGCAGAAGTTCTTTTCAGCACAGCTTGCTCTCTTCTGCAGTGGAGAGATTCAAGGGTGGCTTGTGACTTCAAATAACAAAAAATTACACAGCTTCAGTGGTTTGAATTATCACTAACATCTAAAATAATAGGTGAAAATGAGAGGCTCATTTATCTCAGCTTCTGTAGTTCTGATCTCCTCCACAAGTGGGTGCGATAACCCTATGTACGAGTGACAGTTTAAAAAGTTCCACCAGAAAAGTATTTTTTTTCCGAATTCAGTTGACTGTATAGAAATGAGAACTTCTGCTGTTAGAAAGCTGAAATACCATGTGGTCAAATGAAGGCTGTAATTCTGGTGTCTCACATCAGTCATACCCTCAAGGGCTGCAACACCTTTTGCTCATAAACAAAACTTGCTGCAACTGAAAATTAAACTTCACTCTACAATGTCAGGTTTCCAAAGCCCTAGGTTAGGTTTCAGAATAGACCTTGTCTTGCAGCCCTCAGACAGGAAGGTTCTTCCATCTCATAAAATTACCACTGCATCATTTGAGTTAAAAATGCAACACAGCTCGCAGAGCAGCCGGGGAACCTGACTACCTGACTTACGATTACATGAACTCTTATGAATATAATTTTTAATAGCTATCAGTGCAATCTTAAGAATACATCAAAGCGGCTACATTTATCAGCCTTCTTAGCACAAATCAACAGCACATGAACTACAAATTATGGGAAAAAAACCATTTGGCCCACTTCTACCTTCCCTGACTTTTGCAGCTAGTACTACAGGCTACTGCTGGCAAACCATGCTACTTGATCCATTTATTTCATGTGGCAGCCAAACTCACACCTGAAAAAGGCAAACCATTTACAAAAGGTGTAACTTTATTCCCCTTGCTTATTCCTTTATTGAGTGGCTTTCTTTCCAGGCAACATCCAACCATTCTACAGTTTCCAAATTATCCTTCCCAGGAGTTAAAATCTTAGGCCAACTGAGGCCTGTGAATCAGCTTAGAGAGTAGCTGAGCTACCAGGGCTTTACATTAACCTATCCAAGTCACAACAGATGGATTAGCTTTTCTGAACCACTTTTCAGAAGGTATCCTCTAATCTAAACCACGCATCGCAGCTGACAGTAGCCAAATTTAACAGCTAGGCAATGCTGTCCTAAGACAAGCTCAACATAAAACAAAATACGGGGTTTCTCCGTATGTGCAAAAGGAGCACTGGCAGCGTTTTATGCACGGTTTAGTAATAACATGCTGAGACGTGTGCTAAACCTCACTAAAAGCTCCAAAGCCACTTCAAACTTGTTACCACCAGTCAGCACGCTTGCATTTCAGCAACATGTTTCTAAGAGCAAAACCACTTCATCAGAAGTTGATGGGAGAGGGCGAGAGCGGGGAAAACGTTTCACTTTTGCCATGGTATTTAGCAGCGTGGATGAACCCCTCGGCAGCAAATAAAATGTGGAAAAATAACTAGTTCTTGGAACAGACGACAACAACGTGTCCCTGCTCATGGCAGGGGGGTTGGAACCAGAGGAGCTTTAAGGTCCCTTCCAACCCTTACTATTCTATGATTCTGTAACAGGGCCTGTCTCGCAGCAGAGGCTCAGATGCCTCTCCGCGTTGTTTCCCACCCCCAGACAACCGACGGGCG
>Ga0065711_1044370_pt1 | contig 14142 bp, 7 predicted proteins | sample Hoacrofraction12_FD_59098 | JGI IMG/M metagenome (GOLD analysis project Ga0065711, IMG submission 59098) | Hoatzin crop microbial communities from Cojedes, Venezuela - Epithelial fraction 12 v2 (version 2) | ecosystem: Host-associated > Birds > Digestive system > Esophagus > Crop | place...
AGGGGACCTTATAAATGCCTACAAATATCTGAAGGGTGGGTGTCAGGAGGATGGGGCCAGACTCTTTTCAGTGGTGCCCAGCGACAGGACAAGGGGCAATGGGCACAAACCGAAGCACAGGAAGTTCCGTCTGAACATGACTCTGAGGGTGACGGAGCCCTGGAACAGGCTGCCCAGCGAGGTTGTGGAGTCTCCTTCTCTGGAGATATTCAAGACCCGCCTGGACAAGGTCCTCTGCAGCCTGCTGTAGGTGACCCTGCTTTGGGAGAGGGGTTGGACTAGATGACCCACAGAGGTCCCTTCCAACCCCTACCATTCTGTGATTTTGTGATTCTACATCAGACTTATTGGGAAGAGTACTCTTATAAGCATAGCATGAGTCTGGGAGCTGCAAAGAACATACAAGTTCTCTTTTTTTCCTGAAGTTCAACAAATTGTTCTGACCTACTCTTATGCCACAATACTATCATGTCTGCTGATCAATCAAAACAGTTTTTTTATAACACTATTTTGATGTAATTTTTGTCCATGTAGATGGAAACGCATGATGCTTCAGAAAAAAATTCCTACTTAAGATGAAAAATGTCAGAATATAGTACAACACTAAATTATTGATACTACTTACCGACGATGAGCCCAACATGGATTTTGGAGACCTTATAATTCCAGCTATGGAATGACGTATAGTGTCAAATCTTGAGACTTTGTCCTTCTTGTCCTAGAAGTAAAAGTAGTAGCTCCAGTGAAAAGAAACAAATCAGTATGATAATTGAGTTATTGGAGAACGTGGATGTAGGCTTCTGGATTGTACTAAAATAAAAGATAGGGGCTGAGCCTCTTCTGATACACACCAGTAAGTATCAACATCAGTGGGATTAAGTTAACTCAGATCAATTTAACCACTGACAAATTCTACAATCCCTTAAATATTTGGTGCAATTAAGTATCACTACTGTTAGCTATTAAGAGAACTGAAATTCTTTTGAACTGCAGAAACAAAGGACACAATTCTCAGTTCTTCTGAAATACACATTATTTTAAAAGAACATTTGAAACCATATAATTAAAAAAAGCCTACTTAGTAAAACTCAAAACTACATATGCACATTAAACCTACTTACTTTATGTGATTTTTTTTCCTTTTATTAACATGTTCTTCTCTAACAACACACTACTTGTAAATACTAGTACCAATTAATGCAAGTTATAGAATCCATTTGTTTTCTGACACTACCACAAACCACAGGTGCAGCAACCATCTGGATTTTAGATTCTGTTAGAAGAGGGCTCTAACTGGAACATTCAAACAGCCTTTAAGCATCTCTAGTGCAACATACGGCAATGTAAATTCCAAGGTGCTAATACCTAGAATTAGTCCAAAGACTGTATGTTTCTTAATCTCTGATTTAACATCAGTTCTCAAAATTAATATAAAAGAATCTTAAAAAAATACAAAAACTTATTTTTCACACTGACAAACTGAGCTTATCACTTGTAAATCACCTTCAGAAACAGCCAAGATGTTTTAATGGATATTTGCAAAGTAATTAAACGTGAAGCAGAGAGACCACACATTAACAACCTCATTCTAATTAGCTATAGGTTATCTAAACTGTAAGAAACTGATAATGAGACAGACTACAACTGTTTGGTGGTGTTACAAAGAAAAACTGCTTCCAAGAAACTGAAACTGTGATACTGTAATAACTGCAGCTTCAGTTTATTCCAGGACCTCTGAATAAGCAACAAAATCTATTCATTCTGTATACAGAATATACCAGTGTTTGAAAACTACTCTGAAACACAATTTAGTGTACAGGATACAGGTTAAACACTGTCTTAGCAAAATAGACTTATTTATTTGGTAGCAAAATTCTGCAATATGCCTTAAATTGTACACTGTGAAAAAAGAGTGCAAAAAACAGTCAAGTAGACAAAACACTAATAGGAAGTTTATTAGTCACTGAAATACCAATTAACTATGTGTCCACTTACCCCCCAATAACATTTTCATTACTTTTATCAGCCTTAAGTAGTATTGTATGTCAACTAATTTTCTTACAATAAGAAACTTTGTGCTGAGTCCTCATTTTTATTTTCGTAATAATAATGAATTAAACCAGCTACACACAGACACACAAATCTCATTAACAATAAGGGGACACAGAGTCTAATTTTGCTTGCATGCTGGGTGTGGAATGATCCACTCATTTCACATATCTCTTCAGAAGTGAGCCACGAGATTTAACTGCAATTAAAGGTACAATTCTTACGTGACAGGAAAATATAAGTTACCAAAAGATTCATGAATTCCACTACACTCCCCCCTAAACAAACTCATGAGTTTATGCACTAATAGCATGCTTATCTAACGAGAACATCAAACTACAGTTAAGGTTCTACATTCACCAGTTTTCCTTATCAACAAATGTTTTTATCAAGAGGGTTTTTGACTCAAAGTACCAGAAAGTAGCATGGACTGGGCCCCACAGAGGACTCTGATAAGCACCACTGAATGATATATAGAGGCTAATAGTCGCACAAATAGAATGAGCATTAAAATGCAGATCTGAGTGATAAACTTTGGCTTTGTTTAAAACACAGCACATGCCCCGTTCAAACTGCAATACATTTATAAACACTGTTTAGTATTTTCATAGTACTTTCCCTCTGACATATTGAAACTATTCTGTATCTTAATTTGTCTGCACAGCAGACATTATCAAACACATGACAAACACAACTGTAGCCTGTACTGAGTTTATTTATTCCATGTAAGTATTTTTAGCGAAACCTGAATAAAATTGAAGAGCAGTAACAGTGATTGTTTACTGAATTTTTTTTTTGCCATTGCCAAGCTGCAGACCACCTTAGAAGGACCCGTTAGATGTTGCAGAAAACCAGATTTCATTAAGAATAGTATATTTACCAGTGTGAAGAGACTTTTTTATGCATATAAGCTATAAACTTTTTCCTATACTAGTATAAGAATACAATCCCAAACAACCTATCTACTTTTACAGATATATATGTGTGTGTGTGTACAGTCTTATTAGTTAAGTCAGGGTGTTATTTTAAGTCTGCTTTCCGAAATAAGATGAAATATACATCAGAACTGTCTTTCAGTGATCTCTACCCAACCCACATTAAATGTTGAATCTTTCAGCCGAGGACCTCACAGTTTAGCAAAGGATTTAGTAGATGAAACAATTATATCAGGATATTAGGTTATTTAAAATTTCTGAAGGAAACTAACAGAGCGCAGAGACTCTCTGTGTCCTCAGGAAGAAAAGTTTATTACAATGCCACACAATACTCATTCCAACAAGCATCAGGCGTTTGACCAGCCAGCACAAACATGCTGTCTTTGTAGTCACCACATACGCGTCAGACAAACTCATAAGATATGTTACTATTCAGCCAAAAAACTTGACAAGGACACTGGAAAGGAAAGTTCTGCATCAGAGATGCAGTAGAGAGCATTATAGAGCATTATGCTTGCTAGTGTACACGATTCAGCTACTAAAACATATTAGCGTATTCGGTTTGACCTTGGTTTTAAATGAATTACCTTCAGACATGTTACCAAAACGGTAGCAGGATTTGTCACTTCCTTCATTTCGTACTATGCCAGCCAATATGTCTTCACTAAGGACAGACTGTGCCTGACAAATCTAGTGACCTTCTACAACAGGGTTATGGTGATGTTACATAAGGCAGGAGCAACTGATGTCAACCACCTGGACGGAAGCAAAGCATTTGACACTGTCCCACATGACATCCTTATCTCTAAATTGGAGAGACATGGATTTGATGGATGGACCAGTCAGTGGATAAGGAATTGGCTGGATGGTAGCACTCCAAGAGTTGTGGTCAATGGCTCAATGTCCAAGTGGAGATCAGTGACAAGTGGTGTTCCTTGGGGGTTGGTATCGAGACTGGTGATGTTTAACATCCTTATTGGCGACGCGGACAGTGGGATTGAGTCCTCAGCAAGTCTGCAGATGACATCAAGCTGATTGATGCAATTGACACGCTGGAGGGAAGGGATGCCATTCAGAGGGACCCTGAACGGCCCCTGTGAACCTCCTGAAGGTCAACAAGTGCAAGGTCCTGCACCTGGGTCAGGGCAATCCCAAGCACAAATACAGGCTGGACGGAGAATGGATTGAGAGCAGCTGTAAGCAGAAGGACTTGGGGGTGCTGGTTGATGAGAAGCTCAACATGACCCGGCAGTGTGTGCTCACAGCCCAGAAGGTCAACGGTATCCTGGGCTGCATCAAAAGAACTGTGGCCAGCAGGTCGAGGGAGGGGATTCTGCCCCTCTAATTTGCTCTGGTGAGACCCCACCTGGAGTCCTGCATCCCGCTCTGGAGCCCTCAGCACAGGAAAGACATGGAGCGGTTGGAGCAGGTGCAGAGGAGGGCCACAAAAATGGTCAGAGGGATGGAGAACCTCTCCCGTGAGGAAAGGCTGAGAGAGTTGGGGCTCTTCAGCCAGTTTTGGATGCAGCAGGTTTATAACTCTTCTGCCACAAAAGAAGGAATGCTGAAACCCTGTTCCCAGTTGTATATACCCCAGCCAGCCTTTTCATTCCAGTCCTCTTTTTCCTTTAAAAGTCGAAACTATTTCGACCTCAGCTCTTTTAAAGAGATGTCACAGGAGAAGACTACCACTCTGGCACTCTTACTTTCCATTTTTCTGTCCTGACAAGATGCAAAGAGGTAAAATAAAGCATAAGAACCCAGAAACAAGTGCAGGATTCAGGACAGCTGAAAAAAAAGTGAAGCACTCCCTATTTCACTTCAAGATTTTCTCAGGTGCATCTTTACATTATGATATATTGAAAGCCAAGCTTCTTGTGTTTTGTATGTTCACCTTGGGGGGTCTGGTGCAACATGAGGTCCAGTCCGTTTTAATGGATTTTCCACTGGAATGCATCTTCTGTGGTCAGGCACTACAACTGCTAGGGTCTTGTGGACAAAAATCTCTCTTTTGCCAGACATACAGCTCTGTCACTGGGCAAAATCATCACAGATCTTAGAATGCATGAAAAATAACACAATACACCCTGGAGTGTGACACAATCAAAATGACAGGCATAAGAATCATATTCACAATGGTATTTTGAATGAACGTAAGGAAGACAAAGCAGCAGGGCAAAAGATTTTGCTTAAATTGAACTGCATAATGTAAAAGCCCAAAAGTTTTTTAGCTGTATAAATCCAGAAAAACAGCTATATCTTAAATGTTATTATAGAAGAAAAATAATCTATACTCTTTTTAGAAAAGCAAGGAAGTAAGAAGCTGAAGAGAGATCTAAGGTAAAGATTAAAAGAATTAATGTTTCTGAGGCACATAGTAACACCATCTCTACTGTTCAAAAGGTGGAAGATTAGCAATAAGAGGGACAACAGACAACCCAGTATATATTGAATATTGCCAAAAACACTAGCCAGACATGTACATATAGGTGATATAAATACGCCAATACTTTAATACTATTCCGTTCAAAGAAAGACTGCCTAATGAGTCAGACACGAACTATCAGCATGGAACAGAAGTCGAATGTGGGCTTGCAAATGAAATCCAAGAACCTTCACAGGAAATCTAGAGGAAATATGAGGAGGACTCACGAACTGAAAGAGAAAACACTCTCAGAAGAAAAGCAGATTTCAATTAGAAGAACATAATCAGTGTTATCTAAAAGATGAGCATGATGGCAGTGTTTCTGAGATTTGCCTAGGGAACTTGTCCTCAGAGATTTTGATGAAAACGATTTCAGTACAGTACAAGAGTTCTAAGATAATACCAGAATGGAGGAATTGCTAGTAGTTATTGCAAATTATATGTACTATATCATTATGAACTTACAGATAAAAAAGACATATCAGACAGTATCTGCCAGAACAATTAAGATGCTCTCCTTTTCGTACAAAGAATGCTAGTTTCATGTCTGGTTTGAAGATACGATATCCCTGATGAAAATGGTGCCACAACAATATTCACCTTACGGTTTCCAATCCATATAATGGACAGAGCAAGGAAATTTTTTGCTTTTAGGAGGCTATAAATGTATGGTATGAGAATGGAGTTTTGTGATTTACAAGCAAGAATTCTTCAAAGAAGCTTTGAGAAAATAATTTTCAGAAAACGATTCTCTGCATTAGTCATTTCAGCTGTGGGGATTAAAAGTTATTTAGGAGAGGCCCCAAAAACATGTAATAAACTTAGACTATGACAGTAACTCTAGCCTGCCTTTTGATGAGTGGATACATTAACCACAAAATCATTATGTGTCTGTTTTACAGGTATTAGCACATACTAAAGGAGATGTAAATGCTGATGCATACTAAAACCTGAACATACAGCAGAACATGCCCTATGCCCCTGAAGTCTATGATTTGACTTCAGAAATAAGACTAATCTCACACCGCAAAAGGCTTTTCTTTTTTTATTTTTCTCATCCATGACAGAATTAGGTATCTGAGAAAGACCACATATACAAAACCAAATGAAGAATCATGCTATCTTTACCAAACAAAACAGAGTATTTTAAACTATTAAAATGGCACTCACACACAGAACGAGTTGGTGGCTGAATGTGAGCTGATTACTTGAGCTGAGCAGATCATCTGTTCAGATGATTCCCAGGAATTTCAATACGCATTTTCCTAGTTTGCTATTGCAAGTATCTAGAGCTGGGAGCAGCACTGTGTGGAGCCATGAAGATGTAACACAGAGCTATTAAAAATTAAGACATTCAAAGCTGATTAAAAAAAGAACACAGTGAAACCAATTAAACAACACAGCTATTCAAAAGTCTTTTTTTATAAGGTAACATTTTCTGTTTTAAACACAAGTAACACGCACTAAAGCCGCAGAAATGATGCATAACTGACATACCCATATTGTAAAACACTGAACTGGACATAAATTAATGTTCCACCTTCTGAATTGCTGGGGGTAGCCTGAAAAACTAGACTTACTGGTATGGAATTTAAAAACAGCTATAATTTCTCAGATCAAAGATACAGCCCAGGCCATGCCAGTGGCCTAATGAGGTGTAAGAAAACGAGGATGAGAATTCTTCAGAGCACATCTTTGTCCTCTGAAGATCTGTGGTACAGAATCTGCCTTAGTAGCACAAGATGTGATATTTCTACATGTAACAGTCACGGAAGGATTTTCCTTCCACAAATGTTTTCAGCTGCTTTCTAAATCTATGTAAACTATTACAACCTACTGGTATAGCAACCAGTTGCAGAACTTAATTAAATGTTTTTGAAGAACACATTTGCCTGCTTGTTCTGAATCATCTGACTACTGTGATTACTTGATGGCCCCTACTTCTTGCTTCTGAAGAGACAGTGAACAAGCATTATTCCCTATTCACTTTCTCCACATCACCCAACACCCAACACATTGTATACATCTTTATCACATCCCCCTTCAGTCTGTTTTTTCAAGTCTGAAAAGCCTAATCTACTTATTCAGTAATTCTGCACAAGCTTCTCCACATATCTGAACATTTTTGCCTTTCTAAATTCTCCTACACGAATTTTGTAGTTTAGGGAGCTGAAAATAGAAGTCGTTACATGGAGCCAGGCTCTTCTAGATCGTACACAGCAAAAGGACAAGCAGCAACAGACAATTTGCATGAAGAAAAATTCCAGTTAGACACCAAAAAAAAAAAATTCATAATGAGGACAGCGATCAAATACTGAAACAGTTTGCCCAGAGAGATTTCCATCACAGGACCTGCTAGAACCTCAACTGCAATAAGGCATTGTGCAGCCTGATATAACATCAAAGTGACCCTGCTCTGAGCAAGAAGTGGGACCAGATGGCCTCCATAATATCTCTTCCAATTTAAATTATTCTGCAGTTCTATGGCATTTGGGAAGCAGGTGTACGTCAGTTTCTACAGAGATGTAAATGTTTTCTTCTCTATTGTCTGTTCCTTTCCTGGAAATTTCTTGGTTTTGATCACTAAGTAAACAGTGACCTGATATCTTCAGGAACATTTAGACATTATTTTGAGTTGTAATCAAGCACTGTTACTACAATCTGGTCTGCAGGAATGTCATTACACAATATGAAACTTATAATAAAAAAAAAAAGACTGTTAGAAATAATATGGATAATTTACAACAAGTGAAGGAATTCACTCAACTTACTATCAAAAGATATTTTCTTTATTTCCAAATAAAGTTTTCTGCTCTTGTGATTACTTACACACATATGATGACATATACACCAGAATATTAAACATGTAACACAGGCTAGAAAGTAATTTCTTTTGGTCAGGGAAACAGCAATAAGAAAGTCCATTAAACAAGAGATCGGTGAACTATTTGGAGAGAAACCTGAAAGCCTTTAGCATCACTCTGTGATTTTTAAAAAAGGAGCATGAACACTATGGTTGACCCTTTGCTTTCTTTTTGAATTACTATCTAACAGAACAGAATGTACAGTTAAGTTGTCTGCACTATGTTTTCTGTTTTAATTAAGAGTTTCAGAGGACTGATTTTTCTAGCTATGTATGAAATGTCAAGGAAATGTCACTTTCATCTTTGAAATAATTAGTAAACCTTCCATACAGACAAATATTTATTAGAGGTCCTTAAGGAAGTACAGAACCTCTTAATGTGGGCTAGCAAAAATATTTCCAGAGACATGGCACATCATCATCATTATATACTAAACCGCCTTTTTATTAAAAAAAAAAAAAAAACAGGAGTTTGATTTCACCTAATTATTACCAAGAATGTTAACTGTGCTCTAGAGAACAACATGACTAAATAGCTATATTTGTGGAAGGAAAAAGTAGCTAGACAAAGGCTTTTGCAAGGTAGATAGAGAGGCCCCTGAAATTCAGTAAGGAAATCTTGCTTTGCTTAATGAATGTATCTGTACATCACCAAATCCTAATACACCTCCATCCACTGATCGCTTAGTAATGCCAAATAAAGATAATTGATTTCAATAAAGTTAATTTAACAAACCAATTCAGACTTCTGAAAGCTTAGATCCAAATTCTGAATGAACACATATTTTTGAAAAATTATGTTTAAATACCATTACATTATGTAACTGGGGAAACATGTAACAGGGAAAATGAAAGCTTCTGTCCCACAAAAACCTCAGGCTGGTATGTAAATGCTCAGATATGAATTGTTTCACTGATTTCAAGAGCCCTGTTATTAATCAGTAATGCTGCTATTAACCGAATGTACAAATATTTTATTAATTCTTACACTATCATTTTATCAGTTTCAAGTAATAAAAAATGATCAAATTTCAGTATATACAGCACTTGATACAGCTGAAAGGGAAGCACCTGGTCATAGCATGATCCTTCTCCTCCTTGGCTGTCACTGCTACGTCACAGTAAGACATCTCCAAATGTACACAGAAGGCCTCTCTTGCTATAATCCTGTGTAAAGTCATGAAGGTGCAATAAGAGAACATAAAACGGACTACACTGAGTGCTCCTAGCTGTACTGCAGTACCTAATGTTCACAAAAGCAAGAAAACCTACATCTCAAATCCTCTGGCAGCTCACTATCCGAAAAAACAGGATGATGAACTAGCTGCTGATCTGTCACCATCTGCCAGGACAGTCTTGCTCAAAATTCAGGCAGTGTTGCTGCTCAAGAAAAATAAGAGAATCACAAGCCAAAGAGCAGTAAACGAACTATTGCCACTGTTCCAGGCAAGAAGTGACCAATACAACCTGAACTACAGTCAAGAATGGATGAGAGGGAAGAGTATACAAATGGCATGGGAATGTATTACATTTCTTCAAATAGTCTCCCTGTTTCCAAACATTTTCCTCTTCCTAAGCCAGATATAATTTTTAGCCTAGAAACCAGTGTTTAAGGTTTGGCAGTTACATATACTAAAATCAGAACAAGCAACCAGTGAATGACTGAGACTTCATGAATGTGACTTGAAATTTCAGGAATACAACCATAAAATAAAAAACTCAAATTTAAAGCTCAAAATAAGTTAGAGAAAAAATGTTAAAAGATCACAAAACATGCAAAGCAAGCCAACTGTGAGGAAATTTTATACTTCCATCATCTAAATATTACAGTTTGTCAGATGGCTATGAAAAATCTTTGCTTTATTAGCTAGAAATACACATGCATCCACAAATCATTTAAAGTTCACAATTCTTAGGAGCATTTTTGATGCAAAGAGGCAAGTTTTATTCTGTACTTTATTACTGTATACTTGCAGCTGAAAGTTTCAGGCACGTATGACCTAAATTCTACAGAAAAACAGAGAAATACAGTAATGCTAAAACTGCTGTCCCAGAGTTGCAATCAAGATCAACACTGCAGCTGTCATGTGAAGCGATGCAATGTGAGATATGTTTTAAAACTGATTATATACATGCATATACACACACAGAGACATTGATCTTGCCATCCTCCTTTTAGGTAAAAAACAAAAATCAAAACCTCAGCTATAAAGAAAATTCTTGATCAGGTAACGGAAGAAATGGATCTCATTTAAATACACACTTGTGTTCTGCTGCATTACTAAAATCTGGAAACTTCATATAAATTTGACTAAATTGTGATAAAACATCAACTAATCAGTTTCCCTCCACTGAAGACAGACATTAGTGTAGAAAAAAAATTCTGTGTCCTGAAGTTTTCATACACTTGTTTTTCCACAAAAAGTATAAAGGCATATATGGGCGAATAATACAAAGCCACAGGTGTAGAACCTCTAGGCCACATTTCACATGAGGCACGAACAATTTTACAGCGCAGGCGGCTGAAGTACCAAACTATGCATACAGTGCACCACACATGGAAGTCAGCAGATTAAGGAGGCATAAATACAACTTCCAGGCATTTATATGTGAGAATCCAGACTATTGACATAAAAAGTGTTGCACAAAATGCCCAGAAAACTTCAGTTCCTAATGGTCTCTACAATGGTCAGTAGCTGAGGTAAGGAAACGATGAAGATCACCCACAGCTACCACAAGCGTGTTGGTGAATCCCTGGAGAATGGTATACATGCCAAAGAACACCAACTGGAACTGGAAATTATCTTCACTAACCACAAACTTAAAATAACAGCAATAGGCTTGCCAGAAATCTATGTATACCCTGCAGACTGAGAAACACAAACCATTCTCCTTTTCTCATTACTAGCAAAAAACTATGTTCTGGTTATTTTAAACCTTCAAAATTCCAAATGGGAAGCCAAGCCACATTTTAGCAAAGCACAAAGATTTAACTGTTTCAAATCCTTTATTCCTGATCTGCACAGGTAAAGATCCTCTGGTCCCACTGACCACAATGGCATCGGTATCCTGATGAAACATGATCTCAAACACCAAATCTGCCTGGTAGTTTGCAGGGAGGGGATTAAAAGCCAGCAAAGAGAAAAATTACAGCTGTGAGCTACAAGCAAGATAATTACTGCTGCCATGGAAGCTAGTCAAAAGCTGCTTCAGCAAAATACAGGGAATACAGAGCAAAGGTAAGGGGTCAATGAGAAGGACAGTTTGGGGGTTTCTTCCGAGAGATACTGCAAACAAACTTTCACCTGTCCTCAGCTCAAGCAAAGGTTCCCTCCAAAAGGAGATTTTCTAAGGAGGACTGCACCTCTTTAAAGTTCAGCGTTTTGTATCCAAAGGAGAAGACATGGATAGACAACTGAAGCAACTAACTGGATGCTGTACCAGCTGCATAAAGTGAAAAATGAAGTCGCAGCGTGCATCAGTGCATCGACTCAAGCAGTCTGTGCATCAGCCAACTAAGCAGAGCACCGTGCCAACCGTGGGTTATGCAGCCCAAAAGATATCCAAATACAGTATCTATAAACACAGCATGAACTGAATACAGCATGCTGTTAGTGACTGCACTTAGTATACAGGTCAATTACTTTAATTAGAATGCATCACTCAACAACAGAAGACATGACATAGTCTTTCCAGATCTCATTATATTCAAAAAGCTGTAGTTTGGATTTGGTTGCTTTATAGTCACACAGTAATGCCTGCTAAAGAAATGCGTCTGACAAATCTAGTGGTGGAGTCCAGATTTTAGGCTTTTAAGCCCAAGAAAGTCTGGTCTCTGGAAAAGGATTAGAGGCACTGAAGCAGCTATAACCTGAAGTGCCAACAGCTGCTAGGGGGACGGCGGCCGGAAGTCAACATGTAAGGAAGGAACAGAGAACAAGACCAACCTCTCCATATAGCATAATCTTGAAACCCTCAAGTAACCGTAAGTCCTTTCAGGGTTCACAAGACACCAAGAACTAAGTATTTGATTGCTGCAGACTCCCAGGCTGTAGGCAGGGTCTGGCAACCCAGCTTTAGCAGAGCTCCATGCCAACCTACACAAGACAGTACTCCATCGGGGGTGGGGGGAGGAGGGGGAACCCTCAAGTTTTTCCCCAACCTTAAGGAAAGTTCACAGAGGCCCATGAAGAATCTGGTCACCCTGGTCATCCACTACGTGAACTTACCAGAGGTGCACTGTCTGTAAGTTTATTATCATACTGTGCTGAGCAGATTAAAATAACATTCATTGGATTCTGCCCTCTCCACACTGCCACCCAAATACTGGCACCTACTAACGAAGATCCCTCTTATGACTCACTGATTGGCTCTAACTGATTCGCTGACTGGCTTTAATGAAACCACCCTGGCAAATGCTACGTCAAGCGATCTGAAATAGTATTACATGTGTTATGTGATCCGACAGGATGTAAAGCCGTTATCCTCCCCCAATAACTGGCATTATTATATATAGAGTGGCTATTGTATCCTGTTTTGAAAATAATATTTTGAGTGGATGCATTGGTTTTATCACAGCAAACCAAAGCTTCACGGGCTTAACCTAGAACAGCTTCAGTCAGATGGGACACAACAGGTTCTTCGCCAGATCCACGCTTAAATTAGCTGTATTAAAGAATAAAACTGATTCTTTCATAACCAGAAAGATTTTGTAGTATGACCAGATTCAAATTTGATAAGGTATTTCTGTCTGACAGCTAGTACAGTCAGGATGTGATGTTTGCTTTTGGTTTTCACAGATCCCTGCATCAGTTTATTAACAAAACCAGCTTGCATATTAATAAATAAAGTGATAGAGCAACTTTGTCACAGCTGTCACACACAAATTTAGCAGCGTACCTCAGGCAGGCTTACTGAGTAATCTTTGTAGGGTTCCAATTTAAAATTAAGTCTTTCTTTCTATGAATAATATATACTGGCTTAACTACCAGAAATATACTAGTATTCTTGTTCAGAACAAACAGGCATAATACCAGAGGACTGTGTGAGGGATCACTTAAGCAATCTGGACGCCCACAAATCCATGGGCCCCGATGGAATGCACCCACGAGTGCTGAGGGAGCTGGTGGATGTCATTGCTGAGCCACTCTCCATCATCTCTGAAAGGTCCTGGAGGACAAGAGAGGTGCTCGAGGACTGGAGAAAGGCCAATGTCACTCCAGTCTTCAAAAAGGGCAAGAAAGAGGACCAGGGAACTACAGGCCGGTCAGCCTCACCTCCATCCCGGGAAAGGTGATGGAGCAGCTCATTCTGGAGGTCACCATCAAGCAAGTGGAGGAAAAGAAGGTTATCAGGAGTAGTCAGCATGGATTCACAAGGGGAAATCATGCTTGACCAATCTGATAGCTTTCTCTGATGGCGTGACTGGCTGGGTAGATGAGAGGACAGCAGTGGATGTTGTCTACCTAGACTTCAGCAAGGCTTTCGACACTGTCTCCCATAACATCCTCCTAGGGAAGCTCAGGAAGTGTGGGCTGGATCAGTGGGCAGCGAGGTGGATTGAGAACTGGCTGAATGGCAGAACTTAAGAGGGCTGCCATCAGCGGCACTGAGTCTAGTTGGAGGCCTGTAGCTAGTGGTGTCCCCCAGGGGTCTGTACTCTGCCCAGTCTTATTCAACTTCTTCATCAATGACCTGGATGAAGAGTTAGAATGTACCCTCAGCAAGTTTGCTGATGACACAAAAGTGGGAGGTGTGGTGGATACACCGGAAGGCTGTGTTGCCATTCAGCGTGACCTGGACAGGCTGGAGAGTTGGGCAGAGAGGAACCTGATGAGGTTCAACAAAGGCAAATGCAGGGTCCTGCACCT
>Ga0065711_1012350_pt1 | contig 14141 bp, 10 predicted proteins | sample Hoacrofraction12_FD_59098 | JGI IMG/M metagenome (GOLD analysis project Ga0065711, IMG submission 59098) | Hoatzin crop microbial communities from Cojedes, Venezuela - Epithelial fraction 12 v2 (version 2) | ecosystem: Host-associated > Birds > Digestive system > Esophagus > Crop | place...
CACCTGACCCACCACCAGGCGACGCGATTTGCCCTCCGACTCCACCTTGAACTTCTTGCTTGAGGTGATCAGTTTCCCCTCCTTGTACCATTTCACATCGGTCTTCTCCTGGGCCACCTCGCAGCTCAGCGTGGCGTTTTCTGATAGTGCAGCTTTTACCTCTTTCTGGACCTTGTCCTTGTTTGTAAACACAACTTCTGGCTCTGAAACAGGGAAACATTAGGGAAAAAATATGTAAGATATAAACAGCTTCCAAGGGGAAGATTTTACATCTGTTTTGTGTAGGTGCTCTACAGGACCATTTCTTGTAAGCAACATTGCGTTGCAGTTCTTTTTATCACATAGGACAATGCTTACTCAAAACATAGTCCATATAATTATCATACCTCTCTGACTAGTCTTCTTGAACAGCTCAACTGCCTCATTTTCAAATTTCTTATAATGAAAACAAAGAAAATTTTCCCCCTTTGTGTTTTTATGATGTTTCTACCCTCCACATTTAGAACTAGCCAAATATAGCACACTTACGAGTTGCCACCTTCATTATCACATTATTTACAGGAATTCACTAGCATTTCAGTGTTTTAGAGTAAGAATGGGCATTGTTCAGAAAATATCTTGTAACTCAATCCCAAAGAAATGACAAAGATACTGTTTTTAATACAGAAATGTACTTGGCCTACATTGTACATAAACTGGCCTATAAAATTTGAAGTATACTTTTTTCCTCAGAAATCTCTAATGTTTCAGAAAACTGGCCATATGGAATCTTCTCTCAATACTTAACACAAGCAATGAGAACTAAGTATTTAAAGTCACTTTCTTCCAGCATACCACTTAGAAGTTCCATCTCAGCAAGTGGATTTGGCATCAAAAGGATACTGTCTGCAATTAGTAGTTAGTTAGCTATATGCATTGAAAAAATTCAATGATTCACCTTGCTAAGTAGGACTGACTGATAGATTGCATCTGTTACTGATTACTTCAGTGACTATTTTACCTGGTTCTCCTTTTACCAACAACTGGCATGGTCAGTGTTAGCGTTTATACTAGTGCACATTTGAGATGTGGGAGGACAAATAGGCCCTAAATACATGGGTTCCCACTTTTCTTCCACTGATTTACCTTAATAAGTAAGTGCACAGGAAGGGTAAAATGTTTCTGGTATGCCTACATGATGGATATCACATAGCAACAACTGCCCAGCATTTACAATAGGCTGCCTTTGCCTGTTGGGGTCCCTTGTATGTACTTGAGCTCTGAAGTCCATGATTTCCCTGCTACAGAAGCACAAGCTCCAAAGATAAATGCTAGACTAGCAAGTATATGGGGTTGCCGTTGCTGGGCAAGCATGGAAGATAAATCATCCACCCAGCCTCAGGCATCCGTGCTCCCTGGTTAAGGTGACCTGGGAGGCTCTTGGTTCTCCCTGGCAGTCATGGTGAACGCCTTCCATAACCTGTGCTTCTGCCTTCCTCCCCCCAGTCACTGTCTGCAGCCTCCTACTGCCATCCTTTGCTCCTCCTTGATGACTTTCTCCTCTGCATACCGTCTCCGTCACGTCTGTACTCTGCATGGTAGCAGCTGCCTGGGAGTGTAAGGGGCAGGGGTAAGTTCAGGTCAAGTTCCTACATTGCTGACCGTGGCACCCATGTGCAGTCCTGGGAGCCACATCATAGGCTTGCCATCAATATTGCACAGTCAACGGCAAGAGAGAGGTCCCGCAGGAAGCAAGCTGAAGCAGGAATCCAGCTTCTATGCTCTAAATTTGAGGTCTTCTGTCTATAATGGCTGTAGAAAAGGTGTAAGGAGATGTTGTTGTCATTAAGGTGCCATTAATAAGGCAGTGTACGTGGCCTACGCTGGGTGATGCAAAACTCCTCCAAGGCAGACGTCAGCCCACTGCAGATTAAGCAGCATTTTGATATCTAAAAGAGCTTGAGCACACACCATGGTTTGCATTCAAAACTGGTTGCAAAATATAAACATCCCAATGTCCATCTACAACTTGGACTGTGAATACACAGGGTGCGCTAAACATATGAGTTACAAACCAGTCTGTGTCAATGGGTGCTGCATTTAAAATTTCAAGTCAGGAGGGCACGGAATATTCCAGACTGGTTACTCACTTGTCCTCTGCATTCTTTCCTTTTAACATAAACTATTTTTATAGAGACAGGAAATGTGACTAAAACTTTTAATCAGCTTACAGAGTGATTTACACTAGCCAGTGATTTGCCTTAGAAACTTATTTTGAAGTTAAACAAGTACTCAGTGCAGATGACATTTCCAACCTCAGCTGAAACTGGTTAGTGAAGTTCCACTGAAACTGAGGTAACTCAGGACATGGAGCTTTTGTCAGCGATTTCACTGCATTCCATGGATCTTGAAATAATGAGATTTCAGAATCAGCTCTTTTGGCTACATGTCTAGCCCAGTCCCAAGGCGTGCAGCACCTGCTTCCTTTTATGTTAAACCAAAAAGCTATAGCTGCATCCCAATACTCAATACTGGGCATCTAACCTTCAAGCTGTCCTTAAGCAGGGAAGGTTTTGTGCTACCAGTGAAGCCCTGGGGTACAGGAACCCTGAAAAACTTCCTGAGTACAATGGTAACAGAACAAATTAAGACCCAGAAAGCCACTGTACTTTGGGATAATCTAGCAATTTGTGCAGCAAAAGAGCCAACCACTCATAGTACTCATAATCCCTCCTGACTTTCACACTAGATCATTTTCCAGTGAGTGCTGGACTTGCATGTCATGTTACAGTTATACACAAGAGAAATACAGCAACGGTAGCTAGGCAAGCACTCTCCACTTACAACAGAGGGGGAAAGGTGTTACATTACCCTGTGCAGCTATGAAGTCATCCAGTTTGAAAGAGAAATGAAAATCTTTGGTTTCTGAGGCAGACAGCTAAAAATAGCCCTCAGCTAGAGAAATTCAACTGTAAAAGCACTACATTTCCATTTTATCTGACTACACTTCTGCAGTAATGTATGAAATGGTTTCAGCAGCTGAGCATGACCTTGGTTTATACTGACAGTCTTCCTATCAATGTCCATGTTGCATTTCCCTCTCAAATCTGGCCTTACTGTAATCCATCCTCCACTGAACCTGGCAATTCCCCAAAAGCATGAGATGCACAATTCATGAAAAAGAGCCAAAGTGCCCCAACTCACACCCCGCGTACCCCACACAGCATGGGGACACGTGACAGCTGATGGCTCACAATACATGCCATGGGGAGCAGCAAAGCTTTGTGCTGTAGCAGCAGTTGCACATTGCACACAGATGGAGGGAGAGGGACGCCCCAAGACAGCAGACCAGTAAAGTCTGCAACCTTTACAAGGGAACAGCATGCGAGCTATGGCCTGAAGGACTTCAGGTCTCCAACACAGCTGCGAGCAGCAAAGTCAACAGACTCCCAACGCAGTTTCTCTTCTACACAGCTGATAAAACGCCGGACCTCTGCCAGCATTACGGTCCCAGTGTGTTTGATGCCATAAGAAAGCAGAGAAGTAAATAGATTCTCTGTTCTGATCAGCTCAGAAGATGAGACAAGTGTGGCGTTAACAGAGAGGCATGTGGCTGCAAGGACAGCAGAGCGTTACGAATATGAACAAAACCAAACCCAACCCTTTCTTATCATCCAATTTAGAAATGGTCACTCAGAATGTAGCTGACATGTCTGTGGCTGCCTGGAGCCTGAGATAAAATTTACTGGACCTCTTGCAAAATATGTTGAGACCAAAGAAATCTCTAGTGTAGTCAGAGTAATAGAACAGCCTCAGTGTCAAATCCTCAGACTCCAGATTATGTTGCTAAGGAGAAAAATGCAAATATAAATAAACATTCCTGGCTGTATGACTGTTCATTATAGATGTAGAAATCACAATAAAGAGTTGTCATATTTGGATCCAAGAGATTGCAGATCTGTGCAGCTGACAGAAAATTTTTAGAACAATACACTACCATCAACGCCCAAACATTCTCAATGCAGCCACAGTAAAATAAGGATCTTGTAAAGGCTACTGTTTAAACACAGAATGGTAGACAAGTATTGCACCATTTCTCGTAGCTTTACAAATCACAGTTGGGTATCCAATGACAGGTGAAGAAAGTGGTAAGGGAAGAGGTGGGTGAAAGGCTGATAAATACAAATCATAATGCAAGTTGCACATATCTGTATCCATTCCTGTTCATCATCCACCAAAGTATCATGGTGCACAGTTATGAGGCTGTGCTCATGTACGTGGTCGCACAGCCAAACAGTGGATAATTGAAGCAATTCTCTGTTTTGGGAGGGAGGACATTGTGTAGAGAAAAGATGAAACAAAGAGGGAAGAAAACAGTGATTTCCATTGAAGAACTGCAATGGGAGGAGAAGGAATACCAATACCGGTGACCAAATTGGAAGAGGTCCTTTAACACAGTGCCTGCTAAGAAAAACTTTTGATTCACTTTCTGAGCCTAAGGAGATGTACAGGGAGTTGAGGAGCTGATACCAGGATACCCACACGTAAATTCTAGATCTGCCTGGTCCTACACAACCTCACTCAAATGGTAGCTTAGACCAACATCGGAAAGTACTTTAACAGCACTTCTAACATTTTCACAGAGAAACCAAGAGAAAACACCAAGACACAAAGAAAAGGCTATGAAATATCAACCAAAATATGTCTCCCACCTGTGACGACAACCTTGAAGGTCAGTTTCTGGCCACCAGCCTCACAGGTGTACTCCCCAGCATCTTTCTTCTCCACCTGACCCACCACCAGGCGACGCGATTTGCCCTCTGACTCCACCTTAAACTTCTTGCTCGAGGTGATCAGTTTGCCCTCCTTGTACCATTTCACATCGGTCTTCTCCTGGGCCACCTCGCAGCTCAGCATGGCATTTTCTGTTAGTGCAGCTTTCACCTCCTTCTGGACCTTGTCCTTGTTTATAAACACAACTTCTGGCTCTGAAAAGAGAGACCTGCATTAGTCAGCACACTTGCAAGAGCATCGGGAGGCAGGGAGGGTGTTGGAATGCTAAATCCATTCTCCCACTCAACATGGCCCACTAGGGCAATGCATCCGAAATGAGTCTCCATGACACCTTCTTTCCCTAGTTGACATTTCCCTGATGCCTTAGGGACCTCAACATGTATCAAGCCTTACTGTCATAGTCAACCCCCAGGATGAAATGAGCTCTACCAAGAGAAAGAAGAGCACAGACATCAGGCAGACACCCTACACTCTCCACCAAGAACCTCCTCTGAAGTGCACTGAGAATCCGCTGCCTTGCAGCATTGTTCTGGTTGTACCAACTTGCTGGAATGGAGATGTGCAATCAGTATTTTCCTCTTCATGGCCCTGTGGNTACATAGATAGGTAGCTCCAAAGTTTTCAAGGACTGAGCTCCTCATCTTAAAGATTTTATAAAAAGTTTTGCAGAGAAGATATAAAGAGAACTATATTTGTTGGTCTTCGTCCCATTTCTCGATCAGAGCCACACCATCTCAGTGATGTTCTCCAAAAATTTGAAGTGTAACAGGAAAAACACTTATGAAATAATATTAATTTTTCTAAATATTCCAGAAATAGGAAGAATGGAAGAAAAATTTTCTCTCACCTGTGACATCAATCTTGAAGGTCAGTTTCTGGCCACCAGCCTCACAGGTGTACTCCCCAGCATCTTTCTTCTCCACCTGACTCACCACCAGGCGACGCGATTTGCCCTCCGACTCCACCTTGAACTTCTTGCTCGAGGTGATCAGTTTCCCCTCCTTGTACCATTTCACATCGGTCTTCTCCTGGGACACCTCACAGCTCAGTGTGGCATTTTCTGTTAGTGCAGCTTTTACCTCTTTCTGCACCTTCTCTTTGTTGATAAAAGCATCTTCTGGCTCTGGAATTAAGGGTACAGGGACAGAAGATTAATCTTTCACATACACACCTTTTCTAAATGTGCACATCAGCCTTTGGATTGTGGTACTAAAGATGGATTTCACCATTCATGTTCACTGCCTCCACTGTCAGCTGGATGTTAATATTTGAATTACATCGAATGCCGATGAAGGACTCCTTTACTGGTAGTCCAAGACAGCTTACATGGCCCCAAAGTTGCTTTCATTTCCACCACTATCACTCTCTAAAATCTGCAGACAAGAAGTTTGCATATCCCAGTGTCCTGCAGCACATCAATGCATGCAGTCTGCAAGATGTCTTTTTTCTGTAGGACAACAAACATTAAATCATCCAAACAACCCAAGATCTGCAATTTGCTTTGCCAGCAAAAGCAAAGCTAGTTTAGGGAAACAAACTTTGTGAGCCTACTCTGTGTCTATATCTTTTTTACCCAAATGTTCTAAAGACGTGGCATCCAAGAACTATGAGTCTCTAATGAATGAAAATTGGCCAGTCCTCATGGTATTTGCTTTGCACTGCCCCATGCCAGAATCAAAAAGCTATCTAATATATCAGCTCCTCAATTTGCTTTAAATTCATCAAGATCTAATGGAGGGATATCAAGGTTAAAACCTGTCCTTGCTAATATCATGGTGAAAAGACCTGGTTTCCTCAGCTGCTGCTTCTGAGAAGTATTTCCTTTCAGCTCACATAGGCAATAATAAAAAGGTTTCCTCCATAGTAAAGAGACACTTCATTCAGGGAAGGAGCACATGCAAGAGAATGCTTGTGCTCAGAAGATATTCTGTGTTCTTTAATTTCTCCTGCAACTGTTGAATTCTCGTTTTGGTATCAGTGCATCTCCATCAGATTTCCAGGGAAATTCCCTGATGATCTTCAACCTGCCCTGGGCCTGGGCTATAGAAAGCCACTGCATTCTTTGTTTTCAAAGAAGAGAGACAGATCTAATAGTTTGAACACAAACACATGAGTAAAACAGCAGAATTTAAATACGGGCTCCATGACTGCCTGCTGAGATGGAATTTGCCAAGCCACGTAACTTCTTTAATTTTTTTCAGGATGTAATTTGGAGATGCAATAAATTCACTCACCCATGACGTCAATCTTGAAGGTCAGTTTCTGGCCAGCAGCCTCGCAGGTGTACTCCCCAGCATCTTTCTTCTCCACCTGACCCACCACCAGGCGACGCGATTTGCCCTCCGACTCCACCTTGAACTTCTTGCTTGAGGTGATCAGTTTCCCCTCCTTGTACCATTTCACATTGGTCTTCTCCTGGGCCACCTCGCAGCTCAGAGTGGCATTTTCTGATAGTGCAGCTTTTACCTCTTTCTTCACTTTGTCCTTGTTGATGAAAGCATCTTCCGCTTCTGTAGGGTGGGAGAAAAAATCTAAAAATCACATGCATGTTCATGCTGTCTCAAGTGTTAAAACCCAAATGCAAAATATGACAGCTTTCACAGCTCTGTTACTTTGGAATAGTCCCACTTACAGCTAAGATACACTCGGACAGGACATGGCCCTCTGTAAAGCCTAACCACCACACATCAGCCATTTTTGAGCAAAATGGTCCAGTGCCCAATGAATTAAGATTCTTCCCATCTCCACAAGAAACCTGACTTTTTCTTCCATAATGTAATGGCCTTTCTCATTCTTGATTCTTCTTGAGCAGTTCCATTTTCCTACTTCTTCCAGACCTATTTTCCTACACACCTGAGAGCTGGCCACAACTTTTATCCATACAAATCAAAACAGCATTATGTAACCATGTCTATTTTTTTATTACAGGGCAATCAGAAGACAATAAAGACCATGGACTGGGACTCATCTCACAGATTAAGATATCTAGCTGTAGGCATCTGTGTGTCAGTGGATGCACGCAAGCTGGTTGCCTGATCGACCTCACTACTCGATGAAGATCTAGGCAACACAGACCCTGGAGCCTAGAGAGTGATTCATTTTACCCTGTAGTAAAGCGAACTCATGGACCTTTCTATGACGAGAAGCAACATATCTCCCACCTGTGACAATAATCTTGAAGGTCAGTTTCTGGCCAGCAGCCTCACAGGTGTACTCCCCAGCATCTTTCTTCTCCACCTGACCCACCACCAGGTGACGCGATTTGCCCTCTGACTCCACCTTGAACTTCTTGCTTGAGGTGATCAATTTCCCCTCCTTGTACCATTTCACATTGGTCTTCTCCTGGGCCACCTCGCAGCTCAGTGTGGCATTTTCTGATAGTGCAGCTTTCACCTCTTTCTGGACCTTGTCCTTGTTTATAAACATGTCTTCCGCCTCTGTGAGAAAGCCACGATAGTCACACATAGCTTTTTGCAGTTGTCTTCTCCAGTGCTTAATCAAGTTCCCTTTATTTCACTACACTTGCCCCTGACAGGTAGTGTCACGATGGCCCATTAAGACAAGGAAATACCTTCATCTCCATTTTGCTGATAGGAGGTGAATAAGTGTATGGGAATTCTGGGATAAAGTTTAAAAAATCACAATCTGAGCACAGATTTGAATCTGGGACTTAGAGCACCATCAGGCACTGCCTGAACCATCCTCACTATTCTCTCTTTCTCTCTTCCTATGTCTCTCCAAGCTGTCAGTGGATTGGAAGGGAACAGCCCTTGTATCCTCATAACTAGGAGCCATTACTCTTTTTCTGACTATTTGGGTCACTAAATTCAGTCATTCTCCATCTAATCAGAGCTCTTCAAACACCTCTGCCATCCCTTTTATCCATCCCTACACCTCTGCTATGGCCTCATGCTACGATTCTGCAGGATTTTTTCTGCAGACACATCAGCCAGTCGTGAAAGGTGCAGAAGTTATCATCCTTGCCCATCATTTTTTTTGTAGTTACAACTAGTCACAGATGAAGAAGTGCGCGTATAAAATGTTGGTATGACAGCTGGCTGCAAATCAAGCCCTACGGCTGAAATATTTCACCCCAGAGAGGTAGCAAAATGATCCTCCAAATGCAAGCTACTATTCAAAATGGAATATAACTTTGCCATTTCTAGCATTTTCTCACCTCTGACTTTGACTTGGAATGCTGTTTTGTCGTCCTTCGTTTCACAGGTATAGCTCCCTTGGTCTTGCTGTGTCACCTTCTTGACGACAAGCTTGCGGTGTGTCCCCTGGGCGATGACTGTTGTCCTCTGGTCTTGCTTCACCTCAGTTTGATCCTTCTTCCACACCACAGCTCCACCAGCAGATGACACCTCACACACGAGTTCAAGGTTTTCAGAAGGACTGACTGATATTTCTGGCGTTGTTTTGGGCTTGTTGACAAAATTAACAGCTTCATCTGAAAAGAAAAAGAGAAAGCAGTTTATACCTCGCTTCAGGTTTATCAGCACAAAGTTAAGATACAGTAATTAGTGATCATTTTTTAATTGCTAGTCACACTTGGGTGACCAAGTTTCACCTCTGGAGGTGTAAATGTACGTATGTGTGCATGGTACCATTGCAATGTAACTATGACAGAGTGTTAACAGTTGCAGCAATAAACTTTGGTTATGAGTCAGAAAAGTCCCTCCTGAAATACAGCAGTGGTATTTCTAACAATGAACTCACTGTCCAAGTTTTAAATCATCCAGAGAGTTAGTACATAATGGTCTCCAGTTTGGGAGCTGGGTATTGATGAACGCTTTATACTATACCAGCCTACTAGGTCCACACTGTGACTTTAATCCTAGCCTTATTAAGTTCTAGATAGATGTGGATCTATGCCTACCTATATTCATAACCAAAATCCACCTAACTGACACGCATCCATTTTCTGCCTCCCTTTCAGAAGTCAGGCATGACAGCTCTTTCAGAGCACAGACGTGGTGGTTTCTATTACTAAAGCCTGTGTGCACAGAGCCAAGAGTAGAACCTGGCCCAGCATCCTGAGACCATAAAGCCTGTCGTGTGCTTTAATTCAGAGCTCCTGTCTCACAACACACGTGAATGTTAATGCCCAGCTTTCTGACAGATGGTGTAAACTCCTCCTCTGATCTTCAGATAATTGCTCTCCGTTACAGCGTAATCAAATTCTTCTCTCCTACGTCCTTCTGCATCTTTTAAATCAAGCTGAGATGCCCTCAAGTTGCTGACACTTTAATCACTACTCCTTGTTTCTGATTTCAGGCAAACTCTAGGGAATATATATTGATGCCTGAGTCCACAAACACCTTTGAAATGATCCAAGAAGCCTTACAAAATCTTGTGAGAAGTGATGAGGAGCCTTCTTTTACGTGCTTCTGAGCCCATTCCTGCAGCCCCATGTTCACATGATGATCAGTCCCACTAGACTAGTTCTTCCCCAGACCAAATCAGTGTATGTATGGGATAATCTTATTGATAGGATACTTTCCAACTTCAAGAGGAAGAAGATAATATATGAGCCATTGATGTCACACCTTACTTCTGAAACCGATCTTCACAGTAGAGAACTCACAACAGCTCATGACTTGTATAGGTCTACAGGTACATATAGCATAGGTACATAGGTAGAAGTTTCTGCTTTGATACCTCAGCTCAGACTCTGCTGACTGAGCAAACTAGTGGCCACACATGAGCTGTGCATGTGCGCACACACACACAGTGTATGTCACCTATGCAGCAACAATGCAGCAATTTTATGAATTCAGGTTTTTTTGCAATTTCTAAAGGTTTAAGTGAAGGCAATTAAGTGGAGACAGGCACTTCACGTATAAACTGTGAGCAAACCTACCCAACACACCCTGTCCCTAAGCTAACAAGCAATGTTTGATGAGCATGTCAGGTATTTCATACCCTTCATTCCATCAGAGCAGCTCTTGCCTGAAGAGCAAGCTGATGGCTGTCAGTTATAACCAACCTTATCTTAGTACTGCATTTCTTCCTGCAGCAACTGTTGCTTTCAGTCACTGAGTATCCCAAGGACAATTGCTATGCTACACCCATGCCAGGCACATCTGTGGCATCAAAGAACAAATGTTTCATTATAAATCCTAATCATTAGGACTGATTTATTTTTAAGAAATCAGATGACCAAGGAAGGATAGTCCCCCCAGAGTTCTGCAGTTCAGGATTATTGGGGTAACTCTTAGCCATAAAGAAGATTACTTCCCTGCCCTAAGACCATCCTCTGACTGTGCAGTGCCGCTTCTTAGCACTCTGGAAACTTTTTACAGTGACCTGAGAAACAAGGTGGAAGTTGCCTTAGCTAAGGTTTTGTTAACAGGCTATTAATCAGTCCTTGTTCATGACAAGGTTTGTGAGGATACACAGTTATTTAGCAGATAACAGTTTTCTTTGCCTGAGCCATAGGATGTTTTGTCATATGAGTTACAGGTGAGATTCACCCAAGCTACACATGGTCATCAAAAAATTAGGTATCCACTCTCCTATAATCATACAGGCCTCCTCTGTACTTGAAGTTCAGACAAAGGCATCTCCAGAAAACTTTAAAAATCCATCTTAGATAACTCTCATCAGACAGTATAAATCAGATGGTATAAATTGCCTTTTGGGGATACCTTTCACTTTGCATTCATCAGTTTGGACAGAGACCGGTTGGCTCTTTTAGATTCATTTTGCAATGGGTAAAGTCAGGGACTATGAATTACACTCGAAGTGAAATTGCATAATGTTGGATTCTCAAACAAAAAGAACTGGAGGCAGGATGCAGAATGAACACCTGAGCAGAAACCAGTTGTAAACTGGAAACAATCCCTCTAGTTCAGTAAACCCTGTAGCAATCCCTCAAGATCAGTTCTGTGCTAGACTGATCTAGCCAAATTAATCAGATAGATTAATCAGATCTGATGAGTTTTTCGTTAGCTGATGGACAGTATCATAGGAACATGGATGTACTGTTACAGGTGACAAGCACTCAGGTGTTACTTCTCTTAAATTGCATTGTACTGCAGTGTGTAGACACCCCATGAGAAGTTCTCAGCAGAATTTCAATCTGTAACTTAGGACTGGGTTAAAAATTAGGCTCCAGACGTAAGCCAGAAAATGACTTTTAGCAGAAAGGTTTCCACCAGGCTACGCAAATTGAATCAGCTGAATTTCACAGATATTGAATTTCACAGATAAATTATTGTGTCATTTTATACTCTGGCTCCATCCTGGACTGGAACACATCAGCGACAAGCATTGCCGTTTTGGGCTTCACCTGACAGCCACATGCTTTAGCACATGCCTTATGCTGATGGGCATGTGCCATGAACTAATGGCCACACTCATAGTACCACAGGGAGATGTCTCAGAGATCACAGTGTCCTTTGGGAACAGCAGGAGATGCTGAACTCTCAAAATCAGGAGGTAAAGGAGGACACCGGGCTTTCACAGTAAGAATTTAGGACCACCTTGGTCAGGAGGTTCAAAGACGATGGATATGCCTAAGCAATCTCTGAGCTAAAAGAATAAAGGCTAGACATGGCTCTCAACCTCTACAGCCAGGGGGGTGTTTGAGTCATGACTCCAACCCTAGCAAAAGCTTGTGCTGAACTGAACACATAACAGCATCATTATATTATTTGTCTATGTTGTGGATTTGCATAGGGATCACAATAGGGGTCAAGAGCCTCTGAAATAGTACTGTGCAATCTTGGCCAAGTATAATGAACCAAGTGCTGAGTTTCTAACACAGACTCTGATCACATACTTGCAGCACAAACTTACCTGAGACTTTTAAATCAAAAATAAGAGTGTCATCTCCAATTTTGCATGTGTATGTTCCTTCATCTTCTTTCGTCACAGCTGAAGCCACAAGCTTATGCAGTTTTCCTTTATCTTCCATGGTGAATTTCTTGCTGGCTGTGATTTCTTTGCCATCTTTGTACCACTTAACCATGATGTTGGCCTCAGAGGTCTCAGAAACAAATTCAGCCTGTTTTCCAGTGATGGCCTCGATAACTCCTCCAGTTTTCTCTTTGTTTATGAAGTTTGCAAGTGCTGAAACAAAATATAGACACACAGCGCTGGTAAAGAATTGTTTGGGTATCAGCAAATATATGCAACACTTGCATTTACATTAGGTGTTCCTTTACATAAGACCAAATATGCATGTTTAATTATGGCTCTAATTACTAGATTCTAATGCAGAAGCAGCCAAATTTCCAGCCTTTATAAACCTTGTAACTGATTATCCCATGTCCAAAAATCAGAGCACATATACAACACAGGAGGCTGAGTGAAGGGGAGAGGAAACCCTAGGCAGCAGGACTTTAAGAACATATCTGGGACAGGCAAGGAAAGATATGACACAAGAAAACAGGAGGGAAAGCAGTGAAGGTTATTCAATCATTGTAGTGTAATCACCTGGCAAATAAATAGACTCTAGAAGAGGTGAAAATGTAATCCAGATAAATTAAATTATATTGAATTTAAAATCTGTACAGATATCACATAGGACTGACATGAAAAGAAATTTCTCCCTGGAAATTAACTGGAGCATAGAAGGCAGATAACAAATCTGGCACCATGTTAACACACAGTGGAATAATTGAGTCACCAATTGCCTCAAAGCAAAGATTCAAACCCCACCAAGCTAAAAAAATGAGCCTAAAACCACAGTGCCATTTTCCTCTAGGTAATGGAATAAATTTTCAAACATCTTCTTAATATATTATCTTAAAACACCACACGCAATCAAGTCACTTTGTTGGGACTGTGCAGTCAAAGCTACTAAAATCAAAGCCTTGATTATGTATGCATTTTTTCCTTAATTTCAAGAACATGCTTTGCACAATACAATTTAACATCTCTCTGCAGAATGCCTGGCCAGAGCAGTTACTAGCTTTCATTGCTGATACTGCAGCAATCAGCTACAGTCCATGGTCTGGACCAGCTAGGCATGACTCTCACTCCCAAGGTGTTATTATCGGTGCTACCTCCTGGTGCAACACTTAGGGGTTCTCCTATAGCTCAAAGACCCGACCCACATGGATGGGTTTTGCATTTATTTTCCTTGCTTTTAAGTACATCAGATTTCTCCAAGTCCGTGGTAGTGCTTTTAATTACAGACAAATATTTCGTAGGGAACCAATATTCACCAGTTTGTACAGTGGTAAAGTCTGGAGATCTAAAAATGAAGAGTGAATTGACTTGACAAACAGTACACAGGTAAGAAAGAAAAAGAAAACCCCGGCCCCAAATATCTCCTAATCTAAGACTGAGAAACACTCAGCAAGTAAATAAGGAGGGGAAGGGAAGGGAAGGGAAGGGAAGGGAAGGGAAGGGAA
>Ga0065711_1044371_pt1 | contig 14141 bp, 11 predicted proteins | sample Hoacrofraction12_FD_59098 | JGI IMG/M metagenome (GOLD analysis project Ga0065711, IMG submission 59098) | Hoatzin crop microbial communities from Cojedes, Venezuela - Epithelial fraction 12 v2 (version 2) | ecosystem: Host-associated > Birds > Digestive system > Esophagus > Crop | place...
CCACACTCTTCTTGATGCACCCCAGGATTCCATTGGCTTTCTTGGCAGCCAGGGCACACTGCTGGCTTATGGTTAACCTGTCGTCCACCAGGACACCCAGGTCCCTCTCCGCAGAGCTACTCTCCAGCAGGTCCGTCCCAAGCCTGTACTGGTGCATGAGGTTGTTCCTCCCCAGGTGTAGTTAAGCTCCAGCCAGAGACCCAGGAGAGACGCTTTCATCTTGCTGCTCCATCACAGACTTCCTTTGTGAAGTTCAGTTCCTTACATTGTGCATCATCCCCAGTCTTTACTGTGTGTATATGCGTGTGTGCAATTGCACTTACCTCTCACACTGCTGTCTGATGCACTCTAACAGACTGAAGAATGCTCTGAAAAGTGATACTGTCGGACATACATACACCATACCTATACATGTTTGCAGACATGTACTTTTTTTGTAAATATGTCTAGGTGTTAACGATTAAATATCATCCAATTAACTACATAATACTATTTACATGAACAAAGTTTAATCACATTCTCATTATCAGCTTATTATAATCATTACTCTTTATTTATATACAAACCAGATGAAGAAGAATTATATGTGCATTGAGGGTATGACCATATATGTATCTACTACTCGACCTGCTTATTTACATTACAAACAGCTAAGAATTTTATTAATTCATTAGTCCTTTTCTGAAAATATCTGTATGGTGCCTAGTAATAACACATCCACTCAGATTAAATTCATTTTGAATGATTTTGGTGGTATTCCATTGGCTGAAACCAAAGCTACATTCTTCTTGCAACGGTTTCCTAAGATGTCCCAGTTCAAGATCTTTCTGTTTTGTACAACAGAAACATGTACTTCTCACCTGTCATTTGTTAGAAGCAATAATAGCACTGATTTGCTAACTTCTTTCCAATAGTTATTTAAAAATTAAATAACTTATTAATATTGCTGCACAAGAAAAAACATGCTGCTTATTACATTTCAGGTTTCATTCCTGCTAGTGAAGCTAATGTGAGACTAGGATGAATTGAAAGCAAGAGGTTTCAACTATAATCTCAAGAAAGATGATTAATTATTTGAGAAGAGTTGGACAAAAAGAAGGGCAAGTTAAAAAAAAATCAATTTTTTATTCTAATGTAACATCACCATACAAATCTGCAGGTGCTTTTACCAAAGTAACTAAGCCATATCAAGGCAAAAGTGTCAAGATCAAGCAAGACACTTGTTCTGGCTTCATCCTATGCATTTAACGCACCAACCCCGAATGACTGCAGCCCTCATTCATTACTTGCAACTTTTCCTCTCCTGTGAGAAGCTGTTTCCTTGGAGAACAAACAAGACAAGAGAACAGTATTGCTGCCAGCCAGACTTTGTTTTCAAAACCATGGCAGAAAAAACTAGGCCACACAACAGAAAAGGAAGGACCATAATTTTTGTACGGCGCTCTGCCAGAGTCCCAGGAGAGTCTCACTTGCCAGGCTTTTTTTTTTTCTGTCTGAGAACGTAGGGTTGTTTTCCAGAAGTACCCATTGCTTCTCGATTCTTCTCCAAGGTGGCAGTGGAGGCAGGCAGACAAAGCTTTTGACACCAGTTTCCTATCCATTTTTGACAGGAAAGTCTCAGGACCCATACAATTCCAATACATTTTCTCTTAAGACGTTACCCTTCTATAGTGGATTAAACTGCAGCTGAAAACTTTTAACCTGGCAAATGTCAACATGCAATCACAGAAAGACGAATTTGCTGGTGACCGAGGGATCCAAGTTGGTGAAACGTTCAGCTTTTCCTCAGTTAGAAAGCAAACAAGAAGTACCATTTTTCTTGAGGGAAAGAACGATTGCATTGATCTGATAACACCAAATCAAACTTCCTCCTTTCAGCATGGGATGGGGAAGCATAACACTTCCTTTAAGTTTCCTAATATTTTGTGTTAAACCCACTGCAAATTAAGTTGATTGCCTAGAGACTATAGCTACTGCTTCTAGCTTGCAAGAGAGACAAGGCAGTGTAATGATCTGTGACTGCATACCGTACATGTAGACTGCAGCCATCAGTCAAGTACATAATCTTCAGCATCAAAATTCATTAAAGTCTGTGGGAGTCATGTTGTTAAAGTGCCATGTGCAATTTGGGAAATGTAAGGGTTAATACTATAGAATTAAAAAACTGGGTAAAAAAAGGTGAAAAAGAAGCTGCTAGAGCAGAAGCGGATGCAGCCGGCGTGTAGTGCTTGTGGCTATAGATTACTCTTATATTTTCACCACATAAACATTTTGAAAAGAAAATGAATGACAATCTATCATGTCTCAAGAGGTAGCATTCTTTTCCTTTTTTGTTATACTCATCAAAATTATTGTTTCCATCTATTAAGAAATACTATTTTTTTCAAAATTCTTGCATACTTATGAGCATGTGTCACTGCACCCTCTTTCTTTTCAAATAGCTGTTGTAATGTGGGTCTTTGGGATCTGAAACTGTTAAAAAGGAAGTTAAACCTTAATTATGGGCTGTAAGCTGCTAAAGGGAGAATACTAGAGTGTAGCAATGACATCTGGACTAGTACTAGTGCACGTAATGCATATCTGTCACTGACAACTCGCTGGGTTACATTTAATTCACAATCATCAGTCATGTCTTCTTTTCTAAGCAAAAAAAGAAACTACACCAGCATCAGTAGTAGAAAGAGTTCCTTCAGAGGACAGATTCTTCTGTGTGCCATGATTCAAGTAGATGACCTTACAGATGTAAATGGAATGGACAAATAAATGTCAATAAAGTGACAGAGAGTTTCATATGCTGTGGTAACATTTAATCTACCATACCTAATGAAGTTTTGTGATTCTTCTCTTGTCCATACACTATCGGTTTCTGAGTTTGACTCACCTTCCTCTTTCATTTAGGGGGAATGTCTCTCTGCTCTCTCTATGTAAATCAGGACACGGCTTGGATTTAGCAAAGTAAAATGTGAGCAGTGTCCATCAGCCAAGAGGAAATAAATGTTCTCCTCCTTCAGAATCTAAGAACCTGAAATGGTTACAAGATCAGCCCAGAGTCTGGCTGTGCCTTTGCTCTGCATGGTTGCATATTTGTCTGTGGAATATAAAGTGCTAGAATAAGCAGCGTTGAACAGAAATCGGCTTGAGTAAGAGCAGGAAATACCAGCTTCATAAACTTTGGGCACAAAACCACTAGCTTAAAGTCTTTCATTATAGCCTCCTTTCTCCTTGAAAAGTGTAAGCAGCAACACACAGGTGTCTGGAAATGTTTCTCTTAAAACGTGAAACTGTTGCTTCCATGGCTTCACAACAAGGAGACATATGGACACAGAGGATTTCAGCTAACAACTCAGTTGAGGCAAACAAAACAGCAGAAGCTATGGTAAATGTAGACCTCTGATCCCAAACTAAGTGACAGTTTTAGCACTAACACTTGTCCAGATGCTTTTGTTACAGATCAGAAAACCTGTTTGGCAAGCTCTCACTCATTTGGCTATAAGTATTTCAGTTGCCCTCCCACTAGATGTAGTCTCACCACATAAGTCATGTTTCAAGACAGAGTGAACAGATGAGCTTGTCTTACTCAATCACTAATATTGATTCATGCATTCACACAGAAGCAAATGCAACTTTGAATTGTCTTGGCAGAGCATACACCTTATACATGCACAATTAAAGATGAAAGAATTAGCAGGTGCCCTAATCGAAGCCCTGCAGGGTGGGTTCTACGATTTGACCACACTTCATTATCTTTGTCCTCTTCGTGCCACAAAGTGACCTCTGACTAGGTGCATATTTTATATGATTTATGGCAATTACAGTTCTTGTTCATGGTAGATTGACTAGAACCTCTTTGGACTATCTAGTGTATAATCTTTCTTTATGTATTTCTACTATACTACCATATGCATTAGCACTGGCCCACTGGGCATCATTTTATTTCAGCTTTTGTGTATGCGTTCTAATTATTTTGCTATTGTAGTGCCAGTGGAGCTTAATGCTGAAAATCGAATCTACTTTTCACTGGGTCCACCACAAAATTACAACTTGTGACACCTTAGGTTAGGTTTCGCTAATACATATGAAATAATAGGGAACTTTGTAGTATGCTGAATACTAAATTAACACATTAAAATTTCATCAAACTATCAAATAAACGTACACTGTTCTGAAATAACTATGTATTAGAAGAAACCCCAGTCATGATGGTATCATGCATTTAAAACTAACAGTTTGTGGTATGATGAGTTCTATGGTCAGCTGTTGTTACTACTTGTTGTTTGCATGATGGTAACACCTAAAAGTTTGGCCCCAGCTGTGCTAGACACAGTAACAGTTTTATCTGTATTTAAAGTCCTCCTGCCCTGCCTAAGCACCAGACTTTCTCTGCTTGGACAACTTCCAAAATCCTTCCTCTAAACACCCTTAAAACTCTGCCACTTCCAAATGTCCCACTGTCCACCTGTCCCAGGAAACACCCTTAAAATCTTTCAATCTGTTCTTCATCTCACCATCCCACAATGTCAAAAGAAGTGGTCTCACTAGTTCACACCTCTGAGCACTCTCCATCTTTCCTCCACTAAATCAGTCCCAACAGCCATGTCCTTGATGTTGTTGTGAACCTTTTTCACCACCACTCTCTCCAGGCCTGTAGCAAAACGGCTGTTGAAGATCCTAAGCTACTCTCTTCCCTTTGCCCCCACTGCGGTCTTGGCCGAGCAACACCCAGCAGATGCCTTGGCTCCTCAATCAACAGTTCCAGAGTAGGTTGCCTTGCACAATGTGTTATCATTTGTTGCTGCTATAAAATGGCAACTAATTCTCTCCTTCCCACCACATCGTTCACAGAAATTGACAGGGGATGATATTTTAAGGGCACCTTTTAGAAGCATACATCTAGCATTATGTTTTGAGACAAGAGTTGCCTTCACACTGGGCAGTAGGGTCTTCCCTCTTCTTGCTAGTATGTTCCTCCCTCACTCCTTGTTTCATGCAGCACGTACGTGGATGGTTTCTAATAAGAAAACAGTGTAATAATGTCACCAATGCATAGTGACTCCTTTATCTGCATATTTGGAAAGAGTACTGTTAATTCATCAAAGAGATAAATAATGGAGACCAAATACAACTAATTGCCAAAGAACATCACCTACAACATGTTGTTGCTTTTTAGAGTGGCAGGATGTTCTTGTATTCAGTATACTCCCAGATGAATTAGAAGGGTGCATTTTATACGAAGATTTGTGGCAGATCTCTTTTAGTATTCATAGGTGTGCTGGCATAATACAATTCATTTAGGAATATGACACATCTGTGTAATTTGTAGGTGTTGACTGTCTAACCTTCAGACAACTTGATGGAAAAAAATAATTCATCCATAACAGAGACCTTTATTTTTCAACCCATAACATTCTATTTAATGTATTAGAAGTACATGAAAAGAATGGAAAAACAGGAAAAGTAAAACACCAGGAAGAGAAAGAAACGCCTTACTGTACAGCATTTCAACAAATAACATAGAGATGGATTATTCCGTATTTTCAAATCCTTTATAGTAAAAGGACTATCACTCTTTCTATGGGTCTATCTTACTTATCTTTGTGATCAAGTGAGAGGAAAGCCACTGCAGTCCTATACAGATATGACATTTATTTTTCCAGCAATTCAGACAACTCAAACATGACAATACTGAAGAATATATTATAAATATTTCATCTGATGATTAGGATCATCTTCAAATATAATGCTCTACATTCACATTGCTTAGCTGTGGTGTGACATACAGTTGTATAATGTATGTACATCACAATCATTTTTATCAAAATAAAACAGAAGTTACAGACATTCAAGGAAGGACAATAAAAAAGATAGATAGCCAGCTCCTGTAATTGTATGTCTCTTCCATTTAAAATAAACTATTTAATTGCAAGAGAGTAAGTTTTGATTACCCTGAATAATAAGACCTTTCACTTAAAAAGGCGTGCTGCATTCTGGGGCATTTTACCACCCATGAGCATCAGAGTACCAAGACACTATTATTGCAGCATATGAACTAGTTCACAACTATCCCAGGGCTAGTAATTTTGCGTTTCAAGAAATACAATTTATGGTCATATTACAGTTTTCATCTTTGCACTAATAGTATCTCCCAGGCATCCTTTGCAGGTTATGGTCCCACCTGTATCAGGAATAGGTGGTCATGACCCTGGGTTTTCCTGGTGATCTTTTCATTTTTTTCCTTTTTTTTTTTCTTTTTTTCTTTCTTTTTCTTTTTTCTTTTTTTTTTAATTTCCTGAAGTGTACACAGTATACAATTTGCCTTCTCTTTGCTCTGTGAAAGAAAATATTTTTGAAACAGTTTTGGGTTAGACAATACTCCCCTGTGAAAGTAGCCCCTATGCTGAGCTCCCAGGTTTTTTCACGAGCCTGCTTGTGCTGGTGTGCCCCAGCAAAGCCCCAGCCCTAATTTCTTCACCCAGAGCTTTGTTCCAGTCGCCAGTCTCCAGCCCCACCGCCCACCACTTCTTTGGCCCTTGTGGCCTCCCTCATGGCCTCAACCTTCCTTCCCTTCTGCTGCCTGCTGGCATTTTTGTCTAAGGGAGGGCTGAGATGATCCTGTCGGGTACCAAAGTGCTTTGAGCCACCAATGATCTGGAGTCAATAAAGCCCTCCAGTAGCAGGGGTTGTCGCTGGGCAGGAGGGGACCGCGGATCTTCAGCCCGTGCCGGTCATGCGGTTAACAACGGCAACTGCTCCGGATAAAAAGAGCTACAGCATCATTACCGGGAGGGAGGCTAACGAAACGCATTGCATCAACGATCAGGTAATTGGATCCCTACTGGAAATGCAGCCTGAGTAATAATTTTGGATGGCGTCGATGATGCTATAGCAGAAATTATACCTCTGTTACCATATTCCCATGGATCCGGTTCTAACCGCAGGCAAACGGTTTAAAGGCACTGTTACGTCCGTGCGTACCTGAGCTTCTCGGGAAAGGCTAATCCGCTTTGAAATTGATGCCGAATTGAAAAAATACTCCGTCCCTTCTGAACTCAAACTGTTTAGTTTAGGCACACAGGAAATGTGAGAAAGCACCCTGTTTCTGAAATGCACAAAAGAAGGAAAAACCTCCTCTACCATCCAGTATATTGTGCATCTCTTGGCTGGAGGAGAGTGAAACATATTCTGGAGCGCGATAGCGTGCACGGATGTGGTGTGCTACTTCTTCTTCAGTAATGAATTTTATGCCTGCCTGTTTCTGTTCCTTTGTCTATTTTTAATTCAAATATGTAAAAGCTTTTCTTAATACAGACTCCCAGGTGTCAGTTGCTGCCTGGAGCCCCTTTTCTTTCCTCTATTGTTCTCTTAATTGTTACTTCAAAACAATTAGCTGGGCATTCATATGCAAATGAATGCAAATGTGCAGGGGATTGGGTGTGAGAGAATACCACCACTCGTTAATTTCCACTTCAAGGTCTGCTGGTAGGAACAACAAAATTGCTTAACAATGTATTTTTCCTGGGCCATAAAGGGTGAACTCCCGACGATTCCAGCTGTCCTGCTGGCTCGGCATTTGTTAAGATTCTGCTGTTTCCTGGTAAGATTTTTATTTATTTATTTATTTATTTGAGTCTGGAGATAGTGTTAGCCTTGTCACCCTAAACTGCCCTTGCCCTTGCTCCTTTACCCTCAAAGACATGCCTAATCATTTGGATACAATCCTGGTTAGAATATAAGGTAAATTATTAATATTACTGCTATTAATGTGATCCATTAAGGGATAAAAATTCTCCCTTGAAGTAATACCTCATGTCTCTGACAAAATAAAACTTTTATAATTTATAAAATAGTATGCTTTATTGCATTTAAGCCTTAGAAGAAAGATACACTGACTGATAGGCTGGGACTGGGGATGAAACCTAGAGAGACTTTGCCAGTTGCTAAGATAAATCTCATCTCTTCTGGAGCAGTTGTATTTATTGTATAAATCTGCATTCGCTTTCAAACTGTATAGTAGAACTCCTTGTGAAAAATAGTTGGTTATTCAGCATTCAGAACTGCTTTACAAAGATAAATTCCTCAGCTTTTCAGATCCAATTAATATATAGAAACCAATTAAAAGACCAAATCCTGTAATCATTAGGCAGGAAAAATTCAGAACCACAGACTGTCCTGAGCAGGAAAACCCACAGCACAGCAGGAAAGCTCCATTGCTCAGTGTGACTGTCCTGCCAGGATACTCACCACGGGAGAAGTTGCCTCTAGGAGCTGTAACTTTAGAAAGACATTTCTGAGACTGTTGGAAGAAGTGATTAACTTTTAACTCCACAATTACTTCTTTTTTTACATTACCTTAGCGTTCTTCCACTTTTATCTCTGGAAATCATCTACTCAGCAATAAGGGACCACAATATTTACCCCTGAGGGCAGATAGCGTCTTTGTTATGCAGTATGATTCCCACGTTTCACCAGCTACATTCCTCATGGAAAAAGAAGACATCTGCTGGGTGGTGAGAGCTGGCTTGAATTCCCTGCTCCATCACTTACCAAGGGGCTGTGGGCTGAGTGTTTAGGCCTGGACACTCCGTTTTGTTTAGATATCTAAATGCTACTGGAGTTGGTGGAAGTCAGATGTTTGCACGCCTTAATCCAGCACTTAATTTCCCCCTGTCATGGCTTCCTATAGCCAAGACAGGGTAATAGCACCGCCCTCACAGTGCTGTTGTGAGAAGATGTGTGTTTAAGACTGGGAGGAACTTGGGCATGGTAATGATAGGCATCATATAAATACCTTGGGCAAAGAGGCACGACTATTTATACTACAGTATAAATAAACAATAACAAAGCAGCTATGACTGATCTGGGGACTCTGGCCCTGTGAGAAACAAAGGGCCATATTCAAATTGCTGCTAGCAGCTCATACCAGAGGAGGAGACCTTGTACACCTGCAGAGGTGGCAACGAGAAAGGAGGAGACTGGTCTGTCACTCCCCAGTTCCTCTGTACAGAGGAGTGGATACTGCCAGTGGTAATATGAGTTGCCACCCCCAAGGCTTCGCAATGCATTGTGCTTCAGGCGAAAGAAGGATGATGAGTCTTCTTACTTTCATCTCTGCCCTTCCTTTCTGTGTCCTCTGTGGCTGGTGAAAGCTTAAATAAGCTTTTTTTTTGTTTGTTTTTTTTTTCCCCCTCCACGGGCATATCCATTTATGATGATTTATCCCTAAGCAAAGACTTAAGAGTTTTGTCCAAAACTAATACACAAATGCCAGAAAGGGTCTTTAACCGTAATACTTCTATTTTTCCCTCCTTAAAACCTGGAGAAATTGAAATATCTGTCTTCATTATGACATAAGCACCTGTGGAAACTTGGAAGGTACTGGATATATCCCCTTATGGGAAGAATAAATGTCTCATCCCAGCAGACTGTGCCCTTACTGCAGCCTGTTCATACCTCACCAACCAATATATTTTATCTTCATATGTGGTTGAAATAGGGCAGATTTCTGGGACTTAAACAGGCAAATAAAACACATCAATCTTCCAATGAGCATGCAGGAAGTTATTATTAGCCAGTGGGCTAATAGTAAAACACACTGAAATACAAGAAAAGGATGATTTGAACAGATGAGACTTTAAAGCATGTTTTACCCTGAAGTTTGCACTGAAGTTTTGTTCTTAACAAGTTGTCTGAGACCTTCGCCTTTTGCTTTATGAGGCTGACAGTTGCAACTTGAAAGCCCAAGGAATATTTTTAATGGAAACAAGAGATAGATGCTGGCAGGGTGTTTTAACAATGGCCTGTTTGTTTTGGTAACAAGATTCAAAGAATGCATTATTTATAATGCCCTGATATGCGCATATGGCTCTGGTTGTATACAGCAATATAAAAACATAAGTGGTTTCTTATAACCTATCTGCACGGCACTCCCAGATGCCTCCCAGATTGCTGGTGCCAGAATTTTGCATGCAGTTTGAACCAGCAAAGCCAGTAGAAGAAATTCCTCCCTGGACTGCTGCTTCCCACCCCATGCCCTCTCTCCCTTCTGCTGTCAGCACAGGTTTTGAATCAGATCAAGGAATCAATTCAGCTTAAAACTCACCTGGAAAAAAAACACCCAACAAGTTTATCTGCTTATATTCTTACGCTTATGATGCTATGGCCTGAGTGTCCCTCATATTGTGTGTTCTTTTATGGTACTTTATAGTTATCATTTCTTTGCATAGTCCTTCAGTCTAAAACTAAGTGCATCATCCCCCTCCCCCAATAATACTACCATGCTTGGTCTTTACACAGACCGACTTTATTATATCTATTTTAATATATACATGTGAGTATTAATATAATGTTATACATTACATTTATTGCATATATTACATCAAATATATTGTATATAATATATACATATATATAGAAGTATATGAACGCAGCTGTTTATAGTGTGTTCTGTGTATTAAGTTCAGAAGTACGCTTTGTGGTTGTTGCGTGTAGCACAAAAGTCAATGTGCACAAATGGAAATACAATGGAGTGGTCCTCTTGATCCTTTTGGTCTCTGATCTCACAACCTAAACAACAATTAGTGAAATTGGACAAAGAAAATGTCCACTGTTTTGTCTCTTTCCTGGTGTACGCTTTCTACACTTCTGGAATTGGCCATATTCAAATGCTGTTAATTGCAGTAAACTCCAAACACCTAGTATTTTCCACGAACCAGTGGAATCCTTTGGTCTTTAGGCACATCTAGCCAGTACAAGATACTAACTCTAGGCTTCCTAAGAAGAGCCCAGAAACTGACTGAGCTTGTGATCTGCTGTAGAGATGGCCGATCCATCACGACTTGCTGCAGTAGCCCAGCAATGCAGCCCTGGCTGCCTGCTCAGTGCATTTCACGGCTAAGAAAGGAAGCCTGAACAGTTTCTTCCCGCTCCTGTACTTGGCTCTTCTGATGGGGTCTAGAACAATGTTTCTTTATGTTCTTTGCTCTTTTCAGCCAACTATAACCAGGTGCTCGCAGGCAGATGGCCCACTTTAGCCCTTTTGAATTGCCTGGGACATCAATATAAAGCATAAAGATGTTTTTCATAAATCTGGTCTCTTCGAGGCAGGTAAATGTGATGAGGCTTCTGATGAGTAAAAAGGAATGGTAATAATTTAAAAGAGGAAATATTCCTGTATATCAAAGCCTTGGATGTAACATAATATATATCTAACACGGTTTTATGCAGTATAGATAAATAGACAGAACACAAGTAGTGTAATCCTGTTCGCAACATCAAAGCATGCAGATTTCAGAAAGAGAAAGTATGACTAGAACATGATTCAAGATATAAAGCTTTTCATATCTCTGCAAAATGCAAGCAAGTGTATATATTTTTATACTTAAATATATATTAATGAGTTCTTTTGCGTAGTACAGTTTTGTAAAGCTCAGATCTCTTGTCTTTAGTGCATTGTACTATCCTTTCTTTTATGTCTGATTCTCCCCATTAAGAACGTCATTCCTTTTTTTTTTTTCAGACAAAACCCCCTACTAGCCTTTCTCCTTGATAATATTTTTATATTTTTCCTTATCTCTTCCTTTGCGTCTATTGTCTGATTATACCTCTTACACAGGCCTTCACTCAAGGTTACTGAAATTAAACATTAACTGGCTTAATACGTAGCTCATAACAGTCATTTATCTACCAAGATAAGCTTCCAGATTTTGGATGTCTGAAGTTTCTTCTTTGCTACTTTCATTATTTTAAGACATTGTTATTTGAAGAGTTAGTCACCCATCCCCTTGAACGTTGCTTACAAGCAATTTCCCTACATAAGACCCTGTAATGATTTCTTCTCTGGTAGGTTGCAGCTGAGATAGTTTTAATACATCACTTTCTGCAGCAAAAGGCTATACTTGTTTCAGAATTTTTTATGTTCTTTGTCTTCTAATAGATTGTACATACTGGAGATGCCATGTTCATCTCATGTGCTGCAAGATATTTACATTCTAAACTGTACCCTAAGGGATCAAAGCAGTAGGGCAAAATGGTGACAATTCTGTTGTCTTCACTTTGTTATCAGAACAGGGGAAAAAGGATTTGCCATGTGTCTTCATGGAGGTAGCAAAAGCAGTATGTTGCCAGCACATTTGGAGCTGAAATATTATAAATGGAGTAATGGAAGTGAAGCCTGGTCAGAGGCCTCATGGATTCATATAATAAAGCTATACAGATGTCTGTGTTATTCCCCTAGTCTGTGTGCTGTATGAAAGGAAGGATCAGACCATGGTTACTGCTCTTCCACATGGCAGTCTGAAGAGTAAGACATGGGAGTTCTGTAGGATGTAGCCTTCTGAGCTAGTTATTACAAAGCGAATTTACATTCCAGGCAAATCTAGAAATTTGTAATGTTTCCACAAAGAACAGGGTCTCAAAGAGCCAGTAGCTGGACTCGTGCCTCTTGATTTGTCTGAAACTCTCTTTTGCAGGATTAGCTCAACCAGAGATTCACCAAGTTGAAAAGCCTGATTAGGAGCTGCCGCTATTGAGCCAGGGCTTCCAGATCCTGGCAGTCAAAGAAAAGACACAGACATGACACCCAAGCGCCTGGGATAAACACAGCCTTCTTCAAAACAGCAGTCTGCTGCTACAATCAGCTGGAGTTTGTTTATACCCTGTTGAAGTACGCTCAGTCCAGAGCTAGTGCTTGGGACAGAGTCCCTTTGTCCGAAACAGTCTTTTCACTTGTGCACAGTCAATAAGATCTGCAGACATCATTAGGGCATTAGACATCTCTGATGAGATGAGACTGGTTACATTGTGTGAGGCAGACAGTCATGACTGCCTTTTTCGGAAAGACTTTTCATGGCACTGAGTGACCGACCCACAGTGCCAGCAGCTCACTGCCAGCCTTCTGCAGCGCAGCAATCGAATAAACAAATCTGCCTCCCATCCTCCAGCTTTTATGGCTCGTAACCCAATAAAACGGTGGCTGGGGACTACTAGAGCTGTCATGTCATGGGACATTGGCCTCTGCTACTGACTAATGATCTTTCCCGTACAGAAGTCGGGGCTCTGCTTCAACATACTCTGTAATTATTCTCTGTAAACCTGTCCTGTCTGTTGCCACTTAGCCACTGCAGATGAACGTATCAAAAGCTTAGCAATGCTTTTTGGATACTTCTTCACCTTTGAGTATTTCCTAGGTTCTGGTAGCATGTTCAGGTGCTACTAAAAGCTTGTCTGAATGCTGTAGGCTGGGGGCTTTCCGTACTATGGCCTGTGGGTCTTAACAGCTGAAGCGGCCACCTTCTTTTACCCACTGGCACAGCTGGACCAGACTCGGGTGATGCTAGCTTCTCATCCAAATGGTTTCCCACGGTATAATTCATGCAAAACCAGAATTCAGCAGCAGAACTATTCCCCCTTTTCAGGTAACCTTTTCCAATATTATTTAACAGGCTGTTGTCAATCAATTCTAATTAGTACTTTTTTCAGTACTTTTCTCCTTATCTAGGTCTAAATTTCACAGTCCAACTGTCCAGCAGTGTGCCCTGGCTGCCAAGAAAGCTAATGGGATCCTGGGATGCATTAGGAGGAGTGTGGCCAGCAGGTCGAGGGAGGTTCTCCTTCCCTTCTACACTGCCCTAATGAGGCCCCATCTGGAGTCCTGTGTCCAGTTCTGGGCTCCCCACTTCAAGAAAGATGAAGAGCTACTGGAGAGTGTCCAGTGGAGGGCTACAAGGATGGTGAGGGGACTAGAGCATCTCTCCTATGAGGAGAGGCTGAGGGAGCTGGGCTTGTTCAGCCTGAAGAAGAGAAGGCTGCAAGGGGACCTAATAAATGCTTATAAATATCTGAAGGGTGGGTGTAAGGAGGATGGGGCCAAGCTCTTTTCAGTGGTGCCCAGTGACAGGACAAGGGGCAATGGGCACAAACTGAAGCATAGGAAGTTCCAGCTGAACATGAGGAAGAACCTCTTCCCTCTGAGGGTGACGGAGTACTGGAACAGGCTGCCCAGGGAGGTCGTGGAGTCTTCTTCTGTGGAGATATTCAAGACCCGCCTGGACAAGGTCCTCTACAGCCTACTGTAGGTGACCCTGCTTCAGCAGGAGGGTTGGACTAGATGACCCACAGAGGTCCCTTCCAACCCCTAAAATTCTGTG
>Ga0065711_1044372_pt1 | contig 14141 bp, 5 predicted proteins | sample Hoacrofraction12_FD_59098 | JGI IMG/M metagenome (GOLD analysis project Ga0065711, IMG submission 59098) | Hoatzin crop microbial communities from Cojedes, Venezuela - Epithelial fraction 12 v2 (version 2) | ecosystem: Host-associated > Birds > Digestive system > Esophagus > Crop | place...
GCGCTCGGGGCGGAGGCGGGTACCGGGGAAGGGGGGGCAGGGCCGGCAGAAGGCGGAAGCTGGGCGGTAAACCGGAGGATCAAATAAAATTCAGGTCAATGTGAAGTGATTTGCCCCGCAGAAGGACTTCTGGCGTTATTTCTGGGAGCGCAGGCTCTCAGCCCGCCATGTTTCTTCAGAAATGGCGTCCGGGGTTCCAACAGAGCAGCGGCACGGGACGTGAGGGTGGTTGGGAAGGGCGCGGGGACCCCCGGGCGCCGTGACATCCCGAGGCCCCAGCGCAGAGCCGTGTCAATGGCGGCGGTCGGAGGGCGGTGAGACCAGCGCACCCCACCCGCCCGGAGACAGAAAGCGGGTGCCAGCGGTGCCGCTCCCTCAGGCTTCGCAGCTCGGCTGCCACCCTGACGCGGGGCCTTGCTCGGTCTCCCCGCGCAGCTCCGGCTCCAGGCCTGGGCCCCCGAGGGGAGGCCACGGGGGAGCTGGGCCTTGTCGCGGGGGAGCTGGGCCTCGGCACGGGGGAGCTGGGCCTTCGCTCGGGCCGCTTTCCGCGTGGAGCTGGATCTCACAAGGCAGCAGGAAAAGTGTGAATCGCCAAGGTCACCTCGTGTGTCTCAGTCGCACCGACTTACTGAACCTAGGCGAACGATCATGTTCAGATAAACCGTGATGCCAAGAGACGACAATAAAGCATTTCCCAATTCGTATTTCATATGGCCATGATTTTAGTGTTAATTATATTGAGGAATTAAAATAAAAACCCCAAGCAGCAGCACGTAGTCAAAATCAGTATTCCTAGTTGCTGTTTACAGCTAGCAAAGCTACCATGCTTTTTCACAAAAGGACCACACAAGCTATCCATTGTAAGAGTGGTAGTATTTAACATGTCTTACCTATTCCGCATACTCTGAAGCGTTAACACCATTTCTTACATGAAGAGCGTTCTTGGTACTCAGGCAAGTGCTGCCTGTTCCGCTGTTGCTGGATTTAATTTGGCACGGTGACCCCTCGCACCGGGGACTGGTGGTCCATTGCACAGACGCCAGCCCAGCCTGGGGAAACAGTACAGCCCCTTGGACCCGACTGCGAGAGCTGTGGGGCTCGGCACCTTCTCTAAAGGTGAGCTTTAGAAACGAAATTAGGGACCGAAGCTACAACTTTTGCATAACTTGTTCACTTCATTCTTCTTCGGGATAACATGCTGACAGCATAGATCCTACTTTTGTCTTTGGAGAAGCAGATTTTAAAAAAATTCAGCATGTTCGTCTCTAAACACAAGATGGCAGCATTTTATGTGGTTTACCTTAGAACATTGGGAAGAGCTACAGGTATTTTACAATACAGAAATCAGAGGCAGAGGAGGAGTTCAATGCTTTGAGCAGTAGAACTAATGGAAGGTGCAAACTCATTTATGTTGCAGATCTGCTCTTGGTGAAGGCATCCTGCAAGCACAGCTTTTAGGGCTTGCGAAGTCAAGTGGGATCACCAGATGGTATATGCAGATGTTTGAAAGTGCAACGTAATAAAACTGAAATGCAGAAAATAATAATTTTCTCACTGACACCAACAGTATGCTTAATGTGTGTGTACATAGATAGAGGCACTGTGATGAGCGTAGTGATGGGTTGGATACGTTGGAGTGGCAACATTTTAAATGTTATTGTGGAAGCTTGACACATTTTGAAAGCTGCTTTAGATTAATAATAAGAGTACTTTTCTCATTGCTATTTTTTCCATGAGCAGACTGTGAACATCATAATTTGTTTGAAATAGGAATTCATTTTGCTTGAGCAAATGAAAAAAGAAGTCATTCCATGTCAAAATGCATGAGGTTAAACATTGGCTGGACTCACAAATCATATTCTTCAGACATTTCTGGGATGTAGGAAAGCCCCAGCAAAGCTGAAGTTGAAAACCAGGATCTGTTTCTCTAATCTGCACAGATTTTCTGACTGACTCAAACTGAACACTTTCCTTTTTCCCAACAGCCATTTATTTTGTTTCTGCATGTGAGAAATGCACCGTACTCCTTTTTAAAATTTTGAAGAAAGAGTTAAATGAGGAACTGAGCCAACTAAATTATAATTTAATAGAATACTTGGGATCTACGGATTTCATAGGCAATGGGACTTACAGAAAAAGGGAACTGCAGGTTTTGTGACATTTTGTGGCTAGCTGGGAAAGCCCAGATGCTGATGGAAGCCCAGGAGTGTGAGTGTTGCTGTGGCTGGTAACTTCAGACATGCATACCCCTGCATTACTGGCATGCGATGGCCACAGCCATGAGCGTGAAAGTGTAGTCTCTAAGTGTCTTGTCAGCTTACCAGTGAAGGGTTAACTTCATAGAACTCTTTCCTCCCCCTTGTTACATTCCTCAAGCTGATGCTTTTAAAAAAAAAACCTACTTTTTTCTTCTAGACACTCTGATGTAAAACATTTCTTCAGTGAATTCCAAAACCTTGTGCTTCTGGGACAGTCCATAATGTGACTTACAGATGGGGTTTTTTTGCCTTAAAAGGAAAAATGGTTAACTATTCTTCCATCTGCCATTAAAGCTTGTCAAGAAAGAGGGAGTTTTGAGACACCCAGCAGCCTTTGAGGGTCTACTTCAGAAGCCCCCCCATGCAATGAACATGCAGAAGGCCCCATCTAAATCCTAGTTCATCAGCTGAAATGCATCTCCCAAGTGTGTATTTACCAGCCCAGTTTCTAAAACTAACATGAACAAGCCAGGAACCTTGTTCACGAAATAGAAGTATTGCTTAGGTGAACCTGGCACCAAATTTAATATTGTACCAGGCCAAGCAAGTGCAAAAGAGCAGAGCAAACTGACCCTGCCCTCCTGGCAGCCCTGCTTTTCTGCTGAAGGATGAATCAAGGGGCTTGCGAAGTTTTCATCTTGGACCTGTAACCGTTAAATTATCCATCATGTGGGGATGTGCACTGACACTAGAAATGGTAATAGCAAGTGAAGCATGATTCTGGTGTTTTATCACTGAGGGAAGTTTCTTTCTGCTGCCCTCACTGGCACTTCTCTAACAGATACGTTCCTGAATCAGCCGCAGGCCGCAGATAAGTTTTTCTCCCCCATCTTTACCACATCTTCTGCTTTCCTGCAATCCATCTGACAAGCTTTGCTTCTTTAGCCACGAAGACCATGACACATGAGCCTCATTCAGCCATGTCAGAGCCTTGTCTTGCTCACCACGGAGAAGGCAGTATCCTGTTCACCTGTCTGTCTGCCCACCCTGCCCTCTCCTAGCCAGCCCAGCTCCATCATGCAACCTCGCACCAATGGCCTTAGACGCATTACAGGAGCCTGCACCCAAAACGGGGTCTGGCTGCAGCTGTTAGCCAAACGTAGATCTGGACAGATTTGTTTTCAGCTTTCTCTGAAAAACCTTTAAAGACGAAACTGAAGAATTTTTGTGTGTCCCCTTTTATTGAAGAAGTTTACGTCAGGCAGTTGTCCTATAGTTATGGTATTTTAAGCTGGCTGTTGATGTGACAAACAGCAAAATCACAGCAAAGTCACATAGAGTCATAGACTGGTTTGGGTTGGAAAGGACCTTTGCAGATCACCTAGTCTAGCCCCCATCCTTTGGGAAATTCCTTTAACCAACATAGAAGCTTTTGAATGCTGAAGTTTATGTGTGGTGTTTTCCAAGCTATTTATTTCCTCTAGTTTCTGTAACTGCACATTGAAAGGACGCATTCTCCTCAAAAGATTATTATCATAATTCCTAAGATTATTATCTGTGAAAGAAGTTTAAACATAAAGTAACACGCGTCCATCACATCTGCTGTGAGTTATGGTCTGTTCGTATCAGACCAATAGGAAACAAAAAGAGATCTAGTTGTATAAAGAACCAGAGTGAATTCAGATGCTCTGGAAGTTGTGGGGAGATTAACAGAAAACCGCATAATATTTTCAATAACCTTTTTTTTTTTTTGGTAATGCTGACGAAACAAAGATAGAAATGTCAGAAGAACTGCCCAAGCCACAGAAGAAATAATTATCAAAGTTATGGCTAGGATATAAGCATATCTATGTCTGTGGCTTGTGTCCAGAGCCCACAGAACCCTGCCTGTTTGTTAGGTTGTACTTGTGTTTTAAACAGTTTAGGTAAGGAAGCACTTGCGAGATAAAATAATTGCACAGAAATTAGTGACTAAATACAGCCTTTATTACAGAAACACCAATAATATAAAAATAAAGAGCATGTTTTGCTTCTCATAGCAAACTATTTTTAAGCAACCATATATTATAGCAAGCTATAAATGGTCAACCAAACCATCTTCATACACTCAAGATGCTCCTTTACATCTCCCTTTCAACCAGAATGAACAGCTGTTTTTTAATTTGGACTTTATCTATCAGAGAGAAAAAAGCACTGGAAGAAAATAACTCTTGCTTTATAAACTCCTTGGTGATTTGGTTAAGTATGACATCATCACACTCATGGGATGCCCTTGTGTCTACGTTGGGTGTGCAAGAGACCACAGCAAATGCTCTGGGCTGAGAGGTGCAGCAGAGCATCAGGGAGCTGTAGGGATGTGCTCACCTCCTAATTTCCAGGAGTGGCCCCACGGTGTCCTGACCAGCACATGCCTGCGAGCAAGTTAAGCATAGCTTCCCTGATGGGATGCATCATGTCGTCATGATCAGCATCTTCTGGTTCAGGGGTGGTTTGATCTGAGTCCGCAACTGGGGGAATAAAGTGTGCTGGGGCTGCTGAGGCCAGCACTGCTGGTCGCTCTGGGAGCCAGCTGCAGCCTTGTCCCCTCACACAGCAGACTCTGCTCTTCTCTCAGCTCTCTGGGTACATGGGCTCGTGCTGACTCTGTGAAGGGTTTTAGCATGAGGATTTTTAGGGCATGTTGGTTGGTGAATCCCTGTCCCAGGCAGTGAGCAAGTTGCTGAACAAGAGCCTGGCTGTGGCAAGGAGCAGCCCTGGAAGGGAAGCAATCTCCCAGGCTTAGAAATTGCTGTTTTAATCTACATCCATATCAATAGGAAGCAAAGAAACCGTGCACTGCTGCCCATGGTGTGACAGTGATGACCCACCTAGTGTACAGCTGGTTTATTGTAAGAGCCTCTTCTTTGATGGTGCTCTTTTAGGGACTTTTTGCTCAAAATGTTTCCTCAGACAAGATGTTTAAAAGACGAAGCCTGGCAACCAAAACCAATTACACTTATAGAGTCTTCCCACTGGGAGGAGGACCTCCATTAGAAAAAAAGTGCCAGCCAAATATCAACCTAAATTCTGGCAGAAAAATAAATACCGGCATCAGCTTTAAAGCCTGCACATGGCGACTCATGGTGCAGCTGGCCTATCTAATTCTGATTCAGCATTTAAATTCAGAGAAGCAACAGTCCCTTCTGTGCTGGCGTGCTGAGACGCATCCCTGCTGCAGGCTGTTGGTGTGTGTTGTGGTCAGGGAGGGAGGCGACGGCATCCGGGCTGGGCTGCAGGCGGGAGAAAGGCTGCACTTCAGGGCTGGGATCTCCTGATGCAGTAAGGAGTTCTCCAGTGGATCCTCCACTACTGTAAAGCACCAACTCCATTGGATTAATTTTGCAGCATATTGGCAGCTTTTCATGGGAGCATCCAATTATTTCATCGGTTTATACCACGTGCACTTCACCTGTGCCGTTCAGAGCAAGCCCAGAGTACTATTCAGCTAGAAAGGGCAGTGTGCAGCTTCAGAAAAATAGCAATCAAATAATAGCAACAAAAGGCATAAGATCAAATCAGGTAAACCCAAATCCAAGCATTGTCCAATACCAGCAGTTTCATTCATGGTAGAAAGAAAGAAGTGCAGGGAAAAAAATCATTAACCTTGAATCATCAGTAAAAATGCCAGAGGGTGTCACAAGATTAAACACAGAACTGTCAGTCAGTAAGAACAATTTTCTCTCCTCATGTTGATATCAAATGGTAACAGACTGAATGTTAACATAAAGAGATTTTTCAGTACAGAACATAACAAGAAAATGCTATATCCGTATGGGTAGAAGTAACAAACTGTACAGATCGTGCCACCCAACAAGTCAAACATGTGAAAGAGGACTTAGTTCTGAGTGGGGAAGATGTCTGTTGATCACTAGTCAGAACAGCTTAGGGTCAGCTCCTGTGCGGTGCTGAGATTTTTCGTCAGTGTTGGTTGTTAAAATGTCCACATGTAACGGTTTGGGACAGTAGCACCACTACTGCATACAGAGGCTCATTTGCAAATGGAAGTTCTTCCATGTATTTACCTTTCCTGCTGGACATCTCATCAATTCTCTAGTGTCCAACTGGGGTGGGAAGGAAGAAGGAAGAAGGGTGAAAATAAGCTAAATAAAGTTCACTAAGCAATACTAACAGTGCTGGAAGCTTTTACAAAACAATGCTTTTGGAGTATTCAACCAAATACAGTTCAAATCACTGTATCTGTATTAAAGGTTTGAAACTTTAGTATTCTCTTTCTTGTGCTAATTTACCTTATAATGGCATTCAGCTGCCTCCCTTGCTCACAGCTGGTTCTGACTTCTGTCTTATGTTTCTCTGAGTGCAAAAGTGCTTCAAAACTGTCTTTATTTTGCTTATTTGTTGGTTTATTCACACTCAAAAGGAACATTTCTGGAGACTGCTAATTACTTCCACAGCTACGTGTCATGTTGATTGTGGAACAGTATGATCCTGTTTCCTGCTTGACGCAGACCAGCATCTTCCAGTAATTACTGGAATGGAAGGATTTCTTTTCTATCTTCAGTTAAATAAGTAAACTCTCAATGGTTAAATACTAGTAAAATATCAAAACTATTTTAAAAATACTTAAGGGAAATTAAACTCACAAGATATTTTCGTCAGTTATGGCCAGTGAAAATCCATTAAGGTTCCATCACCATTAATAATTGCTCAGCATTTGGGCCATTATTAGTGGAAGTTAAATTAGCTCCCAGTATTTCTACTTTGTTTAGATCCAGATTAAACAAACAACAAGGAAATTTTGCAGATAACTTCAGTCTTTCTTTTGTTTAGTGGGTGCCGTTCCACAGTCCTTTTCCAGGCAAAACTTTTATTGTTAAAATTTAAGCCCTTATTCTAAATCCTATGGAAGCTGTGTACTCTTATTTGATATAATTTTCTCTTTTGTAAATGTTTGAATATATAATTTCTTATCATTTTGATGTCATTTGCTGCAGTGAACAGATTGTGTGGTGTGTGCACGCGTGTGTATGTGTATGTGCACATTTGTGCGTATGTTTAGCTTTGTAAATATTTTGTGACAAGAAGATTTTCCTTGTTACAATAAAGAATATTAGCTGAACTTAAGCTTAAAAGCAATTACTACTTTCATGCCTTCATCATTGGCTTAGCGGGAAATAGACTACAGAGCCTATCAATTAGTGCTCTATAAAGCAACTCCAAATTATTTCCGTATGAAAATCCAGCTGCTCAGCTGTAAGCACACTGGAGAGCATTCACTCTGGGGCAGAGAGCTCGTCTGAGACCCGTGCAAGCTTTTATTTCCCACCGAATCCCTGAACATACAGCATCAAGGGATTTCCATTTGCTCATGGACCTTGTGCCCATCTGCCACAATTGCGGTCCCTTGATCGCTGGCATTGTCAGTGAGTGTGGTGTGTTCCCGGGTCAAGAGAGACCACAGTGCTGCCATCTCAGCAGAGCGACAGTTACTGAGTTCAGTGGCCGTCACTGTGCCAGGTCCGTGTCTGAACAGGAAGTGGGTGACTCATGAGCTCTCACAAGACCACGAAATATTAAGCTCCTTGAATTTATCCAGCAAATTCTCCCCAGTCCCCATCTATTGCACTGGCATCCTCAGCACCAGCCCACGTGTCCCAGCGCTTTCAGACCCTCCAGTTAGCTTTCTCTGCGTTGTGTCGCAAATGTGGCAAAGGGATGCCGCGCCTTGAGCGCCGATCAGCAAGTGGGGTGGCTTGGCCTGGTGTGGCAAACGGATGGAGTCGCTGCCTCCGAACACCTGCCCAGTTCTGCTGCACGGACATCTCGGCTGCCTGTCAGTCAGCTCCCGGATTGGGCAGTTTGCCACAGAACACTTCAGGATAAACTGACCAACGCCAGATTGCTCTAACGCGCTGTGCTTTGTGAGGCTGCAGTTCGACAGCTACTGGCAAGACGCTCAGACAGCTTTGCAGCAGGGCTGACAGGAGCAACGACAAGTGATCATTTTGGCATACGGTTGGGCAGACCCTGTGTGACCTCAGTTGTGTAATCTTATTTGCATACACAGTCACTGGAAACTAGAAAATTTTCTAAAAATGCTGCCTCCAGAGTGAATCCTGTATTACCATGGAGTTCTTTGGAAGGGCTTAGTAGGAAAAAACAAGAACTTATGAAATGTAACCCTGGTATTTACAGGACAGGTGAGGATTTGCTTATGGATGCAAGTCACACTTATACTTGCCCTGAGACTTCAGCATAGACAGTGTTCCCACAAGGCTTTCACTGAGCTCCAATTTAACAGGGTTGTCTGTAGATGTGGACCTCTGATTTATTCACTTGAAGGTTGTATCACTGGACTCATCTATTTTAATAAATCTAAATACCATCTTTAATAAATCTGATTGATTTTCTGGGGGATGGTCATACTGTCCACTTTAAGCTATTTTTAGGCATCTGACTTAGGTGGTATGAATTGCCTCCTTTGTTGATAATATAAAGAATTTAGGCTCCTCGCTTTGGTCCTCTGGACTACATCTAAATTAGATGCTAAGAACAGCTTGAAGTGGATGATGCGAGTTCTCTCCTTCCCACCTTAAAGAAATTGCTTCCAGAAATATTCATTAGCTTTAAACACACGGTGTCACCTCACTTAAAAATATGGCTTCAGGGCAGTGAGATTACCAGGTAGAAGCTAAAACTCTTATCTTGCTATGCACATTTGGAAGTACAAGGGCACCTCAGATACGTTCATATCCTCTATGCGGCTTTCTTCGGGAAATCAGGAATGTGGCAAACACAATGACAAACAATCCCAGGATACTCAGGCCCACCACGATGGGAACTGCTTTGCTGTTTTTATCAGGAAGACATTCTTCTTCTGAAAGTAAAAGGAGATCAGAGAATTTGTTATAGCAGAACACTGTACTCCCAGACTATTCATCTATATTCCGGAAAAGTTAGCAAATACAAGCCAGAAGATCTCAAAACCTTGTTTTCTTTTTTTCTTTCTTTTTGCTGAGCTATGGCTAATACATTTTTATCTGTGATGAATCTTATCTCAAGAAAACAATGCTTGCCTCTTTCGAAATAGCTGCATGCTTCACTGGAGAATGACTCTGCTCTTTCACGTCCGCAGTCAGTATTTTACCATCAAGCTCAGTGCATGCACAGCAGGAGGCTTTCTTGCTGATAGCAGCTGTGGAGCATCACACTACAAAGTGCAAGTCTGAAAATAAAGAGCAATGCACACCCTGCGTAGACAAAAACTGCTCCTATGTGGCATCTAATTTCTTCTGCCCAGTAAAAAGGATCATTAGCACAGCCAGGCTGCTAGTTAAGGCAGCGTTTCCTAAGAAAAATCAAATTCTAATTGTTCTCTGCCTTTCATTTGGAATATTTGTGGATATTATGGATATTATGGCTAACTCAGCACATCAAGAGATTAGGAAGGCAGAAGCCTTCGACTTAGACCAGGGAGTTGCTTTAAGAGTACCATTGTAATTTTACTGTACATATGATGATGTCAGAAAAGGTTTTGGCACAAATAATATCTTTTAAGAACCATCCAAATATATATTCACTCTGAACATACCTCTTAGCTACGGAGGGGACAAATTCTGACCTCCTCAGCCAGTCCCTACCCAAATGAATATTCAAGTCATCCTATCATTAAATGGAAAATCATTACTTAAAAATGAACATCTAGATTGGGGTAAATTGGCAGCTTTCCTATGGAGACACTGCACCATCTGTGTCACTGACATCAATGGAACATTTACCCAAGTAACAATGGCAGGATCTGTCTCAAATTCACAATACAACAAGCGTAGCCTTGGGAGCAAAGACAAAGTCTGGGAATGATCACTAACCTCCTGTCCCAGAACAGAATCAGACCTGCATCTTCCATCTGGTCTGTAGGAACAGTCCTTCCTCGGGCTCCAGGGAAAGACAGACCTCTAGCATGATGCTTTGAGTGGCACCTGAGTAGCAAACTATTCTCTAAGTAGGGTAGCTTGATCAGCTAAACCCCACAGTATACCCCAGCTCAGTAGTGAATCTGGTTTATACCCAGGGCGATCCAACACCCTCTGTCCCTTCCATTCCCTGTCACTATTTCAAGGCAGATTTCAACAGTGCTCTAAGACAGAAGTGTCTGCTGTTATTACCTAATTCTGATGACGATGCTGGCACAGATTGTAGCTTAGCCTGGGCTTTTCCCCAGTGGGAATCTCTAGGCCAGTGGTGGGCACTTAGCCCAGGGAGCATCTAGAGCACATGACATCATGTCACAGCTGCAGAGCCTTCATGGGGCTTTCCCCAAAATCCAGCTCTCTTCTCTTCTGTTCCAGATTCTGATTTTATATGATGCAAATCCACAAAGCCAAAGGCATCAGCGTTCTGCTAGATGCTGCCTTTTAAAAGCTTTGTCTGGTTAATGCAATCTGCTGTTAAGGAAGTGAGCTGAAAAGTATTTGCATATGAGTATAGTAAAAGCCAGAGATGTTTGAATTGGCCATTTTGCTTTGACAAAACCTTGGGCTATGAACTCTAGGAATTGTTTCTGATATACTGAAGTGTAGTTCAGAAGACACTTTTACAGCTTTCCAGACTCAAACAGGCCAAGCTATTGATGTAACGCTACTGCGGTCTGTACAAAATTGTAAAGAACATGAAACCAAGGACAACTAGTGTTTTCTTTTTCTTCCCCTTTTAAAGATAAGCAAATCAGGAGCAACAGAAGTGAAACTTCCAGTCTTGAGAAACCCGAGGGGAGGAGGCTGATGATGTGTACAAAGCCATTCCTTCACTGCGGATTTTGTCTTTCAAAATCTTCATATGCAGCAGAGGTACATAACAGTTTCATAACTATTTCATGGCCGAGTTCTTGTATGGAAACACCCCGAGAGGAAGTCACAGAAATGTAAATTTGTGCCATTTGAAAGAGACCACAGGTTACCATCTAGTCACCTCTCTGGACAAGAAACCAGGATGACGACTTCTCATTTCCCTGTGGAAGAAACCCCAGGTGTGGGTGTGGGGAAGAAGTTGTGATGAGCCTGTGTACTTTCTCCCAGTGTGGGCAATCCAGGCACCGGGGGGTCGGTACTGGTTTGTCTCTATCTTTTACTACATGGTTGTCTCTTTGTGGCTGTACTCAAGACAAATTGCAGAGATGAGAATCACATTTAATTTTGAAGCCGGGAGCATGTCAATTGTGCTTATCCTCAGGAGCAAATTTCGTCATGTCTAGACACAGCAGCTCTGAAAGTGTCATCCTGCATTCACAAATATCCCTTATTAGTTGACAGTTTTGCTGCTGCAGCTGTGGGACATCATGAGTGTGAAGAGCCTTTCAAAATAGCTAAAATCTGACTGTATTGAGAACAGTGACCTTGAACTGAACTGTGCGTAGGGGTGTGGGCAATGCAATGGTGGTGAACACACCTCCGCTTGCTCTGGGAGAAAATGGGTGAAGAATAAAATTGTGGCTGTAGAGTTAAGCATTTTTAATGAGAAGGTGAAAAGAAGGTACTGAATACAGGAGGAAAAGATAATTTTCCATCTTCCATAGGTATTAGGACTGTGTTGAAAATGATTCAGAAAAGGGTGAGAATACTGCAGCGGGCAGATTACATTATTTGAGAACTACCACAGAGCTGTGATTGTGCTATAGGTGTAACAGGATCAGCACACGCGTATGGCTATAACCTGGCAGATTACATCTATCAGGCTGACATGAGAGTGCTGACATGTAGATCTGGGAAGGATAGAAAAGGTATCCTGCTACTTACCTTTGCCAAACTGGTTACTGACAATATCGAACGCCTGAAGCTGCATATGAACAAAGAGTAGCTGGAAGTCCTTCAGCAAGCTGAAGGTTTGCTTGCTGGCACACTTAAAGGAATTCCCCAGCTTTGTTGTAAACAGCTTCTCGCGTATGGTTGCATTGTAAAGCATACCTGGAGACCATAAAGAGAGAGAAATGAGAATCCACACTAGGTGTGTTGGAACCAACATCTTTCTGAGATAAAAAGGAGGATCCCTGGTGCTTTGGCAGAGCAGCGGTCACAGATGTGACAAAAGCATGGACATTTTCACCATAATGTGCCAGTTACATTTCTTCCATGTTTAAACAAGTGCTTTAAGTATCAGTGGCCAACTCAGCTGAGCCTGGGTCTCAAAAAGTGGCTAAAATTTCAGATGCTTCTTCATATCATAGTTGGACAACCTGAGTCTGCAAGAGGGGGTTGGGATTCTCACAGGAGCATACAACTATCTTAAGTCTCCAGCATGGCTATTTCCAGATGAAACAGATACCAACTCTAGCATGGGAATTTGACACACCTAGTCTGTATTTCTTTATGGATTAAATGGGTTTTTAAACATATTTCTGTGTCACAGAACTTTACAGAAAATATGGGTCAAGGGCAAAGTGTGAAAAGATATAGCCGGGGCATATCCTTTTTGCAGATCCTCCTTTGAAAGCAGATGTACCAGTTCAAGACAAAATCATCCATATCACCAACTCTGCATCGCTGTATCTCAACCACATCTGCCAGCACAACAGTGTGCAGCATACTCTTGGTCCTCTTCAGTCAAAATCAGTACACCAGTGGGTACTGATACAGTGAATTCAGTCATTTTTATCTTAGAAAAGATACGGGCTTCCTCACTTCGAAAATATTGCTGGTGGACTATGGAATGGCAACATCACAGGCAGGGATAGCAACGGCTCTTGCCAGCACCACTGTCGAGGCCTCAAAGCGTATCTGAGAATTTTAAAACTTGGGATTAGGCTGATTAGTTTGTATTGGCTGCAATTTGCACTTAGCAATGCACAGGAAAACTCTGGTGATTTAGACTGAGAACATCCTTAGGAGATGCATCCTCTGGATCAGCTTTTCCTTTACTTTAATTGCTGTAGATCAGAATAGGCTCCACTTGAGTTAATAAAAGTGCTCATCAGTGAGAAGACGAATAGGCACTGAGCTTTCAGAAAGCTTTCTGGAAGCTCAGTGCTATTAGGACACACCTGGTCGAGCTCCTGTTTTTGTTCTTTCAGGGACAGAAGTCTGTCCAAATACTTATGAGAAACAAACAGACAAGGGATGTAATAGTCATTAACCTGTCACAGATTTGATATATTGGCAAGAATTTGTGCAAAATTCATGTCAGAGAAAATCTGAAGTGATGGCTTAGAACTTTTCTCTCTGACCTAAGTGATGTTCTCTTAGCATTTCTTGAGACGTAGCATCTAGGGCAGCTCCTGACTGTTCGAATGATGAGAAGCAGAGCTGGATAAGAAAAGTAAAATCCAATTGCCTGAGAAGAGCACAGGCAAGGTCTAAGATTTCAGGTTGGTTGGAAGGACCTCCGCCTGGGTCCAGTTCTATTTTTGCCAAACCAAAATGTCAGACACACCTTCTCTCTGTGTTGGTGTATTTGAAATCTGGATCCAGCTCTGCATTTCTGTGATCCAGATACTATGTTCATTTAGTTTGCTCATTAGATTGCAAAGACACATGCAACTGAACTGGAGTCACAGCGTTCTTGTGTGTTTGCAGATAAAAACTTTGAGGACTGCTTTGTACCTTAAATTTAGGTATGAAGTAATCTCTGTTCTGAAAGAGGTGGGGAAGGGAAGGTTTTTGAGGACAAAAAGAAAATTGAAAAATTCTGATGAAACTGCAGCCCGGCCCCTTCTCCTCCATTTGCATGCCGTAAGATTTAGGTGAATGACATATTGAAAGCCTGATAAAACACAAAATATGTGAAATCCAGTGTATTAAGGATATGAAAGCCTATTCCACACCCAGAGCAGTTTGATATGAAATTAAAACAGTGTCAAATCACTGACCTTCAGAAGATAACTGTAATCTGATCTCAATTTTACTGACAGAGTAGGTTGGAGCTTGCTGCAAAAAAAAAAAAAAAAAAAAAAAAAAA
>Ga0065711_1044373_pt1 | contig 14141 bp, 21 predicted proteins | sample Hoacrofraction12_FD_59098 | JGI IMG/M metagenome (GOLD analysis project Ga0065711, IMG submission 59098) | Hoatzin crop microbial communities from Cojedes, Venezuela - Epithelial fraction 12 v2 (version 2) | ecosystem: Host-associated > Birds > Digestive system > Esophagus > Crop | place...
GGGGGGGGGGGTCGCCAGCGCTGAGGAGCTCTCCCCTTGCTTGGTTTGGGGGGGGCTGCTGTACCTCCTCCTGCACCCTTTCTAGGGGCCCAAGTGTGCTCCAGTGTGGGGTGCCCCTGTGGGGCTGTGCCCCCCCAGCATTGCCCAGCTGCGGGAGCAGCCCCCCCCCAGCACGTCCCTGCCTTTGTCCCCGCTCCCGCCAACTCCGGTGCGGCCCGACCCCTGCCCAGGGGCTGGGGCCCCCCACCCTGCCGGCAGCCCTTTTCCCCCACCAAGTCTATTTTGCTTCAGAGTAGGGGGCTTCGTGGCTGCTGGTATGGGAGTCGCTGGGGCTGTGCAGCGAGCTGTGCCTTGGGTGAACCCAGCGCCGGACCCCAGCGTGGCGGGATGGCAGATGGTCCCCTTTGTCCTGCAGCATGGCCTCTCCCCAGCGGGGTCCACCGTGCCTGGCCCTGCATCCACATTGTCCCCTCCACAGCCCAGCGAGGACAGGGTCCGGCCCCGCTGGGGAATTGGTGGGGGTCTGCCCCATGGCTGACGGTGGGGAATGGGGGACGTGCCTGAACTTGGGGCTGGGTGGTGATTTGTGCCCCCTCCCCCCCCAAGAACTGTATTGCTGGCGGCATGGGGGCTTTCAGATTTCAGGGTCACTGTTTTGGGGGGAAGAGTCCTGGGTCTTTGATCTTGGTCCCTTTTCTGACTGGGGACTGTGGCACTGCCAGTGCTCAGCAGGGATTTTGGGGCAGTGCCATGAGTTTGCTCGCGTGGGTCTGAGCACTCTGCTGGGATGTTCCTGTTGCTGGCTACGTTCCTCGTTCAGGCTTTGCCTGCGGGTTTGTTTCCTGGGCTCAGCCTCGTAGCGTGTCCTTGGTTTTGCCCCCCAGCCCTGGACACTCAGCACAAGCTGGGCGGTTGTCACTGAGGCTTTGCTGTGGGGTTGCTCTCTGAGGAACTGCTGGCTTGCCCAGAGCCCCAAGTCCTGTGTGACGAGTGTCTTTGCGAAACGGTAACTGCCTTTCCCACTGCAGCCTATTCCCTCTCTCCCTCCTGTTCACACCCGTCCTGCTCTCCATGTCCTCTTCTTGCTCATCCTCCAATGCTCGCTTCTGTTGCTTAATACCCCTTATTCATCTCCTTCCCCAGCTTCAAGGAGTGATCTGTCCCCTGGGATTTCCCCATTTTTATCCCTTCTGCTGGGATGGCCCTTTCTCTGCCATGCTCCGTAATTGTTTGCTCTTTCCCCTGGCACTTGCTGTGGCAGTTGGGTTAACAGCGAGCAGGGATGTGCCCCGGAGTGAAGCCTGCCCTGTGCTTTCCTCCACCCAAGCCCTTGCCCCTCTGGGGAGAGCTGGCCTGAGCAGTCCTCCCCCAGGAACACAAAGAACAATCCCTGCAGCGACCTCTGCTACCAGGGGCAGATTAAAGGCTGATCCCAAAGGCTTGCAGTGGGTCAGAGTTTATAAACACAAAGGGGCTTTAATGCAGCCGGGCTTGGGAGGGATCAGTGCCCCCATGGGCAACGCGCGGGGTGGTGTCCCCGGGCTGAAAGGGCATGGGATGTGCGTCTGGATGGAGAAACCAGGGCTGTGCTGGTGGAGGTAGGGCTGGAACGGCACAGCCTTCCCGTAGAGAGGCTCCTCGTGAGGCTTGGCAGAAGGATGCTCGGGTTGTGCACCCCACTTCCCTAGACACTGTGCCCTGTGCTGTGCTTGCTGTAGACTGGCCTGGAGAGTTGGCTGTGGGCAGCGTGAGCAGAGGGGCACTGGTCGGGGTTGGAAGGGACCTCTGTGGGTCATCCAGTCCAACCCTCCTGCCGAAGCAGGGTCACCTACAGCAGGCTGCACAGGACCTTGTCCAGGCGGGTCTTGAATACCTCCAGAGAAGGAGACTCCACAACCTCCCTGGGCAGCTTGCTTTCAAGGGACATAGTGCTCAGATGAGTTTCGTAGGCTAGGACCTAGCTGCTGTGGCTGGTCCCTGCTTTGGGACTTGCACTCTGTGTGCATCTCTGCATGTCCTGGTTCCTCCTGGCTCACTGAGCATCAGGAATAACACCTGGCTTCCCCTCTTCTCTGGGCCATGAGCACCACTGGTCCCCCCACAGCCTGGGACTGATCTGAAGACAGGGGCTTCTTCCTCGGGGGCACAGCAAGGTGGTCCTGCGCTGGCATCCCCTGTAACAGGCCTCATCCCACAGGGCTTTGACCCGGGTCTGGTTCAGGGCTGGGTCCCAGCAGGGACAGGAGGCTCTGGCAGGATCCCAGTGCTCTCTGTGGCTGAGCGCAGGGCATCGTGTGCCCAGCCCATGAGAGAGCAGAATGTCCAAGCGAGAAGCGAAGCCCACTGCCCTGCCCACCACACACCAGCCGTGGAACTTCTACTGGAGTTCAGGCAAGCAGGCAGCACCGGTGGCCACATTGCTGCCAGGCAGCATCCACGCTGTGAACGGCACAAATGTTTCAGTGTTGTTGAGTGCCCTGCAGCAGCTTTGGGCTGCGTACCCCCTAAAATGTGAAAAGCAGAGGATGGAGGGGGCTAGATGAATAGGGCTGACCCTCTGGTCTCCTTGCCTGGCTCTGCTAAGGGGTGCCTTTCGCTCTGTTCAAATGATCCCGAGTCCCTCGGGTGCGTGGTCCATCCCTGTGTCCCCCGGCTGAGGTCTCCTGGGAGCAGCCTGCTGCACCGGCGCCTTTCCTTCATGCGATTAGCAGCGGCCCGCGGTTGTGCTGGCTCCTCACCCTGCCGAAAGCTGCTCCTACCCTTCCTCCTGGGCTGCAGGACATGCCGAGCCGCGCGCTGGTAATGGCAGCGTCTGCCTGAGCTCGGCGGGAAAGTGTTGTTGGATGGTGTTGGATGTCAAGGAGGGAAGCGAGCCGGCGCTGTATCCCAAAATGGGAGGTCGGAGAGGGAGCGAGGAACATGGGGAGAAAGCACAAAGGAGGGAGGGAGTGAAAGGGGGAAACTCTGCCGGATCGCAGGCTGCTGGGGGTGCGGAGTGGCGTTTCGAGCTCAGCTGGACCAAAGGGGCTCTGTGTGGCTGAGCATGGAGGCTTTCTCACCTGCAAGGGCAGGCAGCTCCTGGTGGTACCCTACTACGTTTTTGTGCTAGGAGTCCTCTTCTTGCGTGTTATCTCCCCATGAGCTCAGAGCAGCAGCAAGGTTGTTTCCCCCGACGTTTTTGGGAGTGCTTGGCAGTCCCCGCCGGGGCTGCGGGCGCTCGGAGGTAGGGCAGGGCGTGCGAAGAGCTGCGGCACCCACTGCCGAGGTGCAGCCGCGTCGGTCGCGGTGGGTGGCTGCCGTTCATCAGAAAGGAGACCTGGCACCATGCAGCTTTCCGAGGGAGAAGACGTGCTCCGACGGAGAGCGTGGGAGGCAGGCTGAGGTTATGCAAATCGACATTTAGGCAGGGCAGTGGGTTAATGTTCATGGCAAAGGGCTGCGAGATTGCGAATGCCCCCACGTGGAAGGGACCGGAGCGTTGCACGGCTCCTCCGACCCACGCTGAGGCCGGGGCAGATGCCGAGAGCCCGACCCAGTGCTGGGCTCACCGCGATGCCATCTCACAGCGCTCGGTGCCTGCGCCAAGGGGACCTAACCCTGCGCAGCTGGGCTTGCGAGATGCCTTCCAGGTGGGTGGCCTGGCTGCGCCGTAGCTGCGCCCAGATCCACACTGTGTGGAAACACACCCGGGTGGCTTCCGTGCATGGACAAGTGCTCGCGGGTCCTCTTGGCTCTGGTGCCAAGAGACCCCTGGGGCAGTCTGAGTCGGGGTGGATGGGGCTGACTCCTGGGTGCAGCTGCAGCCTTCGGGGTGCTCCAAGCTGCTGCACTGACCTGGCGGGAGGCTGCGAGGAGGGTCCGGAGCCCCCTTGGCTGTGGGAACAGACAGGCATGGGGGGACGTGGGAGCCTGGGGTGGGCGGCACGGTGCTGACACAGCAGGGCAGGTGCCAGCACAGTGCTATTGCACAATTTACGATGCGATGTTGGAGTTGCTTTCTGTCGAGGCAGCGTCCCTGGAGGTGAGCAGAAGGCAGGGTGCCGGGGCGGGCCGTGCCGGTTGAGGCATGTGCAGTCACTGGCTGCCCTGGGCTGCCGTGCCCTGCCTGTGCCGGGACGCGAGTGCCCCTCGGGGGTTTCCCCGTGCTGATAGCCACCCTTGTGCTGCAGGAATCCTGCCTAGGAATCCCGCCACACATGGCTCTTGTGGGAAAGCCATGACCACCTTGTGCAGGCAGTGCCAAGTGGGGCAGGGACAGGGCGGGGAAGATGTGAGGTGTTTGCAGAGGAAGGCAGCCGTACTCTGGATTTTGGCACTTAATCGGTGTCTGGGGAGCAGGTAACCTTTGTGTGAGCAAGGTGGGCAGGATGAATCTCAGCTTGCTACAGGACAGCTGGGTGCATCCCAGGGCAGTGCTATGCAAGCAGGCATGGGGAGGGCACTGCAGCCTGTCCTGAGGCACACATGTTCCTGCCTGATACAGGCAGCCATACCTCGCCCAGCCCGCTGCTTGCTGCCCCTTCTTCATGTGCCTGTGGGAGTACCCTGTGCCTGGGCAAGTGACTCCGGTCCATCACTCCTGAGCATCAGAAGCACTGCAGAGAGGAGTCACCGGCGATGCTGGAGGGAGCCCTGAGGACCTTTTCCATCTCGGAAGCTCCCGGTGCCCCTAAGCACCTTCCAGCCCTTCCCAGCCTGGTTTTGCCGTGGCCATTCGCTCTCTGGGGCAGCAGATGCACCAAAGGTCCCCAGCAGCGCCCATGCTTAGATCCTTGCTGAGAGGAGGGCAGGATCCCACTGGGCTTGGGGCCTCGCATAGGACATCTGGGCCTGGGAAATTGTGCCTCTTCCTTTCTCACCCCTGAGCTGGAATCCGCTCCTATTAATAGCAAGTGGCTGTCGATAGGGATGGGGACTGGAGCAGCGCCTGCTGAGCCTCTCCTGCATCCCTGCCAGGCTGGCATGCTTTTGGCCCTGCCAAGGGACAGAGGTGGTGTCCGGGCTGGACTGTACCTGCTAAGTGCTCGTCTGTGTCCTTGCACCCTGGTGAGCTGGTGGAAGCGGGTGTAGATGCTGCCCTTTGCTGCTGGGTGCATGAACCCCATCACCGCAAGCCTGTCCCAATCTGTCAACGTCTGCTCCAGCCCTTGTGAATTGGGACGTGCCAACAGCCTGTCTGTAATGATGAGCATGCTGGTAAGCACAAGTCAGAGGAGGAGCCCGTGAAATACCTCTTGTGCCTATCAGGGCAGGGGCATAATCCTTATGGGCCACGTTTCTCTGCTTGGGGTAAATCCAAGCCCCACATCCTTTTGCCTGGAGCCGGTTGCTTGTAGAAGGGCTGGTGATCGCTGAGGTGTTTGGTCGAGGGCATCTGAGAAGAGGCTCTGGGGCACCTCTCAGGCCATCTCCAGTGACATGCTGGGAGCCTGGGCTTTGCTGGCAGCTCCGGAGGAGAGTGATGGTGCGAGGGCTGGTGTGTGGAGCACAGTCATACCCTCAGGACCTGCCCCAGGAGGGCTTAGCTCCCTCTCGACCTGCACCCCTGGGACACCCCCAGAGCTCAGGGCACATCTCTGCCATGGCCACTGTGTGCCCCATGGGTGACATGGAATGTGCAGTGGTCCTGGTGTGGGATGCCCATCCACCCTCCTGCCTTTCCTAGGCAGAGGGTTTGTGTGGTGTAGGACCTTTATGCAGCTCTGGGAATTTGGGTGGTTGGGCGAGTTGGGGCAGGGGGCTGCCAGGACGGGAGCTGGGTGTTTGGTCTGACACATTTTCCTGTGGCAGTCTGCCCGCAGGGTAGGGGCACTCGCTCATGAGGCAGACAAGGTTTTGGTGCTCGCTGGCTTCCTCTGCCGTGAGTCCCAGAGCTGCTTTTCCGCGGTGGGAGGACGGTGTCTGCGTGGTGCAATGCAGCTCGCTGCCCACACTCCTCGTGGTCTGGGAGCGGCTTTTCCCTACACCCCCTCCAGCACTTCAGCATCCCAGGAGTGCCACCAGGACAGCCGATTCCCTGGCTGCTCTTGCTTACGGAGCCTGAGCAGGGAAGCTGCAGACCTGCCTCGTTAAGTGCTTTGTCTTGGGACAGTGGGAGGTTTTGGCTGCTCTGGAGTAGCTGCAATAGCACTGGTACAGCTGCTCAGTGACGGAAGCCAATATCTCTTATTTTTCCATTATAAGGTTGATAACAAAGCGTCAAGACCTGGAGCTTTCCCTCTGGCCGACAGCTGCAGGAGATCTGGCCCTGGTCAGAGGAGTCAGTGACCTCTGGGAGCATCCCCCTCACTGGGGCAGAGGGAGCAGTGAGGAACTGAAGCCAGGGAGGGGGACTGAAGGCAGTGGGAGTCCAGAGACCTGCTGCCGCGGCTGGGAGCGCTGCCTGGCAGAGGTGTGCTTGCTGCCAACCCTTCCCTTCCATTCATGTGGTTTTTTTTCTCTTTTTTTTCAAGGTACTGGCCACGGTCACTGGACCTATGATGGTAAATACCCTGCAGTTACTCCTGCTTTTTTTCTACCACCCAGCAGACCCTGGGCCTGAGCCAGACGTGGTTAATGATTACAGGGCTACTGTGTGTGCTCCACGTCTCACCCTTCCCTCCTGCCTGACCCTGACGCTTCAGTGGTGCCTGAACCTGGGCACAGATGGGCTGAAGAGCTGGTGGTTGCTCTGGCTTGAGCAGGAAGCAGCGGTTCTGCTGAGGGTTCCCCCAGTCCCCTGGGTGTGGAGGGATGCCCCTCAGGGCAGGGGTTCTCTCTGAACAGGAGGTCCCCTGATCCTGTGCCGAAGCAGGCTGGGTTCTCCAGGCTGGACTTACAGCCCATGCTGGGACTTTGACCTGCCCTGGGATTAGCTTGCATCCTCACCCCTGTCCTCTGTCACCTTCCCTCTCCGCCCTGCCTGGCCCTGCCCTCCCATCATGTTGTGGGGGGCTTGTCCACAGCACCCATGATGGGCATCGCTGCAGTGGTAGCACAAACACACCCCTTCCCGCTGCGGTGGTGGGCCAGGCCCCCGCACCTGCTCGGGACCAAGGGCTGGCTTGGACCTGCTAACACCCAGCTCCATCTTTACGGGGGTCCTGTGAGGGGCTGGGACGAGCCAGGGTTTGCACTGGCCCAAGATGTGCTAGCAGCAGCTCCGTGCAGTGCAAGGGAAGGTTTCTGGGGCATCAGCCGTGCTTATCCCAGCCATGGAACTGGGGAGAGGTGGCAGTTCAAGCAGCCATCCCAGCCATGTGAGCTGGCCCTTTGCAGGGCTGTAGCAGTGCAGTTAGCAGCCGGGAACCTGTCAGACCTGTGGCAGTGGGCTCGTGTGATCCCAGCAGTACTGTGGTACCTTGCTCAAGTACCAGCATGGGTGAAGTGGTGGGTCGATACCTGCCAGAGGCCAGGCTGTGCAAGGCAGCAAGCGTGTGATGAGCTGCAGAGCAGCAGCTCCTCAGCTTGCCAAGTCCACTTGTAAATGATCTTCTCGCACTCTTCCCAAACACCCCAAAAATAGACTTTCCTGGCAGCTCACCATGGTCCGAGACCTTTCCTGATACAGCTGTATGCAGTCACATGGTGGCAAAGAGCTGCTCCCAAGCTATCTTGATGGAAACTAACCTTGCATGCGTGGCTTATTCCCTGGCCATGCCTGTCCCCTTCCCCACCACCCACCAAACCTCCTTTTTGGCGGGCTCCTTGGCCGGGCAGTCTCACTGGCTCTCCCTCCCTTCCTCCTCATACCAGACACGGACCAGTGGGGTGTGGACTACCCGGACTGTGCGGGCAACATGCAGTCGCCTATCGACATTGACACCACCAAGACCGTCTTCAGCCCCCATCTGCGGCCAATCCAGCTCTCTGGCTACAGCCTGCCCGCCAGCCAGAAGCTCAAGCTGAGTAACAACGGGCACACAGGTGGGTGCAAAGCCACAGGCAGACACTGGGGCACAAGCAGAGCCTCCTCAGCCTCTCCCGGCAGGACTGGGCTTCTCTGACCCGCTTCCCCTGGGCTCTGGTGAGGGGATTATCTTCCAGGCTACAATCATGTTGCCTTCAAGGCCAAAAGGGAAGCATCAAGCTGTTGAGCCTTTACAGGTCCATGTGCTTTTCTGGCTGGAGGGGAGAAACCTGGAGATGGAGAACTCGCTACTCACTGCCTTTGGGAGCTGGCTCCAGGAATTTGTTAAAGGAATGCATGTTTCCTTCAGAAATGTGTCCCTGGTATTTCTAACGCAGGTTTGCAGCCACTAGTTCCTCCCCTGCATTTCACTTTCAAAGGACTAGTCAGTCTCTGATGTGGCTTAGCCTTTAAGGTACCTACCTCTCTGTTAGGACACGGCATTGGCCAACTTCTTTAAGTCTGTGTTTCAGAATACTGTCTCAAGATCTTTAAATTTTTATAGGTCTTTTGTTTCCCTTCTCTAATTTTAGAATGCTTTTTGAAAAGTCTGGACACAACTTATTCACATTATTTTAGTATCAGTCTCGCCATGCCAGGTATGGAGGAAAACTACATCTCCTTCCCACTCACCACCTTACAGCTGGGGATGGTGTGTCCTGGTTGCTACCAGCTTTTTGTGGGAGAAAGCTGAGCGTTTTGTGCATGCTGGTATCTGCCAGTCCCCAAACTAAGAAAAGGTGACGGAGAAAGCGACTTAAGAACTCGCTGATGGTGTGTTAAGGCACCTCTTTACCCTGGTAGCTAATGAGATGGAGCTGACCTGTGTATACAACAAACTCAACAGGTCAGACTCACTGTGCATGGTCAGATTGCCTGTGCAGTGCATGTCCAGAGCTTTATATTATGGTCTCCTGCCCTAGCGTGCCTGCAGAGTTAAACTAGTTGAGCTCAGTAGTTGCTATTTTAGACACCCTGGCATCTGGTGTTGCTTGGTGTTTGGAAAAGCAGTCAGAGCATTTTCATTGGGGTGGGGGGGAAGTAGTTCCTCACATGTTTATAAGATGCCTTTTCTTATTCTAGCAGCTCCCAGTCTGCCTTATGAAAAGCCATAAATAAACAGAAAGTTGCAAGTCCAGTAAATATCTGGGCAGTTACTCCTTTTTGTAATATAAAGTGTATATGCTGTACAAGCTTTTTCAGGGCCTGAAAATGACTCAGGTAGCTAGTAGACGGAATGCAATCATTTAGATATACAAAAGAAATATAAAAGCAGATAAATCCCCAGTCTCCCACTTCCCGTATTAGAGTTCTGTATGCCTGAACCCAGTGGCAGGTAACACGGGAGAGGACAAATGACTCACCACAGCTGCTAACATGGTTAATCCCGGACCTGCACCATAGCTCGGTGACATGACTAAGGGACACTTCACCTATAAAGAACGAGGAAGTAAAAGAGTTGACATGAAAAATGAGGGAAAGGTGCTTAGAAGGATAGGATGGTCTTTCTCAGGGTCCAGGGATGCTCCTGATATTTTGGTGAGTGTCCAGGTAGCTCAGCTTTAGATTTGCCACACTGCTGCATGAGTCCAGGATAGCTGGCTAAACCACATTAAAATAAAGTACAAGGCAAAAACAAGTATGTATTTACCATACCCAGAAAGGCAAAATTTTAGCTCTAAATGCTTTAAAAATATTTAATGCTTACGTGCCACCAGCTCCAGTGCTGTCAGACACTCACAGGCTGCTTTTTGTGAAAGGTCCCAGCTGGCCAAGCGCTGCAGCTCTGTCCAACCACCCTGCTCTTGCAGGTATTCACCATCCTGCCAGTATCTTTCTCCATGGATTTTGTCCACAGTCTCTTTATATTATTCTCACTTACCGAATAAATTGTTGGGTAATATTTGGCTTGGAGCTGGGCCTTGGGATTCTCTGCAGGTGAGCTATTCGCTTTCCAGCATTTTCATAGCAGCTATTTTTGAAGCTGATGTATTTATTGGGGTGTCCTACAACCTGAAGTCGAAAGCTGAACCTTGCTGCACTGGCACAGCTCTGGGTGTCAATTTGCCCATAGCCTCATGAAAGATGAAAAGCAAGTGGTTTTTTTTTTTGTTGTTGTTGTGACCAATTTCCACAAGCCTCTTTCCCTTGAGACACCTCTGCGTACCTGTGGGATGGACTTTGTGTTTTACTGACCGACCTCTTCCTTCTGCCTTTGCAGCTCTCCTCGAGCTGCCCGAGTCACTGGCCATCACCGATGGCTATGCCCAGCAGTACCGTGCCGTGCAGCTGCACCTGCACTGGGGCTCTCCGTCAGGACCCGGCTCGGAGCACACCATCGACGGCCGACGCTTTGCTGCGGAGGTAACGAGCCCTCGTGGCGACAAACGCAACCTTTCCTCTCCCGGCGCCGGGCATGGAAGGTGCTGGAGTGCTGTCTCGCTCCTAGCCGGTGGCCCTGGTTGTCACTGGGTGAACGCAGCTGCAGAGTTCAGCATAGCAGACCATGCTTTGGTGCTGAGCCAGACTCGCGCTGCAGCCTGCGGTGCAGAGGCGAGGAGGAGACCACCCTCCGGGATGCTCTGCCCGAGGTGGGCTGGGGCTGGCCGCGTGTGAGCGGTGCAGCCTGTCCCCGCGCTGCAGCCTGGTCCTGGGCTGATGGAGCAGGAGCCGCGGCCGTCCCCGGGCTGGGGGGGCCAGCTTCCCCGGGCGGCTGTGAGCAGCCTGCTTTGGGAGCTGCAGGGACTGTTTACTCTGTACACACTGTCCTCCTGCTCTGCCAGCTCCCATCTGGTATTATCCCTCCTTCTCTAGCTGCTGTCCTCAAACCGAGACCGGCTGCAGTAGGACCCCTAGTATCTAGGGCAGAGTGCCAGTTTGCTGTCCCTGACTGGGGAAGCTCCTGCGGGCAGACCTTCACGCTTGCTGCTTTGCAGCAGCACACTCTCTCAGTCCTGCCAGAATATTCCCCTCCTAGGACGCGTGCTCATCACAAATGTGTGTCTCTGCCGGCCCTTGCTCCGGCAGGCTGTAGCCCTGTGAGGGTGAGCACCTCCCGGAGGTGCCCGTCCTGCATGGGGATTGTGTGTTTCCCTTCCAGATCCACGTGGTCCACTACAACACCAAGTATTACAACTTTCAGGAGGCAATGGTCTACCCAGATGGCCTGGTTGTACTGGGAGCCTTCCTGGAGGTGAGTCCCATAGATGAGCCCTGAGCGAGAAGGGGTAGGAGCACGGGGAGGGTGGGACTGGGCAAGCAGAGTCAGGCACAGTTTTGAGGACTGTCCAAGGTGCAAATGCTCCTGGGGAGAAGGGGAGAGAGAAGGCAGTCCAGAAGGCAGAGCAGCCCCAAAAGGAGGAAGGGGTCACTGGGACAGGGTGCTTCTCACAGGGAGCGATACCTCCCTGTTGGCACTGCCATCGCCGGCCGGTCTCCATTCGGCCCCTGTCCTTGTCGTTATGGTGGGGTCTCTGTGTTGCAGGTTGGGCCGAGGGAGAACCCATACTATCAGGAAATACTTGAGCATCTGTACGATATCCAAAGAAAAGGTAAGGCCCTGTCCCACCTGGCGTTTGTCTCGGGGGCTGCAGCCCAGCAGAGAAACCTGCTGCACGGCAGAGAGACGCTGCAGCAGCCGTTTGCCGTATGCATGTGAGAAGGGGAGCGTGGCACAGCTTGTACAGAAACAGCTCTCCAAGGTGCCCTCTGCTTCCACGTGCTGTCCGCTGCCTCCGGGGCAAACCCAGTGCTCTTGCCTCAGTGCACCAGTGTAGACCCTAGCACCTGCGGTGCCAGGCTGCCCATGATCTCCATGCTGGTCCTGCCTGTTGTCCTCTAAGGGGTTGCCCCAGTCTCCCATGCTGTTTCTTCTCCTAGGTCAGCAAGTCTTGGTGCCTGGATTCAACATTGCCGGTCTGCTGCCTGCCAACCTGAAACACTACTTCCACTACAATGGCTCTCTGACCACCCCAGCCTGCTACCAGACGGTGAAGTGGACAGTCTTCAACCAGACCATGCTGCTTTCTCGTGGCCAGGTCCGTCAGGGTGATGATCTCCATGCTGGGTCTTGCCCAGGCTCTCCCTGCAAGCACACACCATGTGTGCTGGTCCCCTGGGGCTCACCTGGCTCCCAAAGGTGGGATGGGATGCACCCCGCACTGCTCATGCCGTTCTCCTTCCAGATGTCAAGGCTGCTGATGAGCCTGAGAAACGACGACAGCAAAGCTCTGCAGAATAATTACCGGCTGGCACAGGACCTGCACGGGCGACGGGTGCTGGCGAGTTTCCAGACCACCCTCTCCTCGGGAGATGACACGCGTGCTGGTAAGGAGCGCGTGAGCATGCTCAGGCTGCACCCAGCTGCAGGGGTGCAGAGACGGAGTGAGGAGCAGGAGTCAAGGCTTCGCGTCTCTTACAGAAATGCAGCATTTTCATGGGTTAGACCTGCCCGACAGGTGACTTACGGCAGCACTGGTCTTGGGGTCCTGCTCTCCTCCATTTCTGCGCTTCTGTCACCCTGCCTGGGGAAGATGGGTTTCTAGGACCTGTATTATCCTTGCCGTTGCAGAAATAAGTTGCAGGACTAATGCATACGTATGGTCAAGGGCAAACAGCTAGGTCCTAGCAACCCAGCTGTCTTCTTCATCCCCAAAAGCAATAGCTAAATTCAGTAGGACTGCAGAGGTACAGGCTTGCAGTAAGCCCCCCACCGCCAAACTTTGCAAGAAGGGCAGTGGAGGGGACCCATCCCCCTCCGACGGCTGTGCTCTGCCAGTGGGGCCACACAGCCATCCTGGCAGGGCACACAGTCCCCTGCCTGCAGCATCCCTGTCTGCCCGTCCTCAAAGGTTTCTTTTGCTCTGGTGGCTTCCAGCGACGAGTAGAAATTCCTCTGAATCCTCCGGTGTGACTATCGCTCTGCATCGCTGAATTCTTGCCTGTTGCTGCTCTCCGAGGTCACTGGGGTTTTTCTGTCTAGCATCCTGTTCCTTTTCTGTTTTGATGGCACTTCCTACACCTTGTGTCAAGGTGACTAATAGAAACAGTACACAAGCTCGGTCCCAGGCCCTTGGGCATGCCTGGGTAATCACACACCGTGCTGCAAGGCACTTCCCTTCACCGTCCCACCTGCAGCCAGATCGCTAATGGCTGCAGGCTTTTAATCACCATGGTCTTCAGCCTGGCTCACAGTTTCCCATGTGGCACTACATCAAATGCTTCAATGAAGTCGGCAGAGATAAAATCTACTGCATTTTCTTTGTCTAGAATATCACTTATCAAAGAAGGGTATCGGGTTAGGCTGGCATGCTCTATCTTTGGTAAACCTGTTAGATACTTTATCATATTTTCCATTTACCTCCAAGCCTTTCTTTTACCAGTGTCTTGCAGAAGCTGTTCCAAAGCCTCCAGCCGCTGAGGCTGGGGCAAGGGGGGGGGAGTTGCCCAGCTCACATGCCTTTTTTTTTTCTTTCCTTGCTATTTCTATTCAACAAACTCCACTTTAAGAAAGCCACGAAGCCCTTGTTCCTGGAGTGCAAGGACACTGTCCCAGTACTCCCAGATGAGGTTACTGGTTCTCTGCCTTGCATGCGTGGGGCTGTTGGGGTTTTCTCCCCACCTCGGTGCTGATAACTATCTGTTTTAGCCCCTGGGCTGCTGAGCACTGAGATGCAGTGCTGTGGGGTCACATCTTGCTTCGCTTGCAGCTGCACCTCCTGCGCCCACGCCTGTTGATCGTTCCCCAGTCACCCCCATTTCAGGAGAGCTGCTCCTGCCCCTGGCTGCTGGGCGAAGGCGGTGGCTTCCCCGCTGCAGCCGTGCAGCTGGATACGGCCCGCAGATAGTGCCACTCTGCGAGCGGTGCCGGAGCCGTGTACAGACGATAATGCAGCTGTGTAAAAGCCACGCTGTCACGTTGGGTAAATGTTTGTGTGGCACAGCTCCTGCCCCAGTATGTAGGGCCACCAAGCCACCCCCATGCAGGGTACCCTGCTGTCGTCAGCCACCGTCTCCCTGCAGGCAATTGTCCCCACCGTTGTTGCCTGCTGGGCTCACCCCCTGCCCCTCTCTGGGGTCTGCTGCGGGGTTTGGAGCAGTCATGGGGTGCTGCAGTGCTCAGCACCCTGCCTGTCTGCTTCCCAGGCAGTGGCAGCAGCACTGGAGGAGTTTCTGCTTGGGTTCAGTGAGGGTTTTGTGTGGGCTTGGTGCAGGGATCCATTTTTTTTTTTTTTTTTTTTTTTTTTTTTTTTTT
>Ga0065711_1044374_pt1 | contig 14140 bp, 3 predicted proteins | sample Hoacrofraction12_FD_59098 | JGI IMG/M metagenome (GOLD analysis project Ga0065711, IMG submission 59098) | Hoatzin crop microbial communities from Cojedes, Venezuela - Epithelial fraction 12 v2 (version 2) | ecosystem: Host-associated > Birds > Digestive system > Esophagus > Crop | place...
GATATCTGGAGACAGGAGAAGTGGTGGTGATCAACTGGACAATGGGGGACCTGGGCATGATGTAGATGGTATGGAATAAGGGGTGGATAATGTCCTGGGTTTGGCCAGGACAGGGTTAATTTTCACCGGACTCCAGGAAGGGGCACAGCTGGGGGGGTGGGGGCTGACCCCACCTGGCCAAACAGAGCCGGGTATTCCATACCATGTGCCATCACGCTGGGTTCCGGTGGGCGGGAGCTGGGCGGTGCGGCGGGAACTCACTTGCGGCTGGGGAGCGTGCTGCGCCGGTCCTGTCCGGGAGAGCGGGTCTGTTGTTCGAGTTTGTGTCGTGATTTCTCCTTATCTGTATCGTTGTTTTTATTGTTCCCTTTGTTTGCTGTTCTGCTAAACTGCCCTCATGCCGACCCACCGGTTTCTGCCTCTTTCTTTTCATTCTCCTCTGCACCCCGGTGGGGGGAGGGGCAGCCGTGTGGCGCTTTTGTTGCCGGCCGCAGCCGAAACCAAAACAACATTACTGTCCCATTCTCAGATATCCCCTATCTTTCTCACTCCCATTTCTATAGCTTTCACTAAAACACATCCCAGATACATGGTTTTGAAAAAAACAAAACCAAAACCAACAAAATCCACCAAATTCCAGGAACTGCAGCTTTAATGTGAACTCTTAATATTGTTAGCCTAATAATAATGAAAACCCTGACAAACTTGTACCAAGACTTATTGTCTCTGGTCACACTAGAATTCATCAATACTCTGTAATTGATCATCTTGATGGATATGAATGTCGAATATGCATACTGTCAGACACACCCATGTACACAGTAGAAGGAAACTTCTGCCAGTATTTTCTTCTATAAACAATCTTCCATTTAAAGTGTTTAACTTCTTTGGCTTGTAAATATAAGACACAGTAGTAATGTATGAGCAAGCAAATTTATACTGTAAATCAGAGCCTTCAGTTTTTCTCATGATCAGCAAGATATATTGCTTATGTAATGGGAAACCTGAAGTGTCATGTCCTAAAAGATCTGTCAAATATTTAAATTAACTAAACATGATCTGTACAGTGAATAAAGTTACCTCTCAATTCTAAACATAACAGTGGAAGACCTCAGGTTCACATGTATTACAAATTTCATTTTTTCTGCAAATAATTTGTTTTGATGAGCAGAAACTAAAAGTGCTACTAAAGAAATGCAGGGAGTATCCCTGCATGCCAGTTTAAATGAATTTGAGAGATCCTCCATGATCTAAATAGCAGTTTTCTTGTCAGTCTTGCTAAAAAGAGTAGGACTAAAGAGTGGTACTCAAATTACAAACATATTATGTACTTCCTCCTCATGATCCTAGAGACCAGGGGAAGAAAACAACGAATTACTGAGCTGAAATTGAGAACAAATTCTAACTGCCTCACACACTTCAACTAAACGTCTGGTAAAGAGTGAGAAAGTCACTGGTATAAAGCACTTGAATCCATCTGCTCTTTTCTCTCAGCAGGGCTTGTTTTATGTGGCATAGAGAAGAGACTTGGATGTGGGAAAACATATTCTAAATATTAAGCACTTCTGAAAACTGTCTGAGGTGTCTTTTTGTGCCTAAATACGTCTCAAAATGTGACCACTGAATGGCACTTTGAATTGGGCCTTTGACAAAATAAAACAGGAGAAAAATTTTTTTTTAAAAACAGTGGTATGAAATCCAGAGTTACACACAATAGGTATTTAAAGGTTTAAGGTCAGAAAAAGACCACAGGCATGTCCCGCTATGCTCTTTGCCCAGGAAGAGCCATTGCAAGATCCCACACTGACTACATACAACTTTAAAGTAGTCCCGGAATTCTAAACTACAGCCTACATTTTAATACACTTTTCTACATGTTAAGCAATATACTTTTTTTCGAACATATTACATAAAATCTCTGGTTAGTATTTTTTGAAAAAAAAAACTAACCTGTTTTCCTGCAAATACGTCAGTCAGAAAGAAGAGCAAGTGAAGGAGCCTCCCTGCAAGGCTGGCACAGGTGAGCGTGTCTCTGGGGGGTGCCTCCCCTCCCCTCCCCTCTGGGTCAGATGCACTGATGAGTGGCTCACACGTGGGTCAGCCTGGCCATGTGGGAGACCTGGAGTGGGACAGGGACCACAGTGGCCCTGTAGACAGCTCTGCAGGCTTCTCAGATGCCAGGGCACCCACTTGGGAGTGTGAACTGGGATGCAGGCAAGAGAACTGGTGCTTTTTCATGAATTAGAGCAGTGCTCATCCAGCCTCCAGTCCTGCAAGGCCAATGGCTTCATGGAGAAACAAGGATGCTCAGCACCTGAGCAAGTAACCTTATACCTTACAACATAAGGTTCCAACCTCTGAGTGACCATTCAAACAATTATCCTTATTTACGTATACAGTCTCTGAAACATCAGTGGACCTTCTTGTGTGACAATGTTCCTTTAACTGGTGTTTAACTAAAAGATATTAGGAATGGGAAATATTAAAAAATTTAAATGTAGTTCTGGTCACAGCAAAAAGCACTGATTTTGGAAACAATATACTGTCTCTGAGTGTATTCTCAAGAGCAATGCCCTGTATATACTGATCACAGATATGCAACACTGGATGCGACTGCTTGTACTTTTGTTTTGATTTGTCCTTGGCTGTCTGGGAAAAAACACTCTAGTATTCTGTGCCATCAGCTCAGAAGCGACATATCTGTTACCACAAGAAAACTGAAGCCATGCAAAAACCACTACTATTAGAAAGACCTGGAGTGAACCTACAGTTCAGGTAATGAAATATGTTTATGAACTACATGTACTCCAGTTCTCAATGTGAAAGTAAATTTCTCATTAGGCTTGCAGGCCAACTTTCAAACTCACAGGAAAGGTAAACCATTAAGCAATTAATACAGTCGTATAATACAGTATAATGGACACCTCATGCCATCAGTAGTTTTTTCCCCTCCATTGAACTTTATTCTCTTGTATCCTTTTGCCTGCTGTTTGAAAAAAAAACTAAAATAGAAGGATTTAGCGTTGCCATGCACACAAATTCACTCATTCTTTCACCACAGGCTTGTGTATAAACGAGCTAGCAACAGACCGCATCTATTTTGACAAGAATAATGGCAATTTTCCTATGTTTATAATAATCCAAGTGTGAGAGAAGGCTCAAAAAAAAAACCTCAAACCTACAAAAATCAGACATTTTTTATATGGCCTCTAGCATAGATAGAAACTCTGCAATTATGTCCTTACCATGAGTGCACTTCTTTCCTTGAGCCATTACCATTCCTGTGGGTATCAGTAACCTTCAACACAACACACCATTTTCAAGTCCAAAAAAGGTCTACACTTGTTCCCCTGACAGCATGCAAAACAGATGACAGGGTAACAGCTGGCAGAATTGCCCTTATTATCAGCAGAGGGATTTGTGAGGGGACTATGAATTAAGATTTGTATGAACTAATGTGTTAGGTGACATCTGAAAATACTTTTTTCTTATCTTGGCTGAGATGCAACCGAATGTGTCAGAAACATGCTGCAGTCTGAGTCAAGCAAAGAGCAAAATACATGAATTGAAGGATAATATGAACAAGCAGCAACATTTAAAGCTAGGTGGCGTAAGCACCATAGCACTATCACAGATCACAGTAGTTATTACTCACCTATATTCTCAATGCTCTGCAAGGCCTCAGCATTAGATAACTTACTAAAGCAGGATGATCCAAATGGCTGATCATACTAAGTACATCCGTTCCACAAGAAATACATGGAATCACACAATCACCTCAAACCCCACTTTACCTACTAAGTCACAACATTATTTTGATGTTTAAGCATCAGACAACCCCTAACCCACTTCGAAAGTACCTAGCAGAGCATGTGTCCGCGTTCTACAGGTAGCAGAAGAGAAAGGAAATCAGAGGTCTGCTTTACCTAAGAGAATGGAGGTGGTCAAAGGTAGAACACAGCAAGAGGTAAAAATAAGGCCACACATCTTGCATGCTCCAAGAGCATTCATGTAACCATAGCTCCAGCCATGTGTACATTTGCAGGTCATATTAAGCAGCATAATGCTACTTGTCTTGCAAACTGCTGCAGAAAGGGTGCTTCTCTTAATATTTTTGAAACCAGGAGAGAAGCCAGGAGATCCTCAGGACTCTGGATTACCCTCCACTTCCCAGTCCTATCCCAATGCTAGCACTAACAGCTCCTTTCTGAGCAGTGAATGCAACATCATCACACGCATCACCCAGCAAAAACAAATCTCACACCATTTGGAGCCCTGAGACCTAATGGGAAGATGTTGAAAATTTTATTGTTCTCTGCTTCTTTCTACATTAAACAGCCGGTCCTAAACTCCCAGTCATCTTCCCTGAAGGGTGAATTCAGCAGCAATCCAATGATGGCTCTCAGATCCTAGGTCAAATGTAAGCATGTTTCAACTTGGTCAGCACTTTCCACAACAAATTTGATAGAAGTTTGCCTTATGCTAAAAAACAACAAGAAATTATTTTTTTCTGTTCTTTCCAGTAATATCCACAACATGCAAGGCAGTTTCCAAACACCCTGTTTTCGCCTTGAAAAGTTCACAGTGCATGCAATAAATTGACGTGGGACAGGCACACCCATACACTGGCCTAGATAATGAACATGAAGAAAGAGTTTGTCTGGATCCTGCAGAATTCTTTTCTGCTTCATGGAGTGGTACCATAGGTGTATCCCACTCCCTTGAGCAGAGGGATTCTCATCTCTCATAGATGCAAAAATAAGATGGGACAATTCTATTGTGACTAACTTTCACAAAGATGATAATTACTCAGTCATTGTGAGGTAGGTCCCTCACCTTCAATAACTCCACTAAAATATTCTTCAGTGTGGTCTATTGTCCAGACAAATAATTAAAATATACAAAAGAGGTTAATCACGGAATGTGACACCATCTGAAGGAGAAGTGAGTACTCACACAAGTAATGAACTAGAAATTATGCTATCCTGAAGTTAATGTAGTTTTGATCCCTCCCCTTCTCCAAATATTATTTATGTTTGTGTTGCAGAGGGACCTAAATTTAAATGTCTGTCACTTCTCTAATGTACAAAACCAAATCCTTTCTTTAAACAAGCTTAAATACACTACCTGAAATTTGTAAAGTAAACCAATCTTTCCTAGAAAAATAAACGTCATAATTCAGACACCAACCCTTCCTTTCCAATAGCACAGGTAAGTTTATGCAGTGAATTGAGACTGATCTGTAGAGTCTTGTCACAATTCCTTCATCATTCATGACATGAAGAAAGAGGATGAGAAATTTCCCAAGAAAAACATTCTTACTGCACTTTATAGATGATCTGAAATGTTACATGTTTATCCAAATGAAACAGAACCTCTGAGCCTTTAGAAAAAGGTTTCTTGCTAGTGAAGTATTAATAATGCTGAAATAGAGGAACAAATCACTCTCCAAATAATCATATCAAGATGCATTCACATTTACTTACCAACACCACATACAAACCTGAATCAAAACACCACGAGGCAAGAACCTGTCATAAATCTCTCCTATACAGGTAACAAAATATAAAACAACACCTCAGTTCTAATCAGATTATCATATGAAAAGGGAAAGTTTTGAAGGCAAATTACACTGTTTAATTTAATCTATATTCCCCTTTCAGAATTATGTTAGGATTTGATTCCAGGAGCAAAGGTGAGATCCATGACAATCACAGAAGCTCAAGTTTTCTAAAAGCTGAGCACCAGCAGTTTCATGGTAAAATACTGATGGTTTCTTCACCCATTTGGACGAAAGAGGTAGATCACAATGTGACTTCATCAGAAACTGTTAGGCAATTTTGGGCCAAGAATAACAATTAGTTTCAAGGAAATTCTTTTCCTTAGTTAAGAGGAAAAATGCATCAAATTACAATGGCAGGGTACACCTAGGACTCCGTTGCCTGCTAGCAGATCACAGCTGTAACTAGAGCTAAAGGCACCTTGAAGTGTAATGCAATTCCCACACCATTCAAGGTCCAGAAGAAATCCATTTACAGCTAAGAACTGTATAAATACCACATGCAAGAGAATGCCAGGACAGTAATGTGGGAAGGTGAGAAAGGAAAATGGACTGTTAAAAGAAGGAAAATGATGAAATACAGGTCAAGGATTCTTTGGTTAGAAGAAGTCATGAACAAAGCCTGATATGAGGCACTGTGTTTTGAGATGTTCCTCAGAGGGCCAGCGAAGAGACTGCAGCATGGCCCAAAACCAAAAAGAGATTTTCTTGCTTTTGGCTTGTGATGATTTCAAACTGAAGCTGGATCTAATAGAAGGTATAGTAAATACAATTTTAAAAAAGGGACTCGGAGAGGAGAACTATGAATGGTGGTATAAATGAGAACAGAAGCTTTTCTTCAATAACGAGACATTTAAGTGGATAATCCCTGAGGATTCTTCCAATCCAAGATAAATTCTTGCCTGGCCCAAATCAGAGTACCCTTCAAGCCTTATTTGTACCCTTCTGAGAAGTGCTAAAGGGCCACTGCAATAGCTAGAGGTTTCAGGGACCTTCATCAGTGCTCTGTTTCAAATGAACCTCATGTGGCAGTCAAAGAAAAGGGGGGAAATACAAGATATTCTGAGAACACACTGCATTAGCTCCTACACTACCTCAAGACGTACTCTGTCCTAATTACTGAAGACTTTTGCCTACTTCCAGAAGTGGATGCAAACGTAGATGTCAGCTGAGAACTGGATGTGTACAGCAATCCCCAAACTAGACTATGCAAAAATCATCCTCCAAAGTCAAGGTAGAGCAGCGTTATCAAGAACTGCCATATGGAGGGACACCTCTTAAGAGAGCTTATCTCATGAGCCACTTTTAAACCTGTGTGTAGGCATTTATGATTCTACAGTACTTCTGTGCCAACATCTCTGGTTGCTCCAGGGGAAAAGGGATGGGAGGTAGTTAAGCACCTTCACCTAACATGCTAGAGGAAGCCATAGCAAGGTGACTGGCTGATTTTGTATAGAATACTAGTAAGTGCTTCTCTGACTACCTGTGAACCACAAAAACACTGTATGTTGAATATATGTGGTGAATACATAGCAACAGACAACCGAAAAGAACTATTCCATATTAGGAATTTGTTAGCAAAAGTTGTAGTGAACTGAAATTTTGAAATTGCCACAAGGAATGATCAATTTGGAGGAAAATTCTTGCATCCCTTTCCACAATGTACCATTTTCAGTCAATTCTGTGGCCTTCCAAGAATTTATACATTAACATTTTAACTTGGTTGTAGGAAATTTGGGTAACAACATTCTGTATGAGATCTTATGAAAAGGAAGATGGTATTTATTTAAAAAAAATATCTCTGACTGCACTGACTTTACTCACTCATACACTCACACTTATATATCCACAAGCACCAAGTTTTCTTTATTAGAATGTTTTATAGCTCCAGTTGAGTTCCCCATCTTCTTGGCACCTTATCTTTAGGTTAGTTCCTCTTCTTCATTTGAATGAAATCACACATCTGGCATTCTGTAGCCATTAACATACCTTTCCTTTTAACCCTTGTTCTACTGTTTCCTTTGGAGCCACCACAAACACTTCTTTTTCCCCATACTAATCTTAATATAGCTCTACAAATTTTTAATAGAAAAGAATGTCTACATGTTAAGTTCCAGAAACAATTACAGTATTAGATCTACAAGCAATTGTAGCTACAAACAATTAGAAATTGGGATATACAAAAATCAGCAAATAAATTCACAGAATCACAGGCTTGTAGGGGTTGGAAGGGACCTCTGTGGATCATCTAGTCCAACCCCCCTGCCAAAGCAGGGTCACCTAGAGCAGGTTGCACTGGACCACGTCCAGGCGGGTTCGGAATATCGCCAGAGAAGGAGAATCCACAACCTCTCTGGGCAACCTTAATTCTTACAGTAGTATTTGTGATGTGATCACAAAAAGCACCAAACTGTTCCTTGCTGAAAAAAAAAATAAATTATCTACTAAACACATTTGTCCTCTGGAACAATTCTGGACATGTAACATTGTGAAAACAAAAGAAAACAAAACAAAACATGAATAGTATCTATCAAGGCTGACCTCAAAGTGTTCTAATGACCATCAGCTGAGCGAAACAAGGGATCCTAAACCTCTTACTGGGGGCAGAAATTAATTTTGTTCAAAGAAAGTATTTCTGCACATAAATGATTTTAGCAAAACTATAGATACAGCATGTAACATCCACATAATCGAGTGTTTCATGCATTTGCTCGGTCTAGTTCTTTGTTTTGATGAAAATAACTGAAATTAATTCTATGTCAGGAATAAATCCATAACAATGCTTAAATCACCAGCAGAGCCAGGAGACAGCAAGGTATACATCAGCACCAACACTCTGTCCCAGTAAGGACACCTGACATGCAGATCAGTCACAACAGGCATGTTTTATTGATTATAGCCTGTCATATGACAGTGCCTCTGCTATTTATGTACAATTAGCATCAAGTTTCATCCTGGGCTATTATCACTTTGGATTTCATCTTACTTGGATCTGACTACACATGAATGCATCTTCTACAGTTGCATTCCTTGGTGTGAGAGCTGTTTTCTCTTGAAATTGATGGGACAGATTTTCAATAAGGGCATAAGTGTGCTGCAATTCATAATTTGTGCCTTTAATCCACCATTTTCAAAATACACACATCGCTAGTTTTAGGCTCAAAATACATTTCAGGCAAGGACACAGACATGAGTTCAGATGAAGGCTTTCTTTAGCTTTTCACCCACAAAATGACCTGAAGTTAATACTTTACAGGGTTAATTTGCACCTGCATTATGGCCAGCTCAGGAGAAAGGCAGGCTAGCTGTGACAGAAGCATGAGTAATCTCAAGAGAAAATTATGTGGGTGGGTTAGGCAGCATGCTCTTAAAATGCAGGGACCAGGCCCCCTGACTATTAAACCATTTTCTCAAAGGACATTACGTTACTCAACACCTGAAAACACTTCAGAGCTGTGGAATGCCAACCCTGTGTTGAAAAGAGGCGGGCAGTGAAACCACACAGATAGCTGTTTGGATTTCTTCAGAATTTGAAAAATAACATTTTATGGTGTATTTACAAAACAAAAAAAAAAACCCACATTAGTCCTGTGTGGTTGTATTTTGATTCAGCCATTTTAGTTTGCCAAATACAATACAGTTAAACATCAAACTCCATAGATGTGTGAGTATCAAATATTACAATTAACAGAAAAGCTTCAACTGGCACTGACAGTTAAAAAGGAGACACAAACCTAAAGGATATCCAGGCTTTGCTACTTCACAGGCCCAATACAGTGGCATGTAGAGTTAACCAAGCTACTTTTAGATACTGTCTCTTCCATATAGGCTTCATGGTGGGTTTATCAATGCACATGTCCAATCCTGCTCTTTTTCCTTCACTGCCCTGCAGTTACTACAGTGCTAAGTTTGACGGCATTTAGAACATTATGGGAGACACTGTGATACAACAGACCCAAGGGATAGTACAGCATATTGCAATAGAATATACTAGTATGTTAGCAGTATAGTGTACTAATATTTTGTATTTCTACAGGAAGCATGAACATTATGAATCAGCTTTGAATTTCAGGGTCTTTCACATCACTGTGATGAAATTCCTAAAGAGGTATAGGTAGGGAAGAAGACAAACCTGAAATGTGAACACACAAGAAGAAATCCGCATTGGTCTACGAGCTTCCTGGCTTCAAGTACATGTATACTAACTGTTTATCTGTTTAAAAACAACTGGAGTTAAGATGTGCATTTTGGACCCAAATAAATTCCAAACTTAACAGCTCCTGATACAGTAAAAGGTAAGAAAATAGAAAAGTTTGGGTTTTCTTGGGGTGGGGGTCCAGCTTAAAAGACTGGAAGTCTTCCATCCAAATGCATATAGTTTTTTACTTTGAGACAATCTGCAAGATTTCTTCCCAGACCACTGGCTGACTGTGGAGATAAATTTAAAATAATTTTTGCAATCTCCTGCTGAGAACTGATGGTAGATCCCTTCTACCTCTCCCAAGTAGGTCACAGAGTAATCAGTACCAGTGAGTTATTCTTTTCATCTGTGGCAACCTACTGGCCAGGAATGGATTTTAAGTAAAATCCATAGCCAAAACGTATTGTTGTGAAGTGAACTGCAATTAAGCTATGTTACTGCTAGAGATGACCTTCTGCAATCTCAAGGAAAGATAAACAAACAAATCCCTGCAAGTCCTTACCACTCTGCCAGGCTCACCCTAAACAACTTCATGTACACAGATAGTATCCAAGTTACTCTTAGAGCAGCCTGTACTAATATTGGAAACTGAAGCTCCATTGAAACAGTCATGACAGAGGTCACAAATCATCTTGGGCAGCACCCAGAGAGTCTATCCAGAACGAGAAAAGTAATGCTTCTTTGTAAGCTGCTTATTTCTTGCTTTGTCTTGAAGGTATCTAGCACTGTTTAAGCTTTAAGAAAAAGAAACAGACTTTACCTTCAAACATTCTCAGAGCTTACTCAAGGTATTCTAAAGAATAAAATATGTCTGTATCACTGGGTGTATCTAAGCAGAACAACCAAACCACTTTCAGCTTCATGACAGAACAATTACTGCTGCTTTAGGTCTCAAAGTTCACAAGATCAGCAAGTTCCTGACCACTTTCCTGTCTTATCACTGCCTTTGTAAGTTGCTAGAGATGCATGGCTAGGAGTATAGATGGGGGGAGGGGGGTAAGCTTGTATATTTGATAAAAAACTGTATGGATCGTTACAAGGTGTGCAAAGAGGAAAAGCCATATTTATCAGGAATTAATGTAACATACTTTGAAGGAAGGTCTTTGGTATTGACTGTAGTAAAGGCTGCATTTCATGAATACTTTGGAAGCTTTTCTGAAGAAGCCAAATGATGGAATAGGAAAAAGCATAGATAAATGTAAACCTTCTTTACTACTATGTCATCTAAACAAAAAGCCGTTGTCCAGGCTATGCTATCAGGATCTTCCAGGTTAATTTTCTGCAGGACTTCAGCTAAAGGTGAGTCAGATACAGATGTAGTGGGAGCTGCCTGGGGTCTGTGCACCCCACACAGCAGTTACACCCCTAAGCCATGTGATATGGCTGTGGATGACTAATTCCAACTAACGGAAGGCAGGCAGAGAAGCAGAGGATCCTGCAGCTCAGAAAACAGAACAAAGCTCACAGCTTGCTTCTACCAGACTCCTTCATGACGCTGATTAAAAGTCACTTGCTATGTCTGACCCTTAGTTTCTCATCCTCTCAAAAGAGAAACAATAAGGACATGGTACCTCAGTAAACTCCAGGCTTTTTTGTGGCAAGGAAAATAATGTCATAGTATGCCTATCATAGGTACTTAATTCTGGGCAACACCTGTTACAATGAGTTCATACTTAAGGCACTATTGAAATACACGCAACAACAAAAAGTTAAACCCATCCTTTCCAAACAGCCAGACGCAAAATACGCTCCATGACCCTCAGCTCCAGCTACAACTGTAACATGCATTTCACAAGGTTGTTTTTTCCATACTTCCTTTTCATTTTGGAGGTTCACTCTAGTTAATGAAATTTGTTTGTATCTGTAGCACATTCATTCAGAATGCATTAGGGGATTATTACCTCACACTGGTCAAACAATTCACTGATTTGTTTACAGCAAAACTATGCTAAATAGCTGGACCGTTGTCATGACCCTTCACCTAGATCTTTTAATAGTGGTTACTGGAATGTCATAAAAAAAAATTAAACAGCATTGAAAGAGTTCCTACTAAAAGCAGTTACAGTGGGAATCTTAATTCTGTATTACGTCCAGCAAATTAAGTTATTTGACAAACAGCTCTTTCTTGTGGATGAATGACAGTTTTACAACTGTATTTACCACTGATTACCACTCTCTATCCCTATGAAACACAAATGACTACATACGTATGCATGCTCCAATACAACACACAGTAAAGGATGAGAGACTCTTAAGCCAATTCTTAATGAAGCCCGTTCACACTTCTGTAGATCCCTTTTCTCATACTGAGTCATGCTTGTTACCAATTTTCTGCAGAATTATCATGCTTAAGATCATGATAGTTTTCAGTGAGCAAATATTGGTAAAACACAAATGTTTGCAGAATCTGGCACTATAAATTGCAGATTTAGATTAGGGTGATTAAAGCAAATTTCCTTTATTAACAGTATATGATAGATAACCCTAAACTCTCCTCCTCTCCTCAAATGAGAACAGTCCTTTGCAACACCACTTTCAAGAGCACTCTGTCTTTTCTACGCTGAATCTCTTCAGCAGGTATCACGTTTCCGAATGAGTGGGGTAGTTTTTGCGAGACAGGTGATCTGCAGTCCAGCTAAGGGCTGTAAATTTCCATTGCCCAGCCTGCTCCTCATTGTGTGCCGCCAGGCTGGCCTGACCTTTCAGCAGCGCAGCCCCTGTCTTTGTGCCATGTTTACGTGCGTTCCAGCAGCCCTCCGCGTTCCCTGCGCAAGGTTAAAACCGGAGGGACGAAGAGTAGGAAAGTTGATGAGAGAAAAGCAAACGAAAGAATTTGAACAGGAGATGAAATCCAGAAGCGAGGCGATTTGCTACACAGTTCCTGCTGCAAATAAGTAAGAAACTGATCCAGTTTCCACCGAAGTTTGTATTGTGGTTGCTACAAAGCAAAGAGAATCAGGCTCGTAGCCAGTTATTTTGTCAGGACCGCAGAGCACACGGAGAACATGCATCTTTTCAGTCAAGCCTCTCACCTAATTTGCACATGTGAACCTGTAAATGATTTTGCAAATTAGGGCTCTAAATACAGAGCCCTCTACTGAGGGGAGTAGAAATATCTTAAATCCACACAGGTTTTTTTTTTCAACTAACCTCATGCACTTTTTCTAAAACACAACTTCAGAAGGCATACAGAGACTTTCTCCCTTTCCTGTCCTTCCTACCACCGAAGATTCTCTTTTGATGTGTGAAAAATCCAGCTCCTATACCCTATCCTGTCAGACCCCCAGAAACAACAGCTGTCTGCATGGCTGTGCTATTAACCCCACCATAAACAAAGGGGGTGCCAGAATAGAGGCAGAGCTGTGAGAATAGCAGGGCTGCACACACTGTTGGTACCATGCAGAGTACTCTGCTCTTAAGTCCAGATCAAGAGAATCAGATACCTGCTTTGAACAAATGCTCACTCTTTTGTCATCCGTTACCTTTCCTTCACTTACCTTCTAATATAATAAGCCTTTATCAAAGGGCTGGACCCTGTGCTAAGCTCCTTTAGCTCCCAGATCAAGGTTATAAATTGTAGGAGCAGAGAAGCCTGACTCGGAGTCAGTCAGCTGCTTCCTCCCTGTTGTCCTGGAACAGGGAGAGGGGTAGTGGTGCCATACCAGGTATGTGAAAGACTCTGCTATATAAGGAGTAACAGAAGCCATATGAGGTCAAAGGAGGAGCTTTGTAAGACTGATGCTAAAAGCAGGGCTGCACAGTCAGTACAGAAGGTGGCAAAAAATACAAAATGAAAGTTTCACTTTGGTGGGATGGGTAAGTTTGCTTCCTAATGTGCCCAGTATCAGGGAAGACATCAAGACAGAAAGGAGGGTTTGATGCACGATTTGGGGAAACTGTCCCTAGCTTGTTCTGCCCTAGAGACAGCCGTTGCAAAGCTTGGTTTTAATGACAATAGAAATTTAAGACATTATACTGATAACTGTAAATGTAACAAATGTAACATGTAGGGGATGTTATCACTTGAGGTGGTCAGAATCATTGCACAACCAAAACAAGTCTTGGCTCTTTGTGAATAATTGGGAGGGTTGCAAGACAAGGGCCTCCTGAATAATCCCATTAGGCGCCTGGGCCTTGGGAGAACAGGTATGCAAACTACAGAGATAAGGAGGCTGCAGGATAATCTGAAGACCCCCGCCGAGAGACACCAAACAAACATGTGCGATGGACATTACCATATATTAATGAGTTCTTGGAAAAACCATTACTATGATAAACATTTCTTGGAAATGTAATGAATATGTATGTTAACATAGCATAAATACCTAGTAACTGTGTCTCTTCGGTGCACACGTTTGGAGGAGAGATCCCCCGTGTGC
>Ga0065711_1044375_pt1 | contig 14140 bp, 11 predicted proteins | sample Hoacrofraction12_FD_59098 | JGI IMG/M metagenome (GOLD analysis project Ga0065711, IMG submission 59098) | Hoatzin crop microbial communities from Cojedes, Venezuela - Epithelial fraction 12 v2 (version 2) | ecosystem: Host-associated > Birds > Digestive system > Esophagus > Crop | place...
TAAGGCTGGAAAAGACCTCTAAGATCATCAAGTCCAACCGTCAGCCCAACACCACCATGCCTGCTAAACCATGTCCTGAAGTGCCACATCTACACATGTTTTGAACACCTCCAGGGATGGGGACTCCACCACTGCTCTGGGCAGTCTGTTCCAATGTCTGATCACTCTTTCAGTATTTTTCCTAATCTCCAATCTAAATCTCCCCTGATACAGCTTGAGGCCATTGCCTCTAGTCCTATCACCAGTTAGTTGGGAGAAGAGACCAACACCCACCTCACTACATCCTCCTTTCAGGTAGTTGTAGAGAGGAGTAAGGTCCCCCCCTCAGCCTCCTCCAGACTAAACAGCCCCAGTTCCCTCAGTTGCTCCTCAATAGGACTTGTTCTCTAGACCACTCACCAGCCTCATTTCCCTTCTCTGGACACACTCCAGCCCCTCAATGTCCTGCTTGTAGTGAGTGGGCCCAAAACTGAACACAGTACTCCAGGTGCAGCCTCATCAGGGCCAAGTACAGGGGTACAATCACCTCCCTACTCCTGCTGGCCACACTACTCCCACTTTTCACAGAAGGAACACAGGAACAAGCAAAGAAAGTATACAAACTCCCCATTTTTATGGTTCACATTTGGCAGGAGGCAGGTAGCATGGTTGTTTCCTCTGACTCAGAAGAATGTTCACAATCTGGCCCAAGGCCTTCATTCCCAACAGTCTGACACTGCAGCAACCACAGAACAGGCAGCTGTGCTGAGAAGCAGGCAAGTGCATTGCAAGTTGCATGCATTTTCATTTCCATTCACCTCCTTGTATTTAAAATATCTGTGTATTATCCAAGTGTGGTAAATTCAGGTAAGAACACATTTTTCTATTATTTGACAGCGAGAAAGTTCAAGTCTAACCTTCAAATGTCAAGACTAAACCATCTGGCAGGAACAAGGTGTTGCTTTCTTCTTTGAGTCACACAAATGCAGCTGTTGCTGTTAGTGTATTCTGCTAGCATTCAACAGTAAAACATTTATTTCCAAACTTGCTACACTTTTGTATGAAAAACCACTCAAGCCCACCAGCTTTACCTACATCTTAACATTTATTAGTGAAACACTAAAATAGTGTAACCAAACCCTGTAGTAAAAGGTTGCTATTTTGTACAACAGTTTGGTAAACAACTCATTTATTTTAACTTAAATCTTCATTGCACATAGGGGATAAGGAATCAAAGAACAATTGATAGGCAATAAAAAGAAACAGGCTTCCAGTACAGACAATATCCCTTTTTGCCTTAGAACCACACAGTTTAAATACTTCCACTGCAGCACATCCATGAACAGAACCATTAATCAGACTCGGTTTAACTACATCAAGACTGTTAGAATTCTATTGTATTAATACAGTTCATCAGATAACCTGTAGCCATCTTCAAAAAAAAAACCAACCGTGTACAAGTGAAGAGTAACACCTAAACACTTTAAAGGTCACAGATGCCAGAAATTCTTCATTTCGAGTTCAGAACTTGAGTAGAGGGGAATCCAGATTTTCTTTGTTTACATCAGGACTCAGAGTGATAAGAGGTGAACTCAAATCAATTAGCTGAAAGAAAAACAGTAAAATCTAGTATTGTAGTCAGCTGTTGTACATAACCACCAGCAGCGATAATCTTCATTAATGCAGTCTTCTCAAGTACTTTTTATTGTTTAGGATTCCTATTAGTATCTGGAAGACTGATACAAGCACCACACTCAAGCTTTTAGTTTCAGGTCTTTAAACATCTAGCTCATTGTTAGAAAAGCACAAGCTTCTCACAAGGTGGTTATTACCCATATTCACCTTAAAACCCTACAAAGCTTTTCTGAGCTTCACTAGTACACATGTTGAAGTGACACTGTCATCCAGGCAGGGCAGAGCACTTCCAAACTCCTCTGAACATGCCCCTAGAAGTCAGACTTCTGTGATCCTCTTTTGAGATACTTTGAAGGACCTAATGTTAAATTGATCCCAACTACATCTAATGTCATCAAAGGCTACATCCCCATAGTTACTACCATTCATCTGACAGTATCTAACAGCATCTACACCTTCAAGCCACTAGTGTACAAAACACTTGCTCAGAAATGCCTGTCAAATTTAGAGTAGATTCTAGCATACATCTTTCAACTAAGGAGGGGATTAGGAAAGGAGTTAAACAGGAGACAGCCTTGCTTTTTTGCTGAAAATGAGCTGCTGCTGCCACCAAGAACTGAAAATTTGCAAGAAAAGGAAAACAAGAGTCCACATAGCTACTCTGCTGAAGACAGCATTCACTTCCTGCTTCAGAAGAGTTTAATTCTTTAACTGCTTTAAGCATTAAGTTCTTTCTCCATCCTCCTGCTTTTCCTATCTGCAGATTTGTCACTAAGCTCTAGTTTAGAGCACATTGATTTTAAACATTATGTTCTCTTTACTTAAGAGCACCTCAGTATGTAATATCATATTGAGTATATTAAGCTAATGCTGAAAAATTCTTACAATGTTGTGGAGCTGCTCTGCAGGCAAGTATATGCAGCCAGCTGACATTTTTGTGCTAGTAAATTTGCACCAGCAGACTTGAATGTAACTTACCTTTACCTGCTCTGAGAATATAGGCTTTAGAGGAGTAATCTTATTTACTTCAGGAGTATTGGAAAGGTCAATCAGAGGTCTGCTTGCACATTCCAAAGCATGTGGCAGAGATGTGTCAACTCCAATATCTACCAGTAAGGCCTTAAAAAAAGAGATAGTTCAGGTTTTCCCCCTCTGCTCTCCATGTTTCCTTTGTAAACATTAAGGCAGACAATTTAGCTAACACAGCTGTAAGAATCACAGGACAGGCTTAGTTTATAGGTTGGGTATTTTTCATGCAGGATTGTTTGCACACCATGTAAAAACCTCAGCTCTCATTCTGCCAGTGGCTACCATCACAAATAGGGAAAATGCAGCAAGACAAAAGAGCTCCTTGGGGCATAAAATAGTTCTTCATTTAAAAGCAGAATCAAGTCAAATTTAAAACAGAAGAGTAATAACTCTTAACATTTAAATGAATTTACTAAAATTATTGGGCAATGTAATTTAGCCATATCAACTATTCTGTAGAGCTGCAAACTAGTTGCCTGTTTTCCCAATTAACTACTCCATACAAGTGCTAAGCAATTCCGTAAGATACCTTGTGTCATCAAGTAAGCTAACAAGGGAAATACTGATGCAGTAACATCAAGTAATTAATCTACAGATTATTCTACACCTGAGTATTTGTAAATCAACAGCCACTTTGACAGGTTGATATTTCAGAACTACCAATTCAGTCCTTTCTCCATGCTTGTGGAGTGCCAGCTTTCAACACAAAGCCAGCAGATTCTTGGGAGAGGAGAAAAGTGCTCACTGGACTAAGTACACAACAGTTCACCAAGTTTACTGCTACATAGCTTTGGGGTTTAATCCTCACTCATTGGATGCAGATTTGCATGTTGTCAGGTGACTGAATTTAGCTACAGCAGTGCATGGTTTTATTTTTTATTTTTTCAAAAGGGCTTTATGGCTGCAATAGGAACTGCCCTGCGACACTGCTTTTCTAATCAAATCCACAAAGATTTCACAGCACTTATCCTGAAGTGGATATTTAATACGAAATCTGCAAGTATTTGACCACTAAGCTTTGAAATGTGAACAAATGTAGCAGAAACACAGAACAGATGTTCACTGCTAGAAATAGGCACCAGAGGGTGCATATGCTTAGAGTGAATCCACTGCAACTTCACATGTACTGAAGTGGTTTTCCTAATTATGACTCATCTTGAAACAATTGATTTTCAAGCAGGTTACTTAATAGTTCTGTAAAAAATGTACTGTTATTTCTTACCTCAGTTTGTTTCTCTTCAACCAGCTGATTTTGTACTTCAGCTTCTTTTAATTCATTTTCTACTGCTTCTGCAGCAGTTTTTTCTGGTGAGAAGTTAAGTGCAAGAGGGAGCACAGGTGGAGGAGATACATCATCTTCTGAAGACGACATCTGTGTCTTACTGTCTTTTGTCTGTTTAGAACTAGGGAAAAGAGCATTGGCAACAATTGAGTTCTTCAATCAGCATGAACTACTATAGACAGACAAGCCAATGCCCTAACCTAATTTTCTCCTTTTTTACCCAAAGTTTTAATAACCAAAAGGCTTCCCATATTTTCACCCAAAAGTATGCTAATTACCTGCAAAATACAAGATATTCCATGCTACAATAAATGTATAGCCTAGCCATGCATAAAAAGAGCTTGAGGATGATGAAGAATTTAATCTTAAATTGACATACACATGCAGCCTAAACTTCACACATGGGATTTTGATTCTTTATACTTTGAAAACAGCTAGCAAACAAGTACTGACATTGCCTATCACTCAGCAACCCACTTCAGTCCCTGCTAAGAGGAAGTACCAGCACCGGCTGGAGGACCACGGGTTGTAATCTGATTAGTATGATAAGTCATTGTAAGGAGAGTAATTGTTTCCTTGAGAGAAAATACTACTTTGGACATTTAGCTTAAGTAGCATGACACACAGGAAGAGTTTTCTAGCCATTAATCACTCCTACTTTAATACTGTTCATCTCCAACCATGAAGCAAGTCTGCATACATATATATGGCACTTCTGAGATGTTGGGTTGATAATATGAAGGCAACATCATTTTCAGAGAAAACCTGATTAACAACAGTGTAGGATTCACCCATTCAATTATTTCAAATGTAACACAGGTAAACCTGCTCAGAAACTAAATCTCAGTCTACCAAACCTGCTCAGTCAACCAAATCCTTGGCTTTTTGACTGATGTTTTAACAACATATAATTTTACAGAAGTATTGGCAATAGTATAAAGCAAAGTTCAGAACAGTGTGTATTTTAACCAGCTACTTCTCTTCAGAAGAAAACAGCAAAATAATGCCAACACCAAATCTGTTTCCAGTCAGAACATCAGATACAAGTCTTAAGTTGTCCGCTAAAGAAATACAAATAACTTCCTATTAGAGATTATAATTTTTTAACATTAGATATTGACTCCCCTCAGTAAGGCTTACAGTATTTTACTAGTCTCAAGATACAAATCTTTATCAGGCCTATACAGCATCTTTGCTCAAATGCTTTATCTAACATTTAGCAGAGGTTGCTGAAACCTGAAGTTCATCGTTAAGATTCATTTAGAGGCAGTTTGCCTACAATACTCATTTCACACATATATATATATATGGAGGTTTCTGTCTTACCCAGCTGTAAGAGTCTTCTTGGTAGAAAAGCTGGAACTTTGGCGGACATATGCAGCACATGGAGAAAATGCCATTCTTGGCACAGTTTTAGGAGTCACTGCTGGAAATCCTGAGATACGATGAACAGGTGTGGGCAAGCCAGACCGTTTCAGACTGGCAGGAGTCATGGACACAGACCTCCCGGGAAAACAAGAATTCTGACAGATCCCATCTTCTGAGGCTTTCACAGGAGTGCTGACTGCCATGGCACTAAAAAAGGAACATGCATTAGCCAAGAGCCTCCATAATCAGTTTTATTCAAACTACTCTACCAAACAGAAATCAGTCTCCCTTTGGTCAGTAAGTGAGCGGTAATCATCATAAAGTTGATAATCACAGCATAGTAAGGGCTTTACTTCATAAGAATTCTTTTATGAATGACTCTAGTCTATTTAGCAATGCAAAGAAAATCCTCCTCTTCTGAAAGGAGTTTTTTTTGTTCGTGGGTTTTTTAATCAGCTCCAGTGGGCATTAACATAGCTAACCTGGGGGTCTCGAGAAACCAGACAATGAAGTTCGAATTTGCAACACCCAACCATGTTGCATTCTAAGAAGTATGCCTCAGTACATTCAATTTTCAGTTAAACCCTACCTTGCATGCGTGCCACAAAATGTTAATCCAAGAGACGGTGTTACTTTTGGTGCTGATGTGGTTGATCGTGTATCTAAAGAGAAAAGTTTTGTTAATTGCTATCCACATTCATATTTATCTTTTTTAGTAACAGCTACCTTTCAGTTAAGATACTAATTGCTTCTAAGAGGTGGACAGAAATGTCACATAACAAACAAAAAGCATTCAAGGTAACATCTGCTTTTAATAGCCAAGCTAGAAGACAGGTCATACAAAGTATGTGCTTACCTCCAGTCTTCACTGGAACCTTAGTTTCACTTGGAAGAACAGACAAAACGCTAGCTGCGGGCTTTGGACACAGGCTTCCTTTTGTTGCACTTCCATCTTTATTCTGCTGACATAGCTTCTGCAGATTGGGAACAGAGCCCAGCCTCTGAATTCCACTGCCTGCAGCCTCAGACGATGTTGCAGAAGCTGAAGATTGAGTCAAGCTGACAGCACTAGATATTCTGGGAGTACTAGCTGATCTTCCTTCCTTCCTGGATTTGTCGGTATTGGCAGCCTGGAGAGATGACAGTCTGGTAGGTCTGACAAGGACCAGTCTGTTTGTACTAGATGAAAGCTTAGAGCCACTCACACTAGCTTTTGAAGACATGCTTGATTTTCCTGAAATAGAAAGTTGAGTTATACTTCTGAGTAATTGCTTGTTGCTAAGTTATTAACTAAGTAGAACAATTATGCTCACAGAGGAAAGAAAAACAGCAGTTTACAGCAGTTATTTATGTTCAAACAACTCAAGTTTAAGAACATATACAACTACTGAAAACTTACTCCGTGAATTCTCCAGCAATTTTGTCCATTTCAGAAAGTCTCCTCACCAAATTCCTGAATTACTGTAATCAAGTCAAAGAATATTCTTCAAGGAATGCCAAAACGGCCTGCAGATTCAAGTTACTTTTTCAACATTTTCTCCCAGCATAGTTGGCTCTGTTCCCTTAAGCAGGCATTCGAGAAGGTAAGTAGTTCAAGTTACTGATTCACACCACGGGCTGAACTGCAAGTGCTTTTCTCAGTTTTCTGTATGGTTCTTAATTTTAGTCTGTAGGTTAATTTCATTAATAGGATGAATCTTGACTAGACACTTCTATCATATAAAATAATTCTTATTTTTTAAGATTATTATTTAAAAATCTTAACTTTTACTGATATATTATCCATGCAGAAACAAAGCGCAAAATAAAAATTTGCAGTAGCTTGGTATCTTGATAGATCTACAAGAACTGTGGTGCTTGGTCCTGTGCAGCCTGCTGTAGGTGACCCTGCTTCGGCGGGGGGGTTGGACTAGATGACCCACAGAGGTCCCTTCCAACCCCTACTATTCTGTGATTCTGCTTACAGCTGTCAGTATTTTTAGGAGACTTATTTTCCTGATCCTTTGAGGCTTCCCGAAAGGGTCAAATTGATGTCTTCCCTGTAGTATAAACCTCTTTGTTGTACTCTGTTATCTCCCCAGAGGTTTTTTTCCCATTTGCTTGAGTAAAGCTCATCCTTTTACTAGGCTTACAGTAACTCAGGACTAGACCTTCAACCTTCCTTCCATATTTCAGTTGTTTTGGCATTGGGTGTTTTGTGTTTTTTTTTTTTTATTTTTATTCAAGTTAAACAAGCCTACAGCTTTCAGAAGCTTACATATTTGACAATAATAGAGAAGATAATGTACAAAAGTAACAGGTTTCCAGCGGCATTGCTTACTTTCTAGCTGTGTCAGACCCTCACGTGTAGGCATCAGGCCTACACAAATCTAGTTTTTACAACTAATAGAAGTCTAACATTTATCTTCAGTCCACAGAGATTTATTGGGCTAGTGTACAAAATTTTATTCTCCATTCAAAACATTTCTTACTGCTTGTATGTACTGACACCATTAAAACACATCCAACGCACAGTCCAAGACATGCTTAGCTACTTCAAAATCAATTTGCAGCACAAGTCTATAGTAAGAGCGATTACCATTTTTTCCTGTGGGAGAAATGGGTAAACTTGAATTCAGACTTGAGTTCATGCTGGAAACTGATGACAAAGATGATGAAGTAGTCTTTCTTGTGAGACCACTGGGAACACCAGGAAGTTTCAGATGTGTTTTCTTTAAGCCAGGCTGAATCAGGGAAAGCAAAAAAAAAAACACAACACATTTAACACATTTTGCTGTGCTTTTTCTTGGTATTATAGCTTTTTATTTCTGAATTTTAGAGAAGATCCTTCCTGAAATGACAGTTTAAAAAGTGAATTTTCATAGAAATAGTTATATCTGGGTTATTATACAGAAGTGGAACATCAAGTCTAGGAGGTAGACTGTTATTTTTATTCCTGCCACAAACCTGAGTATGGACTTAAAGTGATTGAAGAATAAAAGGAGTAACCCCAGGCACCAGTATACGCTGGGCACCAACCAGCTGGAAAGCAGCTTTGCAGAATAGGCCCTTGGGAGTGCTGGTGGACAAGCTTAATGAGCCAGCAACGTGCCCTTGCAACAAAGTATCCTGGGCTGTGCCAGGAGTGTTGCCAGCAGGTATAGGGAGGCAACCCCTCCCCTCCGCTCACCACTGGAGAAGCCACACATGAAGACCTGTGTACAGTTCCAGGCTCCCCAGTGGGAGAGTAATTTGGAGCTACTGGAAAGAGTCCAGCAAAGGGCCACTAAGATGATTAAGGGACTGAAGCATCTCCCATCTGAGGAAAGGTGTAGAGAGCTGGGACTGTTCAGCCCAGAGAAGAGAAGGCTCAAGGTGAATCTCATCAATACATACAAATATCTGAAAGTCTCCATTGGTGCCCAGGGACAGGACCAGAGGCAACGGGCACAGACCGAAACATGGGAGGTTCCCTCTGAGCATCAGGAAACACCTTTCCACTATGAAAGTCACCGGACACTGGCACAGGTTGCCCAGAGAGACTGAGTCCCCATCCGTAGAGATATTCAAAAGCTGTCTGGACATGGTCCTGGGCAACTGGCTCTAGGTGGCCCAGCTTGAGCAGGGGGTTGGACCAGATGAGCTGCAGAGGTCCCTCCCAACCTCAACCATCCTGTGATTCAGTTAAGTGGCATGCAGCATGGAAGTAGGTGTCTAACACTTCAGAACAACTCCTGACAGCTATAGGTATTCTACCTTCATTAATTTATGGCAACCTTGTCATATGGTATAGTTAAACAACACACAAAAAACTTTTGTTTCTTACAGAAAATTGCTCATCACTTACCTGCAGCTAGTGCTTTGAAAGCAAAGGTAATGCTTGTTAATCCACACATTTATAATTGTTCTTAAGTATGTTCATTGTGTTATAGACTTAGAACACACATTCAAGAACGGCAATTACAGAACAGAGACTACTTCTCCTTAAAACCATTAGACACAACAACATAGCTTTAAATTAGAAGGTAAACTATATTCAGCTTCTTTTTATTAGAACATCACAAAAATTGTTTTTATATTAAGAATGCTTGCCATTACCTTACTTGGTGCAGGAAGGGCTTTTTTGTCTTGCACTGAGGAACTGCCACTGGACGAAGACTCAAAGACATCTGAAGCAGCACTAGATTTATCAGAAATCAGATCTTCATATGATCCCATGCTGTTCAAGTCTCTTTTTGCAGAAATACTAGTGCATTTTCCTAGTTTGGGCTGCAAATTTCAATGCAACATTTTAAAAGCTACTAGTGTTTCTAGAAACCACCATAAAGCTTTTTACACAAATTGATTTTGTTAAGAAACCAAGCCAACAGTCAATGAAGAAGCTTTTGAACCCAGTCAAGTCCTTAGTCTTTAGACTAACAGAAAGTTAGTCTAGCGAGTGTATTTGTTAGGTACTAGAACATGCTTGAACTCAGATACTGGGCATCAACCTAAGAACAGTTCTGCAAAAACAATTCATCAGCACAAATTTCATATAACCATGTTCACCTACATACTGTAACAGCTGCTCCTTACAACTACGAGCTCTCAATTTAATTCACATTCTTCTGCTTTACTCTAGCTTTCCAAAAGATGAGACTTTACAATAGTAGACTGCATCATCCAAACCATTTAGACAGTGGGGTACAATCTGGCTAGTTAAAGCATTAAGACTGTCCGTTTTCTTATAGCGCCCACAATCAAGAAGAGACTTACACCACAAAGGAATCAAAGGGTCCCCTATTTTCTATAGGTGATGGTTCCCAACAAGCCAATATCACATTCTCAGTAAAATCTGCAGTACATACTGAAGCCTAAGCCATAAGGTGTAGAGCAATAAAATCCAGAAGATAGAATATCTGGAGACTGAGATTTGTGCACACAAGGTCACTAACACAACTGTTTCCTTGCTGTCCTAGAGTACATTTTCAGTTGCTGACATAACCACATCCTAAACGTAGCACCATTAATCAGTGCTTTTCATGACTGAGAAGTTGTGGACAGAACTAGAGCGGATAGATTTTCCTGTCCTATTGAAATAATTGTGGGGTGTCGCCCTCCCCCCCACCTTCATTGACAAGGCATAACAGTAAACAAAGTATTTTTTGCACATTAAGTCACTAAGAACAGTGCAGTAATTTTATCAGCAACAAACCAGCATTTAGAGAAGCGAGGAATAATGGTATTCACAAAACCAGAATACAATGAAAAAGAAATTTGCCTGCAGATGCTCTACATTGTCATAATAAATGAACTAGTTGGCTACCATACTATAGTATCTGGCCTGATTTTTCTTTTTTATACATAATGTTTCCTGCCTAAGGATCTTATGAGACAGAGAAACATCGGAAGATAAAAGCTTATAGACAGTTTAAACATTTCTAGAACACACAAAGGCCATGTTTAAAGAAAACTTTGTGGCCCAGAAGCTGTCTTTACCTTTTCAGTAGTCACCAAATTGCTTTTTCCAAGAGTAGATAAAGGTTTTGCCATTGGCAGTTTGCCAGTTGCCTTTGTATTTCTTTCCTTAGTTTTCAGTTCTTGTATCAGAGGTGAACTGGCAATTTTTGTAGGAGATACCTGAATTTTAACAGGGCTTCTGTTCAGAGGAGTATTAAGAGCATCTGTTTTGTCATCTGACAGAAGTTTATCTGATTCCTTCTGAAAACAAGGTGGCAGCTGGCATGCTGGGCTATCCCACACACTGTACGTCTCCCTCTTAACAGCCCTGGGACTCTTCTCTATATTTTGGTTTCTCAGTATTTTCAGTTTTGACTTTGAGTCCTCCACAAATTTTTCTGTAATCTTGTTTTCCCGTTCTTCTGATTGGCTTATTTTAGTCTGTTCATTCTTGCTTCCAGTCTCTATCTGCAGTGCTAACAAATGAGCTTCTTTGAAAATTTCCACAAATTTCTCTCCTGTAAGTGGGCTCCACATAAGTTTATCATCAGAAGGCACATTCTTTTTTTCAGCACATCTTTTTGCTTCAATATTGACAGCAATACATTTTTCTTTGTGTCCCAAAGATCCCACAAAAACTTCATCTTCATTTCCACTATAAAGAAAAATAAGTCAGCCCAGCACCTTACGTGTGTCCATTTTAAAGGTGTATTTACACGTGGATCCTTCACTTACCTTGCTGGAGAGAGTGAAAGGTCAAAATCAAACACTTCATCAGTCAGAAGAGGAAAGTCTGAAACTATAACAAGGATTTTGTCACAGTGTGGATTTGCAATAAAAATGACTGCATTACGCTTTGACAATTTGGTGAAGTTGATGTCAGATGGCAAAGAGAGTTTTAGCCACCAATTTTAAATAATGAAAATAATAAAAACATGGTTTAGGTCAAAGAAGTTGAAGGTACAGCTGAATATAATCATAATTGTGATACATACCCAAATATCGCAAAAGATCTCAATGTTAATTTCTAAGCATCCATAATAAGAACATGGCATCTGACTGTGGGAAAGGGCATCAGCTGTCTCCAATCAAGAAAAGTGAGAATATATAATCTAGAGCTATATGACAATGCAGTCATCCTATCAGTCAGTTCTTTTCCAGTTCAGACCACCACAGGACAGTAACAGGAGCCAGGTAGAAAGATTAGTCTTTCTGTTAGAAAATATATACACTAAATATTAACTGAATCTGCAGCAGACATATAAGGAAAAGGGAGGAGCTCAGTTTAGATATACATAGAAAAGAGGTCGATGACAATCATGTCATTGCTACACATGCTCTAGCACCTATGCTCCACAAGCTCTTGGGGAGGCTTGTAAGTCTGAGACTGGCAACTGCAGCCCATGCAAGGAACCAAGTACACAGAACAAGTTATAAAGCAGATACAGGAATCTACTGATCTGAAAGGTCTTAACTTTTAATAAGAGATACCCCAAGTAAAGAATACCCCAGCGCATTCTCCACCTACCACTGCTCATGTAAATATCCAGTTTTTCTTCAGTCACGCTACCTGAGCAATGTGCTGCCATTTCTTTTCCTTCCTCCATAGTGTCTGGAAAATACAGAATTAGCTATGCAGCAGGTTTAAAGAAACAACAAGAAGGTCACAGAATTTTAATGATACTGCCAAATTAGCAAGGAGGTAAATACTCCCTTTGAACACTCTTGTATGTTATGTTTAGGGACAGCCACACAAACATAGCTTTACGGGACGTCACACAACTCACCACCCTCTCTGGAAACATGCTATCGAATTATCTGACTCTACATATATGTAAAGCATTGCAACCTGCATAAAAAGCCTTCAGACACAGCACTAATGCCTAGGATTTCTGAAGGTCCTTAACACAAGCTCTGCGTTCAGCAGCTACGCCCGCTGTATGGACACAGCCACAGTGGGCAGCAGGGCTAGGGAGACACAGCATGCGGCCACCCCACAGCCTTAAAAAAAGCTTTTTACAGCACTAATTGGAGACTGGTGTAACCGAGACTGGGCACATCTCTGCTCCACAGAGGAAACGTGTGCCGTGCTTCAGGCAGCGCCTTCCACTCCTGTGCAGAAATCCACCAAATAACGATCTTCCCAGGAGCAACGGCAGACTCGTCCCGACCCTAACGCACCCCGGTCGGGCTCTGCCAAGGCGTTCGTTGGCCGGGAGAGCCTCAGCGCGAGCCCCTCGCGCTGGGCGGCCGGACCCAAGGGACCTCACGGGGCTGCTCCCTCACGGGGCCCACAGGGGCCGAGGGGCTCCCCACCCACTCCCCGGGGCAGGAGAAGCGGCCCGACGGGCGCGGAGTGGCTCACAAGCCACAGGGAGCCCCGCGAGGGGCGAGGAGCCACCCGGGCCGCCCTCCCACCGCCCCACCTCAGGCGACATCGCGCAGGCCCCTTCCTCAGGCCCCCTGCAGCCGGGCCTCGGGGGAAGGCCTCGGACACCACACCGCAACGCCGGGGAAGCGGCCGGGGCCGCCGAGGGCTCCTTCCCGCCCGCCGCCGCTCCGCTCACCTCCACGGGGCCGCCGAGCACCAAGCAGCACAGCGCTGCCGCCCGCACACGTTTGAAATGGCGCCCCGCTCACGTGACGCGCCCGACGCGCTCTCATTGGCAGGTTCGAACTATACACGTCCCTCCCCCGCTCCAAGGCATTCTGGGGCTTGTAGTCGGTCCGCGCTCCCCAACAGCGGTCGGTGGCAGGGCCGCGCCCGCCGCCGGGCATCAGCTGTCGGCCGTGGGCAGCTTCTCGCTGCGGGGTCGGGCTTGCAGTGGTGGCGGCGTCGGAAGGGAAAGGCGTCTGGAGCGCCCGGGTATCGCTGAAGGCCGCGGCGTCGGGGCCCTGCCGGGTGCGGGGCCTGGGGGTGACCCCGGGCAGAGCTGCGGTGGAGCCTGCGGGCGGGCTCCTTTTGCTTCCTCCACACGCTTGTCCTGGTGACTTCACTGCACGAGAAGGGACCAAAAAGACCTGTTCCTGAGCTGACATAAGGAACAGCAAGGCTCCGGGATGTCCATCACAGCTGCGGCCGATCAATGCGGGCTGACAGACTAGTTTAAAAAGTAGGTCCGTGTCAGTGAGAAACACCAGGAGAACAGCACTCTTCCACGTCCCTTCTGATGTTTGATGCTGTGCAGTGCTTAGGGTTTTCCCCTAACGCAGCCTCAGAAATTGCAGTTCAGTGATGATCCTCATAGGAGGATGAGGAAGAACTTCTTCACTCTGAGGGTGACGGAGCACTGGAACAGGCTGCCCAGAGAGGTTGTGGAGTCTCCTTCTCTGGGGATATTCAAGACCCGCCTGGACAAGGTCCTCTGCAGCCTGCTGTAGGTGACCCTGCTTCGGCAGGGGGGTTGGACTAGATGACCCACAGAGGTC
>Ga0065711_1044376_pt1 | contig 14140 bp, 12 predicted proteins | sample Hoacrofraction12_FD_59098 | JGI IMG/M metagenome (GOLD analysis project Ga0065711, IMG submission 59098) | Hoatzin crop microbial communities from Cojedes, Venezuela - Epithelial fraction 12 v2 (version 2) | ecosystem: Host-associated > Birds > Digestive system > Esophagus > Crop | place...
ACTAAGCATATCCCCAATAACTACATTTGTAACGTTATACCATGCATCCATTTAATAAAGTATTTTAAAATGTGCTTTTGCCTTCTCCCGCCTACACAAAATAATGAAGAAATATCACTCATCAGGAACTCCCTAAGAAAAATAAACTTTAAAATAGCACGGTACGCTCACCCAGTAACATGTATTTCTGAAAAACTGCTGTTCTTTATATATTTTGCATCTGAAAACTGCAAGTCTCACACACAAAAGACAGACAGGCTGCTACTGTGGACAAAATGGTGTCATTTAATACAAAAATCTGGTTTATGCATAGCCTGGCTGTAGTGCATGCTGGTCCCAAGCAGAGTGGGATGCAGCCAGTTATATCGAACAGTTGTGCCCTCTGCAACAAATGGTGCATTCATAAAACTGGAAAAGCCTCTGTCTAGGGGCTTGCTGCTCTGCAAAGGAAACAATCGCTTGCTGACATTTTCTGAGGGAGGGTATGGCGAAAAGAGGTTGAGAGGGAGAAGTATGATCTACAGGAAAGTTATGTACAGAAGAAATACCAAAAATGTAAGGGAAACCCCCCCCAAATCTGCCACTGAGTTACCTTTGCACTCTCCCTGCATTCACTAGCCTCTAACAAAAGAGCAAGGCCACCTGAAAAAGACACGTGCTTGGAAAACACTTGGCCAGTCAAGAGTACAGAAGAAAAAGAAGAATCAGGAGAGAGAAAAAGCTTTCTTGTAGAACGCTGGCCCATGAAGAAGCGACAGACATTACGCAGGCTGCAGCACACAAAGCCGCATCTGACAGGCGGTTTCTCGCAAGTTTCTCACCCTTGCCTTTATTAGCCATGCCACCTCCACACTGGTAACTAAAAGCCAACATCTGGTGCTAGCTAAATGTCAGCACAGACAATCCCTTTAACAAAAATTTAAAGAGTCTGGATCCCAACGAGGAAGTCATTAGCACTTTGAATGCAAGACCCTTCACCAGAGCTACAAGACCGAAACGATCCGGGCTGTTAAGCCAGGCAGCGCAGTGACTTCGGTGCGTGCCAGGCCACCTCTCCAGGCCCCCCACCACCTTGCACCAGGGATGCCGGGCTCATGGCCACCAGCCCATGGGTAGCCCATCTAGATGGTTCATCTGGCCACCACCCCACGCCCGGGAGCCCCGACAGAGCTACGGATGCACGGGTCCTGCTGCGGGACGGGAGCACGCCATATGGTCCGCCCTCGGCCCGGGAAGCTCTGGCTCCTGAAGCAGAAACACCAGGCACCATTGCCAGCCCCAAACACACCTGCACCGCAGAAGCTGAATCCTGTTTGCCCCTAAGATACACAAGACACCCACGCAAAGCGATGCACAAGTGCTCCTAAACGGCAGCTACACAGCATGGCTTAGTAATGAATACCTGTCACCTGCTCCATTCTACTGAGCTCAGAAATTTAACAAAAAACCCCCAAATCACACACTGTAACTGAGGTTCAGCGGGAGAGCCAGGGAAAGTTTCTGTAAGAGGAGAAATTACTTGAGGCCTGGCCGCATGTTAATAGGAAACAACAAACCACCTCTCCCCAACCACTGCTGGCTGCCCCAAGGCCGCGGTGGGGCATCTACCCTGTTTTCTCCCAGAGCTCACACGGCACAGAGGTCACTCACATCTCGCCTGACAAAAATTTTCTACCAAGTCACATCTGACCATGACAGTCTACGAGTAATGAGACTGTCTTCCCCAGCCAGGGGAAACACAGCTGAAGGAGAGAGGACAGAAATTTTGTGTCATGGTTGGCAGAATGAGCCCCTTTACTATATTATGCATACTGGTAGGTCAGAGACTTAAGAGAGTACTTCCGCACTGAAGCCTTCGCAGGGGTATCTGAAAACTAGACAAGTGTAATTCTTCCTGCCCACAGTGCACCTAACAGTCCCCAGAGAACCTTTTTTCAATTTCAGCGGAGAACAGGACTGCGGTCTCACAGACTGACACTACAAGTATTTTTCCACAGGGGTTAAAAAAAGAGAAGAAGGCAAAACAAGACGAGTCGTTCTTCAAGAACGAGCCCTTCCTGCACCTCAGCGCTAAGAGCGGGCAAGCCCTGGGGGTCTGCTGGAGCCGAGGAACAAGCGAAGGGAGCGCGCACGGCCGGCTACAGCAGCAAGAACCGAGCAGAAGCTATCGAGGTGCTGGAGAATGAATGGTAGTGTTTTTGTTTACCAGCTGTGCACTGTACATGATTGCTATTGCAATAAAGTTTGCGCTGTATTTGCATAAGTAATTTCAATAAAACGGTATGAAAAGCCACTTCATTAGTGCTGGTTATCAGCTGGAGACCTACAGCAAATACAAAACTGCAAATGCTTCTGCAGAGGGATCAAAGCAATCTAAAAATCGTCCTTCTTATTTTTTTCCTTGGTCAGTTTCCAGGCAAGTAATGTTTTGTACATGCTCCTATTAAACTTGCCCTATTTCAGAACTCAAGTAGCACACATGATTTTGTTTCCCTCCATTGACTTTACAAAGGCTTCTAACACAACACACAATCGACTTATTATTTATTATGTATTAGAAAAGGAAGTTTTGTTTGTTTGTTTTTGTTTTAAATTTGGAGAAGGATGCAAATACACCTGGAAAGCTGTGGGAGAATATCAACAGAGTCAAAAAAACCCCAAAAAACTACATCCCAGCCTCCTGAAAAACTTTAAAATAGAGCTCTTTGGGAAGTTTGTGAATAAGAGACGAACAAAGAAGTTCTCAATTTGATCAACGTCTTGTCCTTTGAACACTGAGTCACAGAATACAAGTCTCCACACTACCTTGCAAAAGAAAAATAAAAAATAAACCCTGCCTGAAATGTGTAACTTTTTGCTGCTGTTTACTTTGATTGTTTGTAGTGGTTTGGTGAAATCCCACAAATATTTAAGACCAAAACCACAATCCGTATTTTATATTTAGATGAACTACGGCATCTTCCAAGAGGCTGCAACTGCAAGCCTGCACCTAAAGCTCCTCTCCCTCTGCCAGCCCCAGGAGCACGCAGCCGCAACAGGAGGAAGGACACAGGCCACCACTGCAGCCCCCGTGGCGGCCCTGCTCCACGCACTGGCCCGGCCACCCCACAGCCCAGCTCCAGCGGGACGGGTCAGCAGAGCCCTTGCACCTCCCATGCCAAGGGATGGCTCTGAGCTGGCTGGGTGTCTATAGTTACAATTTTAAGCCAACAAAGTCCCATCTCGCCTCTCCCAGCTGATCCAGGTGGAATGAACAGGACAGGATCAGCCCCGATTTAAATCGGTACAAAATGCAGCAGGGAAAGAAGCCTGAAGGTTTCTAACCGGGCGTGTTGAACACCATGACCTCCTCACACCCCCGCCCCACAAACGCTTAACTGCTGAATGAGATTCCTCTCGTTTCCTGTACTGAATCATCTGTGTCACCACAAAGATGAGATTTTTAACTGTGCGCACACGTTTCTTATTTGAGGGGCAGGCAGCGGAGGGTGTTTCTCAAAGTACTATCAGACCAGCCACAGACGGTTTGGATTTCTTCTGTGTCTGATGTATCATTTAAGTAAATCTGTGTTTTTCCAGCGAGGTGCAGCCTTTCAACAACACCGTTTTCTAGGAAACATGCAGGTGAGCACTGCTGGTTCTTTCTTTTGCAAAGTGTTATTTGAATGGAGCTAGGAGGGACAGGATATGCTGATTTACACAATTAAAAATAACTTACAATTTGAACTCTGGCATCAGATGCTTCAACACTTTTCACTAGGGCTGGTCACATGCTCTTTTCAAAACTTTTTTTTCCACAGCTCAACTTAAAATCATATCATTAATTTACCTGCAATTTACCTCATTTTCATTGCTAAGCTGATCAACTATTTTTTAATCACTCCAGCAATTCATTCTGCAGCAAAATCAGCAGCAGTACACCCCTCAAAAGCAATAAAGAAACATCCAAGTCACCCAAGAGAAAGAAAGGTGAGGCAAACTGCTAAACCGTAGCTCCTTAACCACCCATCCTAACCAGGATGGGTTTGTATCATCGCTTCAGGCGGGCAGGGAGGGGAGGAAATCTTGATCTCTCGCTGCCCACACTTGGCTGTGCGCTGCTGAAGTCAGTGGGAGCTCTGTGGGTGCTGGGCACGATGAGCAACAGTGAAGATTGCGCTCTGCTGTGGACTGATCCGAGCCATGAGGTGTTAGTGCTGTCAGCCAGCATGGGCGCAGGGAGGGCTGATGTGTTCTGGTCATCATCAGAGCAGAAGGAGAATTAAAGACGCACATCCTCCTCGCAGTACCCCCTGCGTACTCTCACCTGGACGAAAGCTTAAGGACAAGAATCATGTTTTTCACATGGGCCTACTTTTTCCACAAAGTTTTGTCAACCTTCTCCATCCCTTATTTTAATAAAGAAAAACCTACCATCCTTTCGACCTTGGACTTGTTCGTTTTCGCTGTCTCTCTCCGTACATGCTCTTTGCTAACCATTCAGCATGCTTCGAGCCCTGATAAAAGCAGTTAATGTTTACTGAAACCTGGGTATGAACTGTACTAAACCTGATGGGGGGGGGAGGCAAAGTTCTGCTAGCAGCATCCATGACCAATTAAAGTTTTGGGTTGTTTTTCTTTTGAAACTCACTCCCCCTCTCCATACTAAACAGCTGCATCAGTAGATGGGCAGGCAGCACAGAGAGAGGACTGAAAAAATGCTTCTAATCCATCCACGTAGACACTTCAAAATAAGTCACTGTTCGCAGTACCACAGACCTTCCAAGAATGCACAAACGCAATGAAAGAACTGACTGCTGGGGTTCTCTTTCTGGGGGATGCATACTTCACTGCCAAGTAATTGTTTTCCAAAACAATCTGAAAACCTACAAGTCTAGTAGAACTGCCAAGTATTCCCTCCTAGCCTTCCCTGGCGGAACACCATACACCTTTACTTCAGCAGTCTTCAAAACATCCTCTTCATAAAGTAAAAAAGCAGAGTATCACTGCAGCAAACTCTGACTAACAGTTGATTAGTATGTTTGAGAGACCTTAAATTCACGTTAATCTCATTAGAGACACATCCTTAGAAATAGTCACCCCTTTCAGTAGCTATACCCATGCACTATTTAGGTAGTGTAAACCAAATACATGCATTGTCCTTAGCTTACTGGCATTTTCTCCTTCTTTATTCTAAGAACCAGCCCAGAGAGCTCTAACAAACACCTCCTTCCTCCCTCCCACCGTCTCTGGTGACAGTGGGATGCTCTCAGGTGTTTAAAGCCGATTTTTTTTTTTTTTTGTACTACAGGGCAGCAACAGCGCCCACAGTCACCTTGGAAACAGCCATCACCCACTGTTTGCAGAACAAACAATGGTACCTTTTCAGCCAGCACAAGGCAGGCAGGGCAAGGGGCAGCCAAGCAGTTCTGGGACTTACAGGAGTGTTAACATATTGCATTCATTCAGTGCGTCAAAAAATAGTTCAGCAGGAGAAGCAAGGCGCTCTCAAAGTGAGAGCCTTTGGCTGGAAACCACAGACAAGTGCACGGGGCTCCAAAGGTCAAACAAGCCTCCCAAGTCAGCAATGAGGTCTTTTCCTCTGATTTTGTTACTTGCCCTCCTGTTCCCCTCTCTCATACACACAGAAGGAAGAAAAACGCACCTATTTAAACTGATCTTATCCGCAAAAAGTCAAGTGTTCAGCTTCCAAGTAGCACTCACTGAAGTTTTCTCAGTGTGCCAAAATATTTTAAAGAACTGTTTACTCGCACTTGTAGTGCTTTTACCCAATGCATCAAGAGCCATTTCCAGAAGCGTTCCTTGTGAAGTTAGCAAGAACTGTGGTTATTCAGCATTTCAGACCCTATGTTTAAGCACTCCAACAGTTACATACCCCTCTCCTTTCAAAATAATTCCATTTTCATAGAGCCACAGACAATCTGACTGCTTTAAAAAACCCATGATGAACATCTGGCTTAACAGTAACTTATGAGTGGCTCCCTGTCTCCTGGAGACTTTTTCCTCTGCTCAAAACACCCCAACACCAAAAAAGCTTTTTTACCTACAAAAAGCAGGGAAAAAAAAGCTAGCTATTCAGGGATTCAGGTTTTATCAACACCCTTTCACAAGGTGCTCGCTCTTGTGGCTGGTCACAAGTGGAACGTTTAAAGCAGAATGGAGATTGAGGCATCACTTGGATACTTTACTGCATTGCAACCTTCCCACACCAGCTAGCAGACACCAACCTCACTGAGAACAACCTGACAGAAGTCTAGCTGCCCAGCTCATCTGTAAGGCCGCTCTGCAAAGGACTGCGAGGCCCTGTGAAATCATGCTACCATTTGACTTGTGCGTAACATAGCATCCAGGTGTGCTGTGCCGGAGTGCCAGGCACAACACACCCAGCTGAGAACTGGACTGAGGTGATGAGAGCTGCACAAAGGTACAACAAAGCAACTCCTGGGCAAGATCTGTAGATTTCCACATCACAATATAAACATTTTTCTACAGCCTTCGCTCATCTTTCATAGTACACTCGCCTTTGGAAAAAAATAAAAGCAAATCATCTTAATTAGGCCATTAGAAACACTGACTGGTGCTGTCCTGCTAACTAAAGCCAGCACGCTTATCCATGTGGACCAGACAGGTTCGCTCACAACTACAATCATGGTAGCTCAGCTGAGTCAGATTAACATTGCTAAAAACCCATCTTAATGTTCATTAAGATGTAGGTTAGCACATTAACTGGTCTCACACAGCCACAAACATAGCTTTGGACACAGTAGGCTGTACCTTAAGGAGCATCAAGGGAGCTTTTTTTTTTCCCCCCCTTTAATTGTGTTCAGCTAACTCAGTTGACCTCAAACAGTTGAGACACACACCCTTTTTGCCTGTCAGGACAGGGTCCTTCTCTGTCTTTCACCGCTGGGACAAGCAAAGTGAAACTGGTATAGAGGTGATTCACATGCAACCCATCCTTCACTTGCTCCTAATGGGGGGTGGCGGGCAGGGAAGCACAAGGGTGAAAAGCCACAGCTGTTCCAAGGCTGTTCCAACTTCACAGCATATAATTTATGGAAAACAAAAGAAGAACAGTAAAATAGGATCTGAACATTACTGACCTGAAAGAATCATTATAAATGCCTCCCGCTCTGTGTAAGGGCTACCCTGGGCTCCATCTGCCTTCAAGGCCAAGAAAGGAAACATCAAGCTTGAACAGCAGCCAGGCCTCACTGTCTACCTTCCGACAGCGCCAGGCTGCGCTCGGACGGCGAAGCCTCCGCCTGCAGCCCACCGGTGGGCAGCATGCCGGCCACTGCTGCCTCGATGCTTCACACCTCCAGCGCGGGCTCCGGCCAGCGCCTAGCAGCGGGGCGAACACGCAGCTCTGCCCCGTGGGGCTGCCCTCTCCCCACGCACCGCCAGGCTCAGACTGGAGCACGCCCCTCGCACCCCGGAAACAGCTTTCTGAGTGCTTTGGCAGAGGGGCCCTGGCTCAGCAGGCGAGGAGGGCAGGGGCACTGGGCGGGCAGGGACGCCCTCCACACTCCACAGCCTTCCAGGGGGCCGCGGCCGCCGTTCAAGGCACCGCACCGACGCTTGCGCAAACGATGGTGGCGGGAGTACACACGTCCCCTCTGCCGGGGCATCACCGCCAGCGCTCCCCGAGGTCACGCCAAGGGCCTCCGGAGCCCCAGCTGCGGCGGCAGCGGCAGGGCCAGACCTTCCCCTCCCTTCCCCCTGCGCCGCCGCCCCCGCCCTCCAGGAGCTCTATCGCAAATCCCCAGGCCGCGCCGACTGCCAGCTGACATAACTGTTTAGTCAGCAACCGGGGAGAGGAGTGGCCGCCCCCCTCCATCCTTCCCCGGCTCCTTTCCCCTGCTACCTTCCCCACCGCCAGCCGAACGGCCTCCGCTCCCCAGCCCCTCCCGTAGCGCTCCCTCCTCTCCCAAAGCTCCCGAGGGGTCGGGGTGGTTGCGTGGGGGTCCCCTCTGCCCCCCGGTGCTCTGCGTAACCCCTCGTTCACCGTCCGGCCCCATCCCCCCAGCCGGAGGAGCCTCTGCCGCGCCGCGAGCAGCTTCCTCCATTTGCTGCCGGTGCGGTGGGGCCTGGCGAGGCGAGGCCGGAGGCCGGCCAGGTCCCAGCTGCCAAGGTTAGTGCGTCCCCGTCCTCTCCCCGCCATCATTCCCACTCCTCTCAGCACCCGCCTCCCAAAGGGCGATGGCTCGAAAGCCCTGTGAAAGTTATGAACCACGAAAAACACTCAAAACAAAAAAAACCTGCTGAAGTACCACGCAGCCTTTGCACGCTAAACTCCAGACGTGTTTTGGAAAGGTCTGGCCATTCTCCTGGAGCCCAAAGCCAGGCTTCCACCAGGCACACAAAAGCTGAACGACCTCAGCCGTTACCTTTTCAAAGACAGCAAAGCACAGCCCTCGCCAGCATGGCGGCAGTACCACCGGTGGTGAAACGGCCCACACCGGCTCTTCCTGCCTGCCCAGCGCAGATGCAACGATGACAGGCGGGACAAATGCCTCAGCGGATAGGAAAACGGTATCCCAGACCAGGCTGGAATGACGAAAAGCCTGGGCAAAAGGCAAGGATTCACTCTGCGAGGGAGACAGAGGTCATCCCCCAAACCTGGTCTCTCGGAGCGCCGAGGACACGGTTGCCGAGGACACGGTTCCCACCCCCCGTTCTGACAACACCTCTGCAACCGAATGCACGATGCAGTTTTTCAAAAAACAGGTTTTAATGGCAAGCCTCACCATGTGTTGTTACACCTTTCCCTTGTCAGTTTGCCTGCGCGGTTCAAAAGTCGGCATCTACCGACTCCGAAACACAAGTATTCGTAGCGTCGAGCTGCTGGAGGGAAGCTGCTATGCTGGCTCATTTCGCAAAATCCTCTGCCTTTCCAGGTGTAACGAGGGGAGATTGGAAGGTGTAACTATGCCCTAGGTGTTATGATGCTGTCATAGTCTATGCAGAAACAACATGTCCTGTGCTAACATCCCTAAAACAAAATGTTTTTTATTTGGCTTACACCAAAGTCTATTTCAGAGCGAAAAACTGAAATCTCCCCTTTCCTCCTCTCCTCCCCAGAAAAAAATACGTGTGCTCTTTTTTGTATTTCCTCCCAGCTGGGTATCTGTGCAACTGACTCCGATTCATCTGATTACTAAACCATAGAATAACTGAGAAAATTAAAGAGTTAGCAACCTGTCTCAGTTTATCGTATCGTGAATATAAGGTGTTACTGAAAGGAAAAAAACCCACCTCACAAATAGTCTCCAAATAAGTTATTAATGGTGAGGACTGAAATTCCCTAGAAGAGCAGAATGTTTTAAGTTCAGAACTCCTTAATTCACTCTTCCATGCTTCAGCGCTGAAACCTCACATTCTACCCAGGCTGCCTGCTGCCAAGAGATAGACAGCTGCAACACGTAGACACAAAAAGGAGGTGTCTTTTGGCTGGCGTTTTAGATTTCTACATGCTGCCCTGTCTTACATGCCACTCCTCCAGTCATAAAAAATAACTTCAAAAATTTAAAAACAAATGGACTATTGTAACTGATGATAACCACTGATAGAGCCTGTATCAAGCGTGCAGATGCCGTCAAGCCCCTTCACAGGCCATGGTCATTTGCAACAAGACAATATTCTTGGAAATACGCTGTTGCAGTTACCGTACTTCCTCGGCCTTTAACACATGTTTAGTTCCATATCTTATAACAGGAGTCTGGGCATTCCAGTAAAACCTACATCGGTCTTCACTACTACTTTCTTCAAGCTGGTATCCCTACGCAGTGATTGATACTCTGCTCCTGGCCACACAAACCCACTTCTTCCACAAAAGACACTGCACTGACAAGGGCAACGTTGCGCCAGATTTGTACCAGTTCAGCCAGAACAAAACCTGGACCACAATCGTACATGATGAAACATGATCTCCTTACACAATATCAAGCGTCATTAAGAAAGATACACTATTTGGATGGAAATTAATTTGGGAGCAGAAAGAACAGCTAAAGGAGACCCAATTTACAGAAGTAACTGAATTTTTGCACAGCTGACGCAATGAGGAGATTTGCATCAAGAGAGCAGACAGAGAACGTGTGGTAAGGTGGGAAGACGAGATCATCTTCACAGCTGAAACTCTCAAGCCTCTTGACACAAACAGCATGTAGTTTTGTGCCGCTTGCACCGAGGGTCAGCACCTCTCCAGAAGCTGTTCCCCTTCCTCCAGCTGCTCGCTCCCCAGCCACGGAAAGCCTACAGTTTGCTTCCCCTTCAGTGACCAAAACAGAAGTTGGTGAGGTGTGACTCTTGAAAGACAGAAAAAAAAATGAGAGAGGACTGGCTACCCAGATCATTCTAGAGATCAGGCTTGCAGAGAAACCCCACAAACCCTTTATCAGCATCTCTGAAGAGAGGGTGAGTTACAGCATAACAACAGCAAGGAACTGCTAGAGGTGAGGGGGTAAACAAATTAAGGAAAACAAAAGCAAAATCCCCTGCTTAGGCTGGTTTTGCTATAGATTACAAACTGCCTCTTCATCCTGTGATGTCAAATGCATATTTAGGTCATCAAGGAAACCATTCTGAATTCACTAATTCAACAGCATCATGAATTCTCATAGTTATCCAGGCAAAGACACTCCAGAAAAGGGAAAGTTGGGAGGAAATACCTAAATATCAAAAGACTCTTTAAAAAAAGGCAGCTTCAAAGAGATAACAAACATTGCGCACAGATCTCCATTGAGATTTCTTCCCTTTGCATTGTTTGTAGTCGCATACCTGGAAGAATACTTGCCTTGAAGTGGTGGTGGGGGAAAAGCGCTAAACACAAGTGGTGTGAAACACAACCTTTGAAGGCAAACACCACACTGTACCTGAAAGACAGAGGCAAGCGGGAAAGGCAAAAGGGGTGGTGGGGGAAAGTGACGCTATTAACATCAGCCTGGCGCTCTTTTGGGACAGTTACTGGCATCAGGGTACAAAGATACCCATGAACTTATAGTAGCCATGGAGTGGACGCTCACTCTTACCTTCAACGAAGCCGGAAGCCAGAATGCAGGTAAGAATATATAGGTTAAAAATGAAGCATCTTCAAAAAAAAAAAAACAAACCAAAACAAACCCAAAAAAAGGGCTGTGCTGTTTTTTCAACACTGCAACTCCAAGCCGGCAAAGATCCTAAGCCCAACAACAGAGCAGGTGCAGTTCCTATAAAGCAGAACAGATACAACAGACACTGCTAATGACCCCCTGCCCGTGGAGCAGAGCTTGGATTAGGCTCTGTGCGCAGGAATTAATCAACCCAGCACACTGCTGCATGGATTCCAGGATCCATCCTAGCAAGCAATGCCTCCTGTTTCGTCCTAGGTTGAACTGAGGCCCCTGCAAAGATAAACTGGCAAAAAGGCATTCTGCTTGGTTCTGCCACTTCTCCTCCTGGCCCCTGCTTCACTACAAAGATATGATGGTTTTGATGGTTTTAGCACCGGTCTTTTTAAGGATGGTTGCATGGGCTTTTAAAATCTGTCCTATCTGCACTGCACTGCAATCAGAAGCCCTCTCCTCCTCTGCCATGTCTTCTCCACTGCCTCCTCGTGCCAGCACAATTAAATCAGTTGCATAGCAAGCCAGATTAGAGAACTGATCCAGCCATATGAAATGAACATTCGAAAGGCGGGGGGAGAAATACAAAAAGTCCTTCTCAGCTTCTTGGCCTACCACCTTAGGACGTACCTCTAAGATATGTAAGACCTTCAGTATTTAGGATATGTACCCTAAGAAAAAAGGCAGTTAAGAAATTTCTCATAATTAAAGTAACACAAATGTGTCCTACTGCTTACACATACACAATGACTTTACGTTAGCTTCTGGGTTTTCCTGATCTAACACCCAAGAGCAGAGACACACCTGCAAAGCATACGCCATGCTAGGGCTCCATTCCTTGGTTGTCGCATGGCCTTTAGGATACTAAATTCACATTTAGGATACTTCATGCATATAGAGCAGCAGCAGAGCAATACAAGATGAGCTCCGAATTCAACAGTCAGAACTACAACCACAACTTGACAGTTTAAAAAGGACAGCCCCTGCCTCATTTCTCCAAACAGATATGCTAGCTACTTCCAAACATCATATAACTCACAGAGCCCACAGAGTACAGCAAAAAGTGCTGAACAGCTTATTAGAATGGTTTTATACACAGCAACATTAAAAGATTACCATTATAAATCAGTACTACACGATGTGCAGGGCTTGTTTCTCCTAAGACCGCTACATTTCATCAGTCCTGAGAGGGCTTAATAAAGGGAATAAGTAACCTAGATAAAGCCGAGTTCTCACCGTGAAAGGCTTGCTTTACCAAAAGGTTTGAAATTGCTAGCATCGCCCTTCATATTACTTGCAACTAAGTTCCCAGTTCTGGCAAGTCGGAATAAAGTTTTTATCAGCGAAACACAAATCAAGCAGCATGCATCATTTGGTAGGCAGGTTAAGGTAGGGCTTTAAAAGCCAAGGTTCCTTTTTAGGCTATGTCAGTAGCGAAGAATGCACAGCCCTTTACACAGAGAAAGAAAGGGGTTAGCATGACCTGATCTAAACCTCTCCTTTCTCAGTCGCCACTTCAGAAGCGGCTGCATTGCAGTAGTGCTGCAGGCACTCATTTGTAAAGCATCCTGGGAGCGAGTTAAGGTAAGTAAATACTAGCAGTATGGTTGGTACTGAAGTAAAATACTTTTGGCTGTAAAAATTAAAATCTCCAAGTCCAGCAACACGGAGCAGTCCTATGGGTGGACAAGTGGGCTGGCAGGCTACCAAAAAAGGAGATGGGACCAGAACTGAGTTACATCAATAAACCTTTTACTTCAAGGAGCTAAAACCAATTCCTCTGATACCTGCCCAGACCAAACAGATGGACGAATCCCAGTTATCATCCCATACAAGCAGTCTAGCATTTGGATGAAGAAAGTGGACAAACTTTTTTTGTGGGTGGTATCACTTGGTTTGGGTGGAGCTCAAAGAAATACCCCCAGAGCTGGCACGGACAAATGTCCATTGTCTCTGGATAAGTTGCTTTCACTAAGGTTTTAAATATGCAGGGCGTGCTTCGGGCTGCCATCCGTAGGGGGCTGAAAATATTAAGTGGAGGGATACAGGGACACTGCCCTTAGAAACCAGTAGTGTATTTGGGAAGGAAGGCAGAGAGCAAAGCACCATTTAAACCAGCAGTTCTCAAGCAATCCAGATATAAATAACTGAGCCAGACCTGTCACCAATCAGCATCTTCTGCCGGTAACCTGCCAATGCTGAGAAAGTTTCCCAAAAATGCTGCTGAAGAGTAGAATCCTGGCAGCACTTGGAAATCTTTAAGCCTGTCGAAGTATATGTCTTATACCAATAAATATATAGGCAAATAAAGTACTTTTGGCATGTGCCTGTGATAGATGTTAACAAGGCAAACTGAAGCTTTAACAAGTGTTAGGTGAACAACACTATCAAAAGCACGGAACAGCTCCTGCGCAATAACCAGTACTCAGATCGGGACTCCAGCCTGGGAGGAAGGCCACAGAGGTGATACAGCAGAGCTCCACAAAATCCTGAAAGGCATGGAGAGAGTCAGTAGTGAATGATGACTCGCTGCTTCCCACAGTGTAAGTCCTAAATGGTATCAAGTGGAAGTATCAAACGGCAGGTTTAGGAGGTTGTTTTTTCACCTCCCCTCCAACAAAGCATGTAATTAGAAGTGCAAAATTCACCATCACAACATGCCGAGTGTCTGTACAGTTTCAAAAAGCGGCTGGACAAGCTCAAGAAAAAGGACTGTTGAACCTAAATATTGAACCTATATAAAAAACCTTTGGCTCAAGAGATTCCAGAAGCTGCACATCGCTAGTAGGCTATACTAGGAAAGCATCATTAATCACAGAATCACAGAATGTTAGGGGTTGGAAGGGACCTCTGTGGGTCATCTAGTCCAACCCCCCCGCCGAAGCATGGTCACCTACAGCAGGCCGCAGAGGACCTTGTCCAGAAGGGTCTTGAATATCTCCAGAGAAGGAGACTCCACAACCTCCCTGGGCAGCCTGTTCCAGGGCTCCGTCACCCTCAGAGGGAAGAAGTTCTTCCTCATGTTCAGACGGAACTTC
>Ga0065711_1044377_pt1 | contig 14139 bp, 4 predicted proteins | sample Hoacrofraction12_FD_59098 | JGI IMG/M metagenome (GOLD analysis project Ga0065711, IMG submission 59098) | Hoatzin crop microbial communities from Cojedes, Venezuela - Epithelial fraction 12 v2 (version 2) | ecosystem: Host-associated > Birds > Digestive system > Esophagus > Crop | place...
CCTCATTCAGCAGCGGCCCCACATTGTCCCTAGCCTTCCTTTTGCTGCTGATGTAGTTGAAGAAGCCCTTCTTGTTGTTTTTGACATCCCTTGCCAGCTTCAATTCCAGGTGGGCTTTGGCCTTCCTCGTGGCATCCCTGCATGCTCTGACCACGTTCCTGTATTCTTCCCAAGTGGCCTGCCCCTCTTTCCACATTCCATGACCCTTCTCTTCCACCTGATCTCTGCTAGAAGCTCCTTGTTCAACCACGCAGGTCTCCTGTCTCCTTTGCTCGATTTCTTTCTCAGGGTGATGCACCGATCCTGAGTGTGGAGGAAGTGATGTTTAGACAGTGACCAGCACTCTTGGACCCCCTGCCTTCGAGAGCCCTGGCCCACGGGATTCCTCCCAGTAGCTCCTTGAAGAGGCCAAAGTTAGCCCTCCTGAGGTCCAGGGTTTTGATCCCCCCAATTTTGAATGATTAAAGAATTTCTTGATGTCTTTATCCCAAGTCTTTACATTGAGTCAGTGGGGTGCATCTGTCTGTGGGGCCACATCTTCAGGACATCAGTGTAAAGAGCAGCCCTGAAGAAGCACTTGTGCCTAGGCACCAACAACAGGTATTGCCAGCTACCACCATGTGAGCACAACTGCTCCTCCATGGGAGATGAAGACATCAACATTTGCTGCTGGCTTGTATCAGCTCCTTCCTTCCCATGTGAGCTTGCTCCATGAACAGAGACAAAACCTCTCTTGCTCGCTTGTGCCTTTGAAAGTCCTGCTTGAACTGCTGTTTATTTACAAGCAACTGTGCCGTTTAACCACAACACTGCCTTTATGTCTCTGCTGTGCTCCGGGATTCACTTTGTGGCATCAAGTAAACCATTCTTTTACTCTGTTGTTCTCTGTGCCAAGTTATCTCACTGCAGCTCTCTCTCTACTCCCCCATCATGATTCTTTCACTTGAGATCAAACCCACACTCTTGGGCTGGTGGATGTGTGGTCTGGACTTTATTGAATGAATCTTTCTGAACCTCTATCACTGCTCCCAACACGTTGCTTATGAATATGTATATGCTCAGCGACTGCTCACAAACTATAAAGGAAGACTGCAGTGCCAGTCAGCAGCTGCTGCCGAGCTGGATTCCAGCTTTCATCTATAATTACACCCAGAAATGGGTTGTGTCAGAACAACCCTCACTCACAAATTAGGATGTTTCTGATTTTTCAGTCGTAAAGAGGGATTTCACTTATCATTGCCAGCAACAATATTTCAGGCTTAATATTACTCCACTTACAAAAATGATGAATAGCAAGGTGCCTGTTGCATCCTATGCATCACAGCAATAATAGCCCAGGATATAAACAGCGCAGCAAGGGGCGTGGCAGCAACCTGCAATGACATGAAGTGATAAGCATTGGGCTGCAGTACTGCTGGGCTCAATCAGTCATCAGTAACTCTGCCATCCTCCTAAACCTGCAAATGACAAGAGCAGAAAGCAATTGAAAGAAATATTGACTCTACCTTTCATTTGTTAAGACTGGAGGATTCAAAAGAAGGCCTACATCCCAAGTCTAGTGTGCCTCCTCTAAAGGGTATCGGTCAATGACTAAGGGTAATAGCATACTAGGAAAGGACAGATAGTGCTACATCAGCTGCCTTGGATGTCACTGCAGTTATCCGAACAGCAATCCATCTGTGAATTAGCTTTGAGTCCAAGGGCAAGACGGTAGACCTTGCATTTCTAGCCTGAGATCTGAAGAGATTTACCTCTGCTCTGCCATCATATTCTCAACCAAATCATTTGCTTGTATTTCAGCTTGTTTTGTTTATTTGCCTTCTGTGAGAAAAGGAGCAGGAGCTGCTGCTTCTTTTTTTCTGAATCCCCAAGCTATACATCAGGCTGTAAAGGGAGATGTAAAATTTACAAGATTTAAGATTAAACAAAAAACCCAGCAAGACTAAACTTGTGGCCGTCTTCAGTACATGACACCCCTCTGTCCTGCCAGCTCTTCTCTGCTGTCCTGGGCAGATGACTGGTTATTACCTCTGAAATCATAATAAAGAGAGTTTTAGACCTCAGAGAACTCCTCTATTTTCAGAAACTGGAGTGATGAACAACTGACTTTTGATTCAAGTGTTTCGCTGTTGACCTAATCAGACAATCTACTTAAACATTTTCCTATGAAAAAGGACATATGAGAAGCATTTTGTCTTCAATAAATCAATGTCTTTCAGTGAAACACACTTTTGACAGCTGCAAGAGCTGATCAGGAGAGCGCTGGCAAATTTGAATCCTCCTCTTTGCACTGTACAACCAATAGAGAAGAGTAAGGACTGGACTCAAATAGTTTACTCTGAGGTGCCTGCCTATATGGACTGAGTAGGGATCCAAAGTCTGTCCTGCCTCTCTAGCAGCGTTTTGGTTTGGCCTGGATAAATGTCAGGTGCCCAACAAAACCACTCTATCACTCCCCCTTCTCAGCTGGACAAGGGAGAGGAAATATGATGAAAGGCTCAACGGTCGAGACAAGGACAGGGAGAGATCACTCACCAATTACCGTCACGGACAAAACAGACTGAACTTAGGGACGAAAGGGAGTTTAATTCATCACCAGTCAAATCAGAGTAGGACAGTGAGAAAGAAAACCAGATCTTAAAACACCCTCCTTCCACCCTTCCCTTCTTCCCGGCTCAACTTCACTGCTGTTTCTCTACCTCCCCCGTCCATCTGAGAGGTGCAGGGGGGTGGGGAATGGGGGTGACAGCCAGTTCACAACACGCTGTCTCTGCCGCTCCTTCCTCCTCAGGGGGAGGACTCCTCATACTCTTCCCCTACTCCAGTGTGAAGGTTACTCTCACAGGAGACAGTTCTCCACAAACTTCTCCAACGTGAGTACTTCCCACTGGCTGCAGTCCTTCAGGAACAGGCTGCTCCAGTGTGGGTTCCCCATGGTGTCACAAGCCCTGCCAGCAAAACTGCTCCAGCATGGGTTCCTCTCTCCAATGTTCTACTGGTTCTGGCAAGAGCCTGCTCCAGTGTGGGGCTCCCCACAGGGTCACAGCTTCCTCCAGGTACCCACCTGCTCCAGCGTGGGGTCCCTTCCACAGGCTACAGGTGGATCTCTGCTCCACCGTGGACATCCATGGACTGCAGGGGGACAACCTGCCACATCATGGGTTTTCATCACGAGCTGCAAGGAAGGACCCTCTGCTCCAACATCTCAAACACCTCCTTCCCCCTCCTTCTTCACTGACCTTGGTGTCTGCAGAGTTGTTTCTCTTACATCGTCTCACTCCTCTCTCAACTGCCATCTTCCCACAGTTTTTTTCTTCCCCTTGTAAGTATGTTATCCCAGAGGCGCTACCATCTTTGCTGATTGGCTTGGCCTTGGCCACCAGCGCGTCTGTCTTAGAGCTGGCTGGCACTGGCACTCGCAGCTTCTCACAGAAGCCACCCCTATAGCCCCTTCGCTACCAAAACCTTGCCACTCAAACCCATAACAAGCAGACTCACGCATCAGTCTCAAACTTTACACACAGTAGTTGGCTCTTGCACATCTATTAGCCATTTTCAGTAAGTGGTCTGTGTATGGTCTTCAATATAAAGTGCACTAAATTCTGGCAGGGAACATGAGATCAGCATGTATGGATAGTAAAGATGTGTATCTAGCAGCAGAATTCCCAACATGGATAGAAGAGCTGAGGTCAGATCTATTCTGGTTGGACTGTTTTAGGTCAGTGTCCATTTCAGTTCAGGCTATGGATGAAGGTACGATACCGTTCATCTGTGAGTGATTTTCACTCCTTTACAAATGACTGAGCCAAAACCTTTGGCAACAAATGGGAGCTGGAAATGACTCACAGTAATGAGTGAAATGACTGAGGTAATTTCATGTCTAGTTTGACAGCAGGTCATCAGGTGCTCCATGGTGATCATTTCACCATAGTCTAACAGGCCAAATTTGAATGAGCCCTGGTACCCAACTCTATTTGCGCTCTGAGTCAGACTCAGGTATGAAGTAAAATATAATACCTTAAACCATCTTCAAGCTGTTTCAGTTGAGGTGAACCTCACAAAACCATCCATGCCAGCCCAGTTGACAGATGGCAACTCAGCAATGCATGGAATCACACACCCCTACTATTGATTTTAATGACCGAGGGGCAAAAGGTGCTGTGTATTATTCCAGGGCACTTCTCTCGGTGTCATGTTCCTTTATAGATCCTTTTTCACTGAAACTCACCTTTGAGGATGCATTTCTGGTATCATCATGTCAGTCTGGTACAGAGCTGTTTTTTTTTGCGTTTGTTAGTAAATGGAGAAAAGAATTTCAGACAATGCTATCTGCCATAATTCCAGTGTTTCAGAACCACCCTTGATCTCCTTGTCTTTTGCTCCTAAAGATCTGATCTATGTTCCGTTTAATATTTAACAAAGATTCACCAAGCTTCATGCTACCCACTGTCAGATGAAAGTCTGCTGGGTCCCACCAAGCACTCCAGCTTTACCTCGCTGTGCTTTGCTGTTTCCTCTATCCCCGATTGCCCTGACAGCTTCCTTTACACTCAGTGCTACAGTGCCATGTCTGAGGTCAGTGAATGTTTCATCCATTCACCTGAGAGCCTCTCTGGGTGATCCATTGTCCTTATCAATCTTCCAGAGACTTCAGGTTTCTTACTGTTCATTTTATCTTAGTTACATGTTATCAGCTGAGTTTTTCCAGTCAGATCTTCATCTAGTTTCTGATCAAAGTGCACTGTTGCCCTGTGCAAAATCAGAGGGTTTCTCTCCTGTAGTTGTTTTGCAGATCCCCTTCTGAACCTTACGAATCTGATCACGAAACAGTAGGTTAAGCAATTCCTGTGTGTTCTTCCTTGCCTTATTTCTATGACACACAAGTTGAAAAGAAGCAGAAAAACAACCTGGATTTACAAATCAACCACGGGGCAGTTATGAACCATAGCTATGTTGAATGCATGAAAAAAGGTGAGTGTGATGCTAACACTGTATGCAGGAGAGAAAATTGTTCTACAGAGAGCAAAGTTTCCTATTTGCTTAAGCTGAGAGCTTACTGGGAGTGTCACAGGCCAGCCTGTTCACCTTCAGTCAGGCAAGATGAGCTCAAAACGAAATGCATGTAGGAAAAGCCTGCAAGAACTGTCAGTGCTAAGAAAATCTTTTAATAGAAAAGACTAGAAAAGCCTGACTTGAACTGAAAGCTGAGTAGGAGTATGCCTGGTCTACAGACTCTTCCTCTAGACAAACAGCAGGGAGAAGGAACAGTTATTTTAGCTGCAGGATAAAGCTGGCACCAGGACAAAGAGCGAAAATCTTGTCTCGAATGTTGGCTGGAAAGACAAACATTTCTAAGTGTCAAAGCCAAAGGAGGTTTTACAACAGCCTCCGAAAGCACCCAGCAGGTTTGGGGTGGTGTGTGACCCACTTGCAAGTAGGACTATGAAAATGCCATGGAGTTCAAGGAGCAGAAGATTCTGTCTAGTCATATATCTGTCTGAGAAAGACATCTAAGACAAATCTCTCTGGAAAGGCACTGGAGGAATCCTCAAGGTTTTTGGAATTTTCACTTGTATTGTTCTTGTTCTCTTCCTTTTCATTCAATGTGGGTCCTTTTCCCCAGAGCTGGCTGCATTTCAGTGCTGGGTGGGTATAGTGCCTTTAGGTGAAGCTTAAGAATCTCTTTTGCAAAATGTCCTGGAGATATGAAAATACAAATAGGGTTTTATTTGCAGTATATAAGCATTCAGAGTCCGCTGTTTCCCCATTCACAAGCTTGCCTGTGTTTACACAAAACATACTGCAATAGTGTTTTCACCATTACTTATTAGGATTTTTATAATGTTGCTTTTTCATCCTTTTTTTCAAATGTAATTTAAAGTACATTTATAAATTTTAAGAATCCTATTAGCAATGACAGCAATAAAAACCTCTTCTTTGTGTAAGGTCTGGGTAAACATTTTCCTGCTGCTCAGAAGCACAGCAGGGATGTGTCTTTGGGGAGTATCAAATAAGTCTCTGCACAATCTCTGATCTAACTTGCAAACTTAAACAAATTCTGCAGACTGAACAGTTTTAAAGTTCCTCCAAGGATGATAAGAGTAAAAGTGACTCTTATTTAAGGTGACTCATTTTCACGCTGGACCTGCATCACCCCAAAGAACAAGAGTCCAACCTGGGGAAGGCAGAGATGGTTAATACACTGTCCTGTTTCCTTAGGTAAATTGGCTTTTCAATCACAGTGTTTACAGAAGGACAAGAAGTCTTTTGCAATTCATCACATTGGTTGGTTATGCCTCTGCAAGAGCTAAAAAAGCAAAGCCTGGACAGTTAAAAGATAGGGTGGAAGAAGAAAGAGTTACTGTGTGAAAAACCTGAGTAATTTCCTTGTCATTGTCTTCTGTGCGAAAACAGCATCCGCCACTGTTATTCAAAAAGATGTTTGAAGGGAGACAAAGAAAATTTATATACCTAAATCTACTTGCTGTTTACTGAGGGAAAAATAAAAGTTATAGATAGGGTCTTTCGTCGCCCGAAGCTTTGTGTTTGTCATAATGAAATAGGAAAAAGGCCGAGAAGCTTTGTCTGTTCTTTCTGTTTAGGGTGTACACTGGGGGGGGTGCATGACTAACTCTTGTGATGTGGTATAAAGTATCGAGTGCAATGAGGTCCTTTGTTATCATACGTGCTGCAGTAAGTTATATTACATTCTCTGCTTGCAAACAAGAGATAACTACTTGACCAAGCTCTCTAGAAAATGTCTTTGCTTTTGCACAATGTGGAGTGAGGGGGATCCTGTCCTGCCTACAACTCTAAAGCACTGCTGCAAGATATAATACACATTCAGGAATGTAAAATACCTTTTTCATCAAATTATTCATGAAAAAGTTCATACCTGTCAAATCTCTTGAAGTTTTAATTAAAACAGGAAAGCCTGAGATAAGGATTTAAAAGATTTTGGAAATAGAGAATTTTGAAGTTTCAAAGGTGATCAGCTTTTATTTCTGGCAGCTATATTAAAAAAAACTCAACTTTACTTTTCCAACATCTGAAGAGATACCAGGTGAGAAATGTAAGGAGCTATGGAAGGAGGGGTTTTTTGATGGAAAATCAGGAAGTTTGTGTAAAGAAATACTGAAGTATAACTGAGTTCCTTCCAAACAAAATTCATTCAGCTTTTCTCCTTTTTTTGTTTTTCGATTATAAATCTTTTTGATATGGGGAAACCTCCAGAAATATAAGATGGATTTGCATATTCCTTCTTTTATGCATTTGCAAAATGAAAATCTAGCTGACAAGCCTTAAAAGCAACAAATCAGTAACAAAAATAAACCAATATTCTTTCTACTTCCTATATAAATATATCCCTAAGATATGGAATGGAATTCTATGGTAACATTCACTCTAAATGAAAGTACAGGGCAGTGAACATAAAGGAAGACTTAGATATAATCCACCATAAGCACAAAGACAGGTGTCCCTGGTAAGCCATCCACGTTAGGCAAAACCAGCCTTAACTGTGACTTGCCATAAATGTAATGACATCCTAACATATGTTAAAGTGCTCTAATATAATGCAGCATAAATACAGAGACACACTGAATAGCTACAACACCAGACTTTGCAAAATCCTTTTCTCTTAGCGGATTAATGTATTAAGTCTGTAAGTAGTATCACAGTAGCAGTGAATAATGTTTCTATAAGGACACTAGCACTGCTATGACATGCCAGACCATGGCCTGCACAATGTTTCTCAGTGTACCAATTGCCAATTCAAGAGATTTTATGGAAGAATGTTGAATTCAGAGGTCCCACCAGTTTTCAAAAAGATGTCTGTCTCTGACAAGGCTGGAGTGTACAAATCGTAGAATCATAGAATGACAGAATCATTAAGTTTGGAAAAGACCTCTGAGATCAGCAAGTCCAACCATCAACCAATATCACCACCATGCCCCCTAAACCATATCCTAAAGTGCCACATCTACATGTTTTTTGAACACCTCCAGGGATGGTGACTTCACCACCTGCCTAGGCAGCCTGTTCGAATGTCTAACCACTCTTTCAGTAAAGAAATTTTTCCTAATAGCCAATCTAAACCTCCCATGACACAACCTGAGGCCATTGCCTCTCGTCCTATCGCTAGTTACTTGGAAGAAGAGACCAACACCTGCCTCAGTACAACCTCCTTTCAGGTAGTTGTAGAGAGTGATAAGGTCTTCCCTCAAGCTTCTCTTCTGCAGACTAAACAACCCCCGTTCCCTCAGCCGCTCCTGGTAAAACTTGTTCTCTAGACAAATGTAAAAAATTCTGAGCTTTGATAGGTGACTGAAAAATGTCAAAAGATGGTTTGGGATTGGAGTGAAGGGGAAGGAGGGCTAATTTTTTGTTTATTAAAAAAGACAAATCCCCTGAAAGGAGACATTTCTCATAGAAATATCACTTCTTCAAAACCTGCCACAGAACTCATTTTCTTCCAAAGAAAGATCAGTCCAAAACTGAGTTTGAACAGAGTGCAAGACCTACTTAAACCACAGGAGGTTCATCTACCCACCTACCACCCCGGAGAAACAATTAGGCTGAAATTACACTTTGCTTAACCTGTTCACTTTCCTGCAGATCACTCTGACTCATGCATCAGGAATGCCATCCAGAGGGACCTTTACGGGTTTGAGAGGTGGGTCTGCCCATGGCAGGGGGTTTGCTACTATATTGTCTTTGAAGTCTCTTCAGCCCAAACCATTCTATGATTCTGTGATTCTCTACAGCTGTGCCTGGACCTCCCACATCTCTTCCATCCTGTTGTGCAACCCAACTCCTGCTGCATCCTCTACACAACTCTTGCAGCTGCTCACTAGAGAGAAAAGGCAGCAGAAATGGCCAATTTCTGGATGTGCCAGCTATGGCCCTGTCATATCATGCCAACCTGATACACAGCCTCTCCTATCTATGGCTGCAGCATACAGGCTGCTCTCGTGATTTTGAAAGTAGGTATTACTTTACCCTGCTCCTGGAAATGGGGGAAAGATCTCTCCCTCCTGGGGGTTGTCCCTCTCTGCTTATCTTCTGTGTCTCCATACCTCCTCCATGTTTACCTTTTTGCAGAACATGGGAGGGCAAAAGCATGTGCTTAACACTGACCTGATAATGCCTGGCTTCCACCTCCAGTTACTAGATATTGCACAGTTATTAGAGAGCTACTTGATATTCAAACCATGCTCCTTAGAGACCCTACTCTGACTCTCAATCAGTCCTCATCCTTCTTCTCAGAGCAGAAAGCAGCCTGAACTGCCTCAAGATGTTTATTTATAACACATTAAGCTGTGGTTAAAAGCAGGTGCAACTTACCTAAATCTAATGTGACCAATGTTGGTCAAAACCCAGTTTTGCTGACCTGGAACACCGAAAATGGAGATTATCCCCTTTTATCTTTTTATCATAGAAAAGACCCATTTTCTGGATGGTTGCGATATCCTGCTTGATTTTCTCTGAACCCCTGAATGCCTGCCAGAAGCCACCACAGTGACTGTGGTTGTGATCCCACCTGAACAACAGAGAGAAGTCAGAGAATGAAGTTTTGTTTACCCATCCTTCCCTGAACCTGGCAGTGAGACAAGTGAGTCCAGATTGTGCTCACAAATAAATAACACTTTCTAGCATGGGGTAATCAGGACTGTCTGGTTAATCAGTTCAGCCAGGATAGAATGCAGTTTGGTATGTAAAATGAGATGAAGGTACACTACAATATAAAATATTGCCACATACTGGACTACATTAACGGTCCAGTCTGCAACACTGCAAGACAGTACGTTTCAACAGAATTGGATGCAATGCAGTTTGTTACAATGCAATATGACTTGGCATATTAATGAAAGACACAATACACAATATAACATACATTTCTGTACAAGTTTGAGGAAAACATCAGGTTTCCCAATTCCAGTTCCTATCCTGTGTTGTTGGAATTTCCCCTTCTTGTGTAAGAAGAAATAGCCAAAACGAAAAATGCTTCAAGACTATGGCAAATAGCTGATGGGGCCTGTGCAAATGATGACACAGAGCAAAAGTAGGTCCAACGTGCAGCTGTGGACATCACCGTCATCCAATTATCACACTGATTCCTTGACCTTCTGTCAACACCTTTCATTTCTCGGTCATATGGAAGATGATTTAGATACCTCCATGCCCTATAAACTGAAAACACAAAGGATATCCAGAAAATCTGACATCTTTGTGGTGAGAATTATCATTGGGTATTAATGTGAAGTGTCTGAAAATCACATTGGAAGAGAAATCCTCTCATTGAAACTGGAAAGCGAGGAGGTGTTTACTGAATGGTGAAAGTACTAAAAATGTATTGAACAGACTACAAAGAGAAAAATTGCAGAAGAAGCAATTAGAAGTGAATGTAAGATTAACCGTTAGTACAAATCATTATTCCAGGAACCACCAGAGCACCTGGTTCGCTAACAACATCGTCCTTCTCTCTAATGCTTTTTCTCCAGCATCTGCCCCTTTTACTTTAATAAGGAAAAAGGATCAGCTGATTGAATTTAGACCCTAGTGTGGTTGGCTTTGACCTTTCAATTACCTCCCTTCATGTCCTGGAAGTGTAGCTTTGTTGTCTGCAAGGCTCTCACTTTAAGGTGCTGCGTTTAAAGCAGGACTTATATACCAGGCTTAGTGGGTTTGTAATGGGAAGGTATCATTTTGAAGTGCTCTGGGCTAATCAGAATTGGTGTTTTGGACCATGTCTTCAGTTTGACCAGGGTCATTTTATATTTTATCTGCTCCTGAGATAGGTGCCAAGAGCCTAGCAAGAGTCTGCCAGAGATCTAGTGACTGGTGGCCCAGACTTTTCATTTTATGTCACCAAAGGCTACCAAAAAATCAGAATTCCTTTGAATGTCCAGCCCATGTTTTTCACCAGGCCCCATACCTGGAAACATTCAAGGCCAGGTTGGACAGGGCTCTGAGAAATCTGATCCAGTTGAAGATATTCCCTGCTCACTGCAGGGGGGGTGGGCTAGATGACCTCTAAAGGTGCCTTCCAACCCAAAACATTCTATGATTCTATAATTCATGTGCTGGAAGAAGAGCTAATAGGTACAGAAGGTCACACTGACACAGTCAGCAAGGCCCATCTTCCCCACCAAAACTAGTGATGCTACGTTATAGTTTTTACCCAGAGGCACTGGATTATGGATTTTCCCCTTGGGTTATTCTTTTCATGCAAAGGAATCCAGTCCAAAGTCACAATAAGCATGCACAGTATATGTGAAAGCAGACTAATCACAGGGGTATAATAGCACTAAAATGTTGCATATTTTTAGCTCTCCCAGACTAGAAAATTAATAATGCATATCTGGAAATTATTAAGATAGATTCTTTCCTTAAACAAATTGTGGATGCTTCTCGCAGATACAATATTTTACGTTAGCTCCTCCACCGCCAGTAAGATTTCTATTGCCTCTCTCTCTCACTCGCAAGGGTGTTAGCACTTCCTAGTATCTGCCCTTACAATTTTTGGCAGTTGGGGTTAGCTGCCTTCAGATCACCCTGAAATTCTCCTCTGGGGGTAACTGGAAATATCATGACATTTCCAAAAAAAAATTATTTTGCATTTTTCATTTTCTTGAAATCTGGCTGTGGGTAAGCAACACTCCTTCCATATATCCCTGAAAGGTGTTAAGAATAAAGTCTTTCATGTTTTGGGGTTCTTTTTTTAGTAACAGTGGAAAAAACATCATAGTTCAGGGAATTCAATTTCTTGTATATCGAGTTTGTTCCAAAGAACTATTTAAAATGAGTTTATCAGCTTGTATGCACATCTATTCACATTCTTTGCTCCACTTTGAACTCTACTGGGAGAAATCTCTGCCAATATCGATCGCACCATGGCAATTTTCTACTCTGGGAATTAATTGAAATGACTTCTAATGGTATAATAATACTAAACACATTGTTCTTGTCCCACAAAACAAGAGCGGCACCTGCAAGCAGGTGGGTTTCCCTGTTTACTGTAGCATTTATTAGCTGGCACGTTTCTTAGACTGTCTGTGTTTAATTCAGGCTGTTCTGCTTCAATTCACTGGCATAAAAGAGACGACCATAAAGCATCATACCACTAAGAAAAATATAGAAGTTCATTTTCTGTAAGCAGTCACTCTTATATGTGCATCTTTGGGTTCACTGGGTACTGTAAAAGCAATGAAATACATGTGGAGTTGATAAATCAAAACATTTTCAGGTACAGCGGTTACGATGGTCATACGTTTTATGCTGCTGTGCCGACAGCCAGAATTGCCACTCAGTGATAGTACCCCAGCAGTGTCAATGATAAACAAAGAAGAAGAAACAGAATTGGGATCACTAAAAATAGCAGTCTCCTGTAAATGTTGGATTTCTTTTCTTTGTAGGAAGGACGCAGAAAGTCTCTGAAGGCATCATCCTGAGTCTTTTGTGCAAAACAACTAGTTGGATATTTTTGCTTGTTTAGATAGACCCATGAAGGAATAAAAATAAGTTGGAGTAGGAATCCTCCTGTTTGTTTTGACAGAGGGTATGTTTAGAGAGATGCAGCAGTATGAGAGCATAAGAAATAGATGATTCTTTGTGCATGCTATATCCTGTTAACTGTTATATGAATTACTTCTGGATACAGTCTTTGGTTGTCAAAATAAAGTACTGTTAGACTTCAAAACCCACTATCTTTCTTCCTTGCTTTGAGAAGATACTACAATATGAGCTTAGAAAAGCTAGTTCTTTGAACACTATTTGTACTTATTGAGACCAAACCAGCCTATGAACAGCTCCACACAACATTTTGTGTGAGCTCAATATAGGGAAGTGCACATGTCGGCCTGTGACGGTCCATCCTATTTCATTCTGTGATGCTTTGGCCTGTGCCAGCTAGATTTAGCCCAGGACAAACCCAAGGTATGGTTTGAGAAACAGCACAGGCTAAGGAATGTGTCCAGCAGAAGTTTTGGACATAGTCACCTTCTTTTGGGAGGAATAGCATACGGGGTACATTTATGAGCTCAGCTGAGCAGTGTCCTTAGGGACTGAGAAATAAATGTGGTAGACACCACTTTGTGTTCAGAAGTACAGGTAGTCTCCCCCTTCCTTTACGTTTGTCCTCAATGTGTACAACTCTCCAGCAGGTGATTTGGCTATTTAATATGGACTGGAAATGGCCCATACACCACCAGTTAAAAACTTTGTCACCAGCCATGCTTGCTAGCCTGTTGCAGGGGTGTGCTCACCATCAAAGAACAATATGGTGGTTTACAAAGAGATGTCACCTTTAAACGAATGCAGCTGGAGGATTACCTTAACTCTGTTATTATCACTTCCTAAAACTATATAGTCTTTTTCAGTTCCCATAACCCTGACACAAACTTTGACTTTTATTTGTTTGCTTGGGTTTTCTGAAGGGAGGGTAGTAAGAATTCAGTGGCTTCTCCAAGCCAGCAACCAAGAGGCAGATTCTCATGCAGATTCTCATAGTGAAGAGATACAGCTCACTGATCTCCATGCTGTTATGCTCAGTTGCACTAGTGGATGATTTGGTCTTGAAGTCCCATGCTCAGGCAGACGTTATTTTTTAAAGATTTTCATTTGGAGATTAAAAATGCATGAAAACAGAACTGAGGGCTGAGAAGAAAATTTGATCCCCATGAGTGAGCAAAGATGTGGTTTACAGAAACACACCTGAGCTCTCAAAATCTCAGTGACTGAGAGAGAGAAAGGGAAGAGAGGAAAATAGGAACTGAGAGAGGGAGGGAGGGAGGAAAGAAGGAAGGAAGGCAGGCAGGAAGGCAGGAAGGCAGGAAGGAAGGAAGGAAGCAAGGAAAAGAAAGACAGAGAAAGAGAGAAAGACAGACAGAAAGACAGAAAGAAAGATAGAAAGAAAGACAGACAGCAAGAAAGACAGAAAGAAAGATAGAAAGACAGAAAGACAGGAAGACAGAAAGAAAGACACAAAGGAAGAAAGAAAGACAGAAAGAAAGACAGAAAGAAAGACAGAAAGAAAGACAGAAAGAAAGAAAGAAAGAAAGAAAGAAAGAAAGAAAGAAAGAAAGAAAGAAAGAAAGAAAGAAAGAAAGAAAGAAAGAAAGAAAGAAAGAAAGAAAGAAA
>Ga0065711_1012262_pt1 | contig 14138 bp, 8 predicted proteins | sample Hoacrofraction12_FD_59098 | JGI IMG/M metagenome (GOLD analysis project Ga0065711, IMG submission 59098) | Hoatzin crop microbial communities from Cojedes, Venezuela - Epithelial fraction 12 v2 (version 2) | ecosystem: Host-associated > Birds > Digestive system > Esophagus > Crop | place...
CAGCCTCCCTGGGCAGCCTGGGCCAGGGCTCCGTCACCCTCAGAGGGAAGAAGTTCTTCCTCGGGTTCAGCTGGAGCTTCCTCTGCTTCAGTTTGTGCCCATTGCCCCTTGTCCTGTCGCTGGGCACCACGGACACCACCAGCATTTCCACCAGTTTCAACGGTGAACAAAAAGCGATCTTATCCTGTGCTACCTTTTGTTCCCACCGACACCGTGTTTGTTTGTTTATTCCTGAAGTGCAGACCCTGCTAATTTATGTTAATTGGAATTGCACAGGTAGTTTTTCCCCCCCTTCCTCGTCCCCTCGCACCCTGCTGTGAAATCAAGCTGGCTTTATAATCTCCCACAGCAGCCTGCTGGAACACCAGGAGCCTTAGCATGCAAAGCATGTTAACGAGTTGCCTTTTTTTTTTTTTGTTCCTTTTTTTTCCCCTTCCTCATGAGGAAGTTTGCATACTCGGGTAGTTGTGAAGGCTCGCTGAGCCACAATTACAATTCCTTTTTATTTATTTATTTAGCAAGAAACCGCCATTACAAGGCTGGCTGCCCTGTGGCACTGGAACAATATGGTTTTCCCTCCCCTTTTGCTGGCTCGCATACGTTATTTCGGGGAGGAAAAAAGCAAGAGAAGGAATTTGTGCTGCCTGTGCCTCTGTGCCAGGCGACACTTGTCGCTTGGTCTGTGTTGCAAGGCCAAGGTGGGAGCCAGGGCCAGCTTTGCCTTTAGCTCCCCGGGGAGCAGGGTCCGTCTTCTTCAAGAAAGGGAAAAAGCACTGCTTGTCCTGCTCTTTTTTTCCCCCCCTTAGAGCAGATTTGACGGGGAAACTCTCCATCCCCACAGGGACGTGGAGGCTGTGGGCTGGGACCTGGGGACGCCTCTCCCGAGAGGCCCCACGGAAGGTGAGTGCACCTGGGGAGGGGGCACCTCCAAGCTCCGGGACACACCACCTGACCGCGATCTTAAGAAGCTCAGAAAATGCAAATCCCAAGAGTTCTGGGGGCTTTGACTACTAAGGGAGTTTTAAAAAACTGGCTTAATACGAGAGAATTTGTTTTACCCACCAGATAGAGCAGGGGCTTTTATCTTCTGTAGGGAATTAGCCCAGATGCGTATCACTGTACTGGAGATCAAAACTTGACCACAAATCTCTCATTAGCCTGAAAAGTTACTTGTTTTATTTCTGTCCAAAGGATATTTTGCTCGGGTGCTTTCATCTTAAAAACACTAACTTCTAGAAAACCAAGCTTTAATGTCATGTGTGATTTTGCTTTCTTTGAGGAGTGGAAAATGCCACAGACTGTGGCATATGCACAGGCTTGAGTCACAGGGGGAAAAATAAACAGGCGTCTTTCTTGGTTTGATCTATGTACATCTGTTTCCTGGGAGAGAGGTGAAATGGGATATTTACTTGGGTAAGTATTGTAAGCCAGATGCACTCCACTGTGAAATAAATAAAAAATGATATTAAAATTAACTATGTAAAAGGGATCTGGAGCTGGGCTTTTCATCAGAAACAGGAGATTTTGTGTATGGCATGCATAACAAGACTATGAATATTCTCATCTCTAAAGTTTCCAAATGAAATGTCAGTCCCATCAGAGATAAAAACAAAACTCCTTGCTCTTAATGAGACTGGGATTTCCCTCCGTGCCTGATCGGGCGGCTCTACTCAGCTTGCTGTTGGCTGCGGTTTGGGGGAAAACCAGACATGGGCGGGTAGCTGGCACACAAAAAGCACCGTGTGTCTCCTCCCTTCCCGGCTGCCTGGACAGACGGACACTCGCTGTCTGACCAAAGACTTCAGATGCTGCCCCAGCCCCTGTATTTCACACCAAAGACACCCGCCCCGTGGCCATGCAACGCGTCATCCTCAATGAAGTCCTGCCTTCAGAAGGGACTTGCACGTTGCTACTAAGAGTAAACTGTGATTTGATCACCGTCCAAGATAAGCTGGAGGAGGAGTACTGCACCATGTACTGCACCGTCTACTGCGTGGAGAATGGCCTCCATCAGACACGTATCTGATTCTGGAGCTCACTAACCCACCAGACCGATTTCAGTGGCTCGAAGATGAATTTTAGAAGAATTAAAGGAGGAAATAAATAGCCATGTTTTAACAAGGTGGGTAATTTATCATTACAGGGCTTACTGAGGGATGATGTTCGTTCTCTGTCATCTGGTGTCTTTAAGTCAAGATGGGATGTCTTGCTAGAAGATACATTCTGGTTTAAGCCCATGTTGTTGGGCTCGGAAAGGAATTGCTCTCCGATGCTGTACAGCAGGAGATCAGACTTGATGGTTGTAATTGTGTTCCTATCTGGCCTTAAAATCTATCGATCTGTGAAAATAATTGCCACAGTTTACTGATATTCCTGAATGTTTGATGGTAGGTAAGAAATACTTCTGTCTCCTGTAGCCTGAGCTACCCTGAAAGAATGTCCTCTTTGCATTGAGCAGAAATTAGAAAAAAAAAAAAATTGATTCAGCATAACCAAAGAAAATTTTTTAACGGATCTTTCCTTAGCTGTTTGATACATTTTTTTCTGTAATTGCTCAATGGAATCTGACTGTCAGGACCACTCAGCATCATCCCGTGGGTGGGCCTGGGAATGCTGGTATGCAGAGAAACACGAGCACTTTCCGACTTATTTGACTTAATTGCAAGCCATCACATCACTCTCGCTCAACTGACGTGACTAAAATTGTGGACATATAGCAAGCTGTGTCCTAACCAAGGTTGAAGAGTGAAAACAGAAAGTCGTTTTTACTTCCCATACAAAGAAAAGTTAGAGCAGGCAGAACTGCAGAGGAGATTTTTTAGTTTTTGCAGGAAAGAGCCCCGATCCCGGGAGGCACTCGGCTCCGTGAGCCGCTGCGATGGGAGCTGAGCGTGCCCACACCGTGCTGGAGTTTCCCAGGGCCTCGGAGCAGAGCAAGCTGGGTGTATCTTCTGAGTGCAAGCGGTACCTCCATGGCGCGGAGACCTTGGGTCTGTGAGCACCAGGGAAGCGTTTCTCTCCGTACAACAGGCAACCCCTCCCAACGCGTGGCAGCACGCCTGCCTGCATCGGGCGTTTGAAAAGGAGGGTCCCTCTCCTGCACACCGAGCCTGCTCCTGCCTCCTGCCGAGACCTGCAAGTTTTGTCTTCCCAGTTATCACTGTGGAAACTCTAACATGATATTAGTTTAATTAGACATCAACTCCTTTTACAGAATGCAAATGCCCTATCCCGCTAAATCCCCCTTCTGAAGTTGGCAGATGCAAATTAAATCCTGTGCACCGAAATGTAATTTGGCTTTGAACACTCTTAAAGGCCCTCAGTGATTCAGTGGGTGGAGGGGAATTAGTCTTAAGCTGCATTTGTTGCTTTCTCCTCCCTTAATTTGTTTATATGAATGCTACTGAAGCAATATTGAATGTAGACAAATTGCCAAGTGACACATATGAATGAAAGCCAAGGTTTTACTGGGAGATTTTGGAGCTGTAAGTAACACTGGTCCTGTCTACCTGAAATAATGGTAAATAATGGGCCATCTGCCACTCCGCGTCCCATCGTGTTCTCAGTGACCAGCAGGCTCAGAATGGCCAGGCTTGAATGGCCAACGGCTTGTTGCAGGTCCCGCCTGCAGTCACGCAAGGGCAGCAGCGCTGGCCTAGGGCGTTTCTGAGCGCTCCAAGAGCCCCATTTTTGCAGTGAAATGCTTTTATTTAGCTGTTGTGTCCCCGGTCTGATGGGTGACTTTGGAATCCCCACCCCACTTGGAGAACCCTTGAAGCTCTTCCTGCTGATGCCCTAAGCTGGTTCCTCCAGACCCCATCCTTCTCTGGTGGGCCTCAGGGAAAACTGCGCTATTTTTGTCCTGGATTACAAAAAGCGGTATCAGACTGAGGATCTGCAGGGGACCCTCCGGAGCTCACACAACGCGTTGTTTCTCAGTTTCTCTAAATGAACAGACAGCACAGACATTTTGCCAAAACAATCTATGACAATCTTCTAGTATCACCGCAACGGTTTCCTCACATAGCCAGCGAACAGGTACCACTTCGAATGTCCCCTTGTATTTTCCTTCACGGCATTTACTTGGAAGTCGATGTCTATGATTTTGCGGGCCAAATACCGTAACGTGAGTCTGATCACCTTGCATCAGTCTGATCAATCCTTTTACTCCATACATTGCAATTTAAGCAAGGGCTGTTCAAGCCAGCCCCAACAGATTAATTACAGACCAGAGTCAGCCTTTTTTTTCTTTGCTCTTAGATCAGACAGCGATCTAGCTCAAGTATTTTTGCTTCCCTGTACTGTTTCTACAGCTTTTATTTTAGAGTTTCTGTTTCCTCCCATGTTCTGCCCGTCTCTGATGATTTATTCCTGGGTTTGAATTCAAAGTATATGTTCATCGCACCAGCAGGCGTATTATCACACTGCGAAAATTCCTTGTGTCCCACACTCACCAAATGGCTTTCATCCAGTAGCTTCAGGTTTTTCGTTTTTTTTTTTACAAGGAGTAATTTTAAAGCCTCCCATGTGCTATTTTGTAGAAGTGAATCAAACAGGGGAATCTGTAGCTAACAGCCATTTCAATTCCTGTGCCTGGTTTTCTGCCGAACGTTTTAACAACTGAGCAAAGAAGTGCCTTTCAATTACATGCTTGTTGCAGACACTCCCTGCTCATGTTTTATAAGAATGATTTTGGATCAAGAGGCTTGTAGCTAAAGGGATAAACATTTAGCCCAGATAAGCAGATTTGTGGAAATTATTGTTATCCAGAGCTGGTTTGATTCATTAGGAACCAGCAGTGGACAGCTCTTGAAATCCGACAGGGACAGATTTATCCCACCGAAGGGAAATCTGCTAAGGAATGAGTCTGGATTATGTTATATTCATAATAGCATTTCCTTCTGTTATTTGATATGGCAAAAATAGCCACATGAGAGAAGTGATTTTCCCTACCAGTCTCCCTGACCTCAACAAAGACCTGAAACCCACTTGCAGAGAGATTTTTGGGTCCTCCCCGCAGCAGAAATGGGGAAAAGGGCCGTATAAATTAGTAGGTGATGCTGATCCCGAACCACTGATACTCGTACCAAGCATTTTGCTGCAACCTGCATTTGCACAGACTTCTTTGACCCCAGAAATGGGCTCGCTGTATCTTGTTTGAAGACTTCCACCTTTTCTACTCTGACCTAGCAGCTTTTCTTTTTTATATTTATTCCTCTCTCTGTCTCTCTCAGTCTTGCTCTACCCTCTACCTCCTTGCCTTCCTTCTGTTTTCACAAGCATTTTTTTTTGCGTAGAGGAATATTATTTTGGGAGAGGGGTGAGTATTTGTCTGTCCCATGCAGCAGGACACCCAGCTCCCTGAGCAGAAAGTCACCTAGAAAGACCCCACACATCATGCTGTTCCCATCTTTTAATCTCTGAGTCGGCCAGGGAAGAAGGCCACTGACATAAAGCACAGACAAGGGTGGGCAGCAAAGCATGCACTTGTCACAGAATTAGTGCCAGAAATATACGGACGATCAATCAAAGTTATGGCATGCTCTCCTCATGTTAGCTGATATATAATACCCCCAATCAATAACTAAAGAGGGGGGAGAGAAGAAAGGGATTTGATTTAATATTTGCTTAGGCTTTATAGAAAAGTAAGATTTATTACAACATAAAAAAAACAAATTTAGCCTTTAGCTTAATAGCCAATTGGTCCCTGTGATATTGCTGGAATCATATTTACTGTGCATCCTAATATAAAGACATTAATATCCGTGTACCTGCTCAGCCATGTCACGCTGGATGTTAGCCAGCGCCAAGTATACCTCTGGTCTTGACTAGTGAATAGCTTGCTTAAGGAAACATTTTCTTTATTGCATTTAACATTTTGAATCCCTAAGAGGTTTGCAGCCTACCCTCGGTATTAGCAAGGAGATCTCAGCACCTGATTTGGCTTGGCCCTGTATTACTGGGTCTGCAGGCGTCAGACTGAACTAAAGGCAGGGTAGCAAAATGCACCTGGTAGGCCCAGACCTGGCAATAACCACTGGATGTTTCTGCTTGCCCCTTGCTGTTGTGTTTGAGACATTAAATGATGAAATCACACAAGACATTTCTTTTTCTCTTGTCTTCTTGGATCCTTTAGATCCAGGCCCCTCCTGTTCTGGAGAGCTTCTGGTCCATGTGATGTGGCTCGTGGGGATCCGCACAAGCTTCATACTCAGGGCTCTTATCTTGCCACAGCTCCTCTCCAGATACTCCATGGAAGGATGCTACAGTAAGAAAGGCAAACGATCCAGTTCCAAATAAAACTGTCTTCCAAAGGCTGGGCTAGAGCCTTGCAGAAGTTTTATACGTTCTGCCTTTTTATGCATGATCAACTAAGGCTGGGAAAAAACCTCAAGCATGGCCTTGAACTTCAGCTACTAATCCCTGTTCTTGGCCAAAAAAGCAATGAAAAACTGTAAATGTTTGTGAATTCAGACCTTAGTTACAGCAAATCCTGACACAGAACATAGTAACAGGGGGTTTGATGCTTTTTTCAGTAATTAGAGCATTTAGCCAGAAGCATAACTGCCCTCATAATCATGTTTGCTTTCAGATCAGTGCAAGACTCTACTCCAACCCTTATCCAAACTCTCAATAGATTGGCTAAATCTGCAAAATTTGAGCACAATGCACAGTTCTGAGCTTTTTGGTACCTTTAAATTGTACTAGGATCAAAGAAAAGAAACAGGTGACAACGCTGAGGGCGTTGCGGCACGCGTGTTCACAATATCCATCACAATTCCAGTAAAACGTGTGGAGAGAGCAGCCGTACGCATTCCCATTTTGCAAGCAAATCAACAGCCACCATCCCCTCGGCCCTCTATCTTCTATGGACATTTCGGACACTTCTCAAAACCTCAGAAGCCTGGCTCAGAGAAAGGAACAGGCTCAAGCATGGAGGCAGATTCTCAGATTTATGACACATGCACTCAGTTCACGGAAGTATTCTTGCAAGATCCTCCGTCCATAGGACACAAGAGTGACACGTGAATTTTGCAAACAGTTGACCTTTTGAACCAGTACGACTTGCATAGGCAAGACTAATGTCCTCCAGCTTAGGAATTACTCCATGTGTGACCTGAGCTATGGAGGAAATCATCTAAATAATTCCTGTGATACCTTCTAGCCTTCAAGTCCATTGCCCACATTATTCATTGGCCTGAAATTTATGTCATCAATTTGCGGCAAAGTGTAACGTGAGTGCAGGCCATCAGGGTTCTCATTTAGCAGCTTTTAATACCAAATTTGTAGAAGTACAGGTAAAAATGCAAAAGGCAGAGCAATGGCGTCTCAGACAAAATCTGCGACTGGGCTGGAATTTCAGGCAATTCAGTCCTAGTCCATGGGCAAGAAACAAATATATCTGCAACAGGAAAGTTACTGAAAACAGTTCAAAAATAAATATGATGTGTGTCACCATGGGCGACTGATAGATCCTTCATGACAAGAAAAAATCAGCCCATTCTTCCTCCCAGCAAATGTCAGATGTTTTAGGAATGGTTTGTTCTGCTGATTATTTCCGTTAAATGAGTCCTATTGTAATTATGAAGCCTGCGATCTAGAGTTAATCCCTGGCTCCCATCTCCCCAGTCTTTGAAAACATTTGATCTCAATCTTGGCGTGCACCATTGTGTTCAGTCTCATAAAATTCAACTCGGGGTAGACAAAGCTCCATAAATGTTCCTGAGGTCGGAAATGAATGCATATTTATTGCAACAATAGCTGTATTACCAGCCATTCACAGCTCCAAGAGCAAAACACAGGAGTTTCTTCAGAAATAAAACCAAACAGATGTCTCCAATGAACACAGTTATCACATCGGCAGAATATTTCTTTCAGCAGTCTTCCTAGTAATTAATTTTTCTGTTATCATGAAAGCCATTTCAGAGCCTGGGAAGAAAAAAAACTCTGCTTTTCTCACCGGCCTCCACGCCGATCCCAGGATCGCAGCCCGTCTCCTCCAACGGTGGCTTCCCGCGAGCGAAGTCACCGGAGACCGCCCTCCGGCACCACTGACGGCAGAGGCCGGCAGCCCCCTTTGTCTGCCTGCAGGGAGAGAGATAACAATGCCGGTTTTCCCCCATAAAAGAGAGTTCAAAAAAGCATTTACCTGTAACAACAAAAGCCAGCGGATAAATAAGAAGAAAGTACACGTGGTGTTTAGGATAACACGCAATTAAAGGATTAAAAATTCATACATTTCGATGGGAGACGGCATTGAAATTGCTGAGCCGTTAATGACTTTGAATGAAAGGGGAGCTTATCTCTTCACTCAACCGGAGTGTTCGGAACCAAGATAGACCTTTTATCATTTTTAATTGTTTCATTCATGGCACGCTGGAGATGTGTGCCTGCCAGAGAAGTTTTTGTTATTCCAATGACTGAAAGAAACTTTTCTAACCCTGCTGTGTTGCATTGGGTGGTGGAGCTGCCTGGGGAGAATGAGGGGAGGAAGACTATTATGTCCTTCTGCAAGGGCTGGATGGAGGTGTGTAAGCACAGCCCACAGCCCAGACTCGTATAGATAGAGCCTGACCTGGTGAATTTTAGTCCTAACAGGATGGTGCCAAACATGCTGTGCCCTAAGTTCCCTTGGCTGAGCCCTTCAGTTGCCACAGGGCTTTTACTGGGAGAAAATCACCCTCTTCAACAGATCCAGTACTAAACCTAAACCCTTTCTGGTCCTCACAGAAAGGCTCGAATAAGGTTTATGGGATGCAAGGCCTTCTGCTGAATGATTGTCACCCTTTCTACATTACTTTTTAAGCACATCTGTTATTTTTAGAAAGACAGATCGACAATCAGCCAGCTAGGTGGACAGGCATAAATAGATATACTGGAGAGAGAGAGATCCGTACCAGCATCTTGCCATCTATGCCTCTTTAAGAAGCGGTGTTTTCAACATTACTCTTTTCACAGCCATAAAGACAAGACGACTGATTGTTTTTCTAAAGCGAGCTGAGTCCTGGCTGATGACACAAATGGCTAGAGTGGAGCTTGAAGAAAAAACCTCAGCTCTTGGGAGAATTGCAACAGAATTGTAATCGGACGACAGCCAGTTCACAATTACAGTTAAGGCTGAGGTCTGATAGATGCAACACAGACATTGGCAATGGAGAGCTCTATTTTCATCATGTTAGAAAAGTGGTCTGATTTTTCTCATTTTTGGAAGATGATGGGCACCCTTCATTGATAATTTAGCCATTCAGTTTGTAGTACTTGATGATTCTTTCTTTTCTAATTGTGACAAAAAAAATGGCAAAAAGGATTTTGCTTACAGTATTCAAAGAGACAAAACAAACAAAAACCCAAGAAATCATCTAATGAAAGGGATCAATCAGCAATAACTCTAGCCTGAAAGATGAAAACTTTGGGAAGCAATGGAGGTCTGAAAGAAGGAAACTGGAAAGAGTTTTCTGAGCTTAACATCTGGTCAGATATACATTCTCTAATCAGCATCAGATAAATTTGTCTCTTTACAGGGGATGAAAATTCTCCACTGACGATGTTTGCTGTGGATTCCCTCGGTGTCCAACGGCCAACAGGCAGACGGCCATTCCCGCTGCTACGCAGCACTGCTGTACTTTTGTCCTATTTGGAGGGGTTTAAGTGTGATTTTAGTGGGGTTCCCCACCTCCCCCCCCGCTTATTTTAACTTTGTGCTGTTGTTATGGATGACAGAGTTCCAGAACTCTGTAAATCTGTGTAAATAAGCGTGGTCTTACTGAACAGAAAAGAGTTGTACCAGCTTTTCCCAGCAACAGACCTTTCACTCCAGCTCAGCACTGTGAAGGGTACAACTGAGACCTGCTAGCTCTGACCTGTGCTCCCACCAGCAGTGTTCACAAGCTCTTGACTTATAAAGCTCATGACACAGAAATACTTAAAATTTAGGTATGCACTTAAAATTAGGAGCACCATTTTGAAATGGGGCCATCACAGTTGTAACTTCTGTGACTGCTGTAATAAAGACCATTTGTCTTGGCTGAGGTTTAACATGCACACGTAACACATCTCTGTTGTTTCTCCATTTGCAATAGGAAAATACCAAGAGGTGAATTTTTTTAAATTACTTTTTTATTGGCATTTTCATTTTTTTAAATATAAACATCATCTGGTTCACATTACTCAGTCAGCCACACAGGAAATGGTAATAAGTTTTGTTGATACCGTTCTTCTCTGGGGGATTAACGAGGATAATATTTATATACCTATTAAGAAATTGGTGCATACCCTCAGGCAGTGGCAAGGAGAATGAGAAATCTCATCAGCAGTATCAAAACAAGTTGCAGGTGGCGGGTCGTTATTGCATGTTGGCGGTATGGTAGGAGCAAGGGCACAGAAAGGACATCGCTTTGGGTACTGGCACTGGATTACTCAAAGCCAAATCACCTTGTGCTGCTCACCAGAAAGGGGGCAATTTTCCACGAGAGATCCCAGCATAGTTAGCAATCTTATCAGCTATGGTGGGCTGAAGATTTGGGGCCATATCTAGCAGCTGTGTTTCAGCAGGGAGAATAAGGGAGAAATTACCCTCTAAAGAAAATGCTAGATTTCTTATATCCTAATTCTCCATCAGTTTGACCTGGCAGATGTTTATGATGATGAAAATCAGTGTTGTGGTACTGTTTGGGGATCCCAACTCCAACCAAAGGCCCTTTTGCAGGGTATGACCCATATACCCCCCTTCAAGGTGCAACTTTGGGACTTCACTGAACCATCTAAATTAAGAGGCAAAGCAGTCCAGTCGGCCTCTGTAGTCAACAGCAAGATACGGTACCTTCAGACAGTGTTAGACAATTTGAGGACCCAAGCTGGCTTCTGCAGGGCATCTTTCTCTTTTCCCTGGCTGAAGAGGGAACACTGGGTGGGATTTATCTCACTACGTGTTAGCGATGTGGTATCCAAGCCTGAAATAGTAATGCAGGTTCTGTCTGCATCTCCTTTCGCTACAGAGAGATCCTGCACAAAACATGGACTTCCAACCATCTATGATCAGGGGGAAACTTCACTCAAGAATTGTCACCAAAGGGAGGGAATAACGACGTCAGCGGGGTTACGACGTGCTGGAGTTCACAGCAGGGCAGGAGCCCATCAGGTACTGACCCCATCTCCTGAATCCCCATCCTATGGCCGCTCCAGCGAAACATGAGAAGACAACCATAAAACGATATTCAGATTATACGCATTCAGGCTGACAATACTTTGCTGTTTTGCACCCCCTTTTGACCCCAGACCTCTGACCATTTTATGTTGCTTTGTCCTTCCAGTTCCTCCACAAGCAACAGCCTCTTTAATTCACACCAGGTCTGTGTAGGACGAAGAGCAGTGAAGGAAAGAAACCTTGTGGCATCAGAGACGGGAGGGAAAAAGGCAAGCTGTGATTGATGCCTGTAATCCCGACCACACAAACCACAGAGCTCAGTGAAACTCCTGTAATTTAAGGGAGAAGTAAGAAGTGAAACATTATGTCCATGTCACATATGATGGCTCTTGGAATAAGACAAACACTGTGCAATCAGTTGCAACAGCAGGACACAGAAGAGAGGCCACACACTGAGATTATAAATATTATGGACCTAAAATTGTCCATTCCCAGGTCTGGGCGTCTGGCATGACAGCACCAATCTGAAACAGACGGCAGCATCTACTCCAGGAGACTCCTCAGAGAATACAGTGAAAGGCAAAGCATCTCTCTCTGATTTAATTGCTTTGAAATGTTTTCCATTCTTCCTGCACAAAGATTTTTGTCAGAGCCAACCTCCTTTCAGGTCAACAGGACATAAAATTTGTGACTGACTTTAATGAGATTTTGTTCATGCTCTGAAGAGTAGAGCCCGCACTGAGTAAAGCCTGAATGCTCCTAATTCCCATTTACTCTTACTTCTTCAAAGTTGTTCTGCCCCTTGAGAGGACTTGCTGACCCTGTGCTGAGTGGCTCAGGATTGAGCCACTTTCTGTCCAGTTTTGGGTAGAAAAGGGTACAACTGTCCTGGTCCCATCTCTAGTGCCTGGACACCCAAGTGCCTCCCAGATGAGGTCCTGCAGGAGGAGAAATGCTTTATTTATAACTCCCAGGAAACCTCAACCCAAGTTTTACTGTGTTTGTCAGCAGCCACCCAAAGCACTTCAGCCAAATATTGTCCCCTCTCCCATGCCACGTGCAAAGAGAAGCCTCTCACAGAAAGAGAGCTTCTAGGAGGTGGATACAGGACGGGCTCCTCCTCTTCCAGCACAGAGGTGTGAGCACGGGAGAGGAGGCACTGGGATAATCTGGGAAAGCTTTCCACGAACCCGGCCTGGGGTGGAGGGAGGCAGACGGGGAGAGCGGTCGCTGCCTTGAGGCAGGCAAGGAGAGAAGCTGCTCGGCAGATCCCTGGGTGCTGAGCGGAGGAGCTGAGCTGTGCTCTGCCCGGCTCCCTCCTCGCACCGTGCCAGCCTTGGTCTGCTGGGTGCAGGTGGGCACAGACCAGCTCTCGGTGACGGTGCCGCAGAGAAGCTCTGCAAACGCCTTTGCGGGCAGCAGCCGGAGCGTGCCTGGAAGGAGGATGGAGTAACGGTTGTATTAGGGCCTCGGGGGCTGGCTGCTAGATCTGTTAATCAACTTTATGAAAACCCTCGGGGTCAAAAGAGTAATAAAATAACAGAGGACAAGCCCATGGTGCCTCTTTGCACTTTCCACCTTTCTAGTCATTTTATCCTGCCTTCCCACAAGATCAGCCTGCTTTGGCCTGACCTTGTAACGTGACAGCCCTGCTCAGCCTGGCAAAATGAAGATGATTTGTCCCCCTTCATGCTACTGCATTTGCTTCCCCTGCGCTCCTCCAATCTGTTTGCTTCAAGCTCAGGGCTCCCTAATTGTATTCCAATGGAGACAAACCTTCTGATTAAAACGCAGAGGCGAGCCTACCCAGGCTTCCGCAGCACGGGGGCCCTGAAATTGCAAACTCAGTCTTTCTGACGGATTCAACTCGGGGATCTGTTCTGTCACCCCTGCGTTGGGCGCAACAGCAACCCCCGCCCCGCGCGCCCCTCCTCTCACTCCCCCTGGCAATTTCCTCATTGCTTAAAAATATTCAGTGAGGCGACATCAAAGCGAATATTGGGACTTGTATTATTGTTGCCAGGGGTGACATTAGATGAGAATTATGTGAAACAATAAGGGCGCCGGAGTATAATCCATTTGACATTTGGAACATGTTCCCAGTGCTCTGTGCTCCTCAAAACATTCACACAACAGAACCGTCTTCATTTTCATCACAATATTTGTGTGCGCGAGGAGATTTATCTCTCTCTCTTTATTTCTCTGTCTGGTCATTCTCTGCAAGGCCAACAAAAAGAAAAACCTCACTTCTGGGGCTGCTGCCCTGTCCAGTTCCCATTTTTGTGTGTTTATACCCCAAGGAGAAGGCAGGCAGTCAATTGCTGTCAGCACGAGGCTGGTCCAGACATCGGACCAGTGCTCGTTGCTCGTGTGCAAACCACCAAGCTCTAACCCTCCCACTCCTCTGCCTGCACGTCCTGGGCCAAGGTGTGAATTTTTGGGACACCCTGGGAAGTGAAGTCGAAGAAGCCCACATGAAGCCACTTTAGTTCAGAATTGCACCAGAATGGCAGACGCAGATGGTAAAGAAGCCTTCGGGACAGATCGGTTCCTCTGTATTTCCAAAGACTTCAGAAAGAGTTTTCAGCTTCACGTCAGAGCACATGTAGGAGGGGGTATTTTAGACTACGATTCTCGCTTGCATCCCCGCTCTCCCAGGAATTTGCAAAGGCGCCAGAGCAGTTCGTGAGCCTTGTTCTGGTGATGGTGGGTGATGGTGATGTGGGCAACTAGCCTTGCTCCTTCCTAACATCCACCTTAATTATCGCTCCTTCTCCAGTATTACATACAAACCCTGACATTTTTAGGAATAAAAGCCTGGCCTCCTTAAAAGCATCATCACTGAGTTCAACTGGTCCTGAACTGCAACCAGTGAGTCAGCTCCAATCACAGAATCACAGAATCACAGAATAGTAGGGGTTGGAAGGGACCTCTGTGGGTCATCTAGTCCAACCCTCCTGCCGAAGCAGGGTCACCTACAGCAGGCTGCACAGGA
>Ga0065711_1007785_pt1 | contig 14137 bp, 5 predicted proteins | sample Hoacrofraction12_FD_59098 | JGI IMG/M metagenome (GOLD analysis project Ga0065711, IMG submission 59098) | Hoatzin crop microbial communities from Cojedes, Venezuela - Epithelial fraction 12 v2 (version 2) | ecosystem: Host-associated > Birds > Digestive system > Esophagus > Crop | place...
AACACTGACGGTCCCCAATCTTCAACATAACTGCCTAGATTATTTCCCCCAAATCATTCTATCCAGATCTGTATCTCAACGTTTACAGAAGGTAAACAGAGGACATAAAACAGCTTTTAACGTCTCAGTAAAATTTACTAGGGTTGATGAAAACAAACCAAGAGGCAGATAGCTACTTACTGTTTCAAAGGCATTTAGCATCATCAAGGGTAAAAATGTATTAAAATAGTCATTGTATCCCTGAAATTGGACAGGAACAGAAGCTACTACAGACTGCATGAGGTTACTTGGAGGTCCAAACTGGACGGACTTTGCAAACATGTCGTAACTCCACTTTAGGACTTCATTAACAAAAATACTATGATCACGCTGCTGAGCGCCAACAAAGGAAGAATACACTTCTTGGGGAGGCCTTCTGGAAATATGTGTAGCATTGTTGTTCTGTCTATTTTGTGGCTGGAGAACGTAATTAGAAATATGGGGTTGAGGTACATTACTGAAACTTGGAGACTTGGATGTTTGATTTCCTATTGGTACAGCCTTCGCATTTGGTGGCCTGACCACTGCCGGTTTCGCCGCATTCACTTTGCTTCTTGAAGCTGGTGGTAGCTTTTTAACATCTTCCAGATCCTTGCTGAAGGCTGCATTCCGTGAAGAACTTGCTGAGCTGAAAATTTTGGTAGTGCAAGGCTTTCTTGTTTTAGAAGGCGGCAGGAGAGAAGGTTTGGCAAACAAGTGATCTGCTTCTGAGCTGGTTGCCGAATGCTTACTACAGTACTCTCCTGGTTTTTCCACTTTTTCCACACAGTGTTTGTACTTACATTTCACAATAGTCAAGGATCCATTCTGCTGAGGGCTTTCAGCAGTATCAACTTCCTCCTTTTTTTTACTAGCTAGGGTAGTATCTTGAACACTTTCTTCCTCCGAACATAATTCCATATCCACAGGATCTGACTGAGTTAAAAATAGATCATCGTCATCTTCACTGTTTTCATTTGGTTTACACCCATTGTCTTTTGAAGTCGCCTTCTCACACTGAGGCTGGACAACGCAACCTTTTCCTGAAGGTTCATCTTTCTCATCTCCAACAAGTGCAGCAGAAGAGAGACTTGAATCCATGTGTACAGGAGGAATCATCATACTGTTATTCTCTGTATTTTCTGTTCAGGTCTGAAGAACTAGGCATTTTAGAGAGACATGTCTCCTCCTCCACAAAGCAGCTTTCAAATTTTCTCTCACTGGTAGAGGGACCAACAGTCTCCTCCCTTTTTTTCCATCTTTGATTTTCCACAGATGCAAGTTCAAAACTTTCAGGCTTTTGTTTCACAGATTTTGCATCCACTTTGCTAACTGTTTTGTTTCTACTCTCAGAATTTCCTCCAAGATTCTTCACTCTGGCACTTTTTTTGGGCCTTGTCTGCCTTAAATACGCAAGGTCTTGGCAAGCTAGTAGTTTTTTATTATATTTCACAGACAAACTCTGAGGAGCAATTAGTTTACTCTTCTGTTTCTGTGCAACTCCAACTCTTCCTGCAGCTTTACCATAGCTGCGCAATTGAGCTAGACTCTCTAAAGAGCGCTGGGATAATTCAAACGCTTTGCGGGGTGCCTTCTTCAGACCAAGTTTTTCTACAGTTGATGCTGGTGCAGGACATTGCCGAACTTTCCTTGGAGGAACTACAGCAGGCACTGACCTGCCAGGTTGAGAATTTTTTGATGTATTTTGAAGTAGCTTTTTATTTTGTGCTGTTTTAAGAACAAGAGGCTTTTTAGGACTTCTTTGAATAGTTCTTGCTACCTTAGATTTTGCCGTATTCTTCCGAGGGCTTGCACTATTTTTCTTACGGGCCAACTTTGAGGCTAATGAGATGTTAGATGTAGATGCCCTGGGTTCAGTCAATTTTGAGTCCAGGGTGATGTCTTTAGCAACAGTACCTTCATCTGCAAAATTCTCCAGCTGATCTTTCACGCTTTCCTTACTAACAGGTTCCTGCAATGTTGAATCAGTAACTTCTTTTGTATTATCAGCTGCTTTCTGATGAGAAATATTTTCTGTCTGCTTTTCTATCAAGTTTGCTTCTTCTTCCATTGCATCATCACTTATATAATCCACATCATAACCCCATTCGTTCATGTGATCATTCAGTAAGCCATCTGAATTACTGCTACTAACCGATGCTGAAACACGATCTTGTTTATACTCTTGAGTTGCTTCCATACTATACGCTTGAGTATCTTGCCAAACTGAAAAGACATCAACGTCCGTTTCAAATTCAAAGTACTGAGACTCACAGTCTTCAAGTGACAAGGGAGAGCTTGGTGTCTTTGATTCTTTTTTGATATCACTATCAGAAATGCAGCTGGAAGTTGAAGGCTGCTCTTCACTACGCATATTTTCATTAAGGTTTTTTGTTTCCTCCTTGTCAACCACATCTTTTTCTTCATCAGAGTCTAAAATTACAATGACTTGATTGTCAAGGCAATCTGCATCACAGGAAGACTTGGTACTTTGGCCATCATTGGAAGATCTTACAGCACCTTTCACTTTCCTTTTAATATCACATATGTTATGATGTACTGAGCTTTCTTGGCTTGAATCAAAAGGGAAATTGACACTTTTGGCATATGCAGCTAAAGATAATTTACTGAGTTCTCTGTCAACCTGGGAGTTTGTTAAAGTATTATCTTCAGAAACAATCTTCACTAAATCCTCCTCTTTCTTCCCCACTGAACTGCTTTCTCTCTTGAAATATTCTGAAAATTTGAACAACCTGTCACCTGATTCACACGTCACTGACAGTGGCCTGATCTGAGAAGCAGGGTTGGATATATTCCTCTTGTTTTCAGAGCTAAATGGAATACAACCATTTGCTGAAGCTTTATCCATACAGAGTGTCTTTGAAATTTGACCTTTACAGTCATATTTAACCAAGTCATTCAAATTAGGCTGTTCCCGGTCTGAAATCTGCATGTCAGCATCTTTCTTAAACACCCACTTCAACAATGAACTTGATCGTTCTTCAGTGGATACTTTTTTCGGTAAGGTGTCACAAATCCCCGAAAGCAAAATACTGTCATCTTCATTTTCGTGTATACCAGGTTCATTTTTAGAGGAGCTAGAGCAATCTAGTGGTGTTTCTTTTGACACCTGTTTAGTGGGGACCAGTCTGGATTGAAAAGCACTGTTTGCACTTTTCTTCTGCATACTTTCACAACTCCTTGGAGTATCAGCAGAGATCTCATTTGCACACACAGTATTCACTCCCTGAGGTTTATGACAATCCTTGCTCGCACACACATGGCCAGTGCAAAACCTAGGTTGTTCTGCCTCTGCTTTTGAAGCACTTGTTGCTAAACTGCAGTTTTTCAAGTCGTGTGGCTTCACTGACCGCAATACTTTTGAGGGCCATTCAGTTTTCTGTATCTTGTTTTTCAAATCCATGAGTTTGTGCGCATCTACTTTAAGCTCTGAAGACAAACTGGGAAACATATTGCTTTCCTTTACATCTGAGCTGTAAACATGTTCTGGAGAACCAATATGAGTTTGAGCAGCCAGACGCGTGGGTGTTATGGGTCCAGCTTCACAGTTGTTTTCCAACTCTATGCCTTTTCTGAAATCTGAATGCTGGGCATTTGGATTAAAGTACTGATTACCCATATCACTTTTCCCTGCCACAAGATCATTGTTCCTATTTTCCTGAACTTTCCCACATACTTTTGTTACCAAAGAGTTCTGCGGGCAGACATATTCCTGAGTAGTCAAGTCATCAAATTCCTTTTTAATATTCATCAAGGGGCCTTCTGTGAACATCCAAAGCCTTGAACTTTTAGATGCATCTCTACATTCCTCTTCCCAGGCACTCCTCCTGCTAGGGAAAGAGTTCTCTTGACAGTTTTCATCTCCGCCTTCCTTCGATGTGACAGCAAATGGTGAGCGAAGGTCATCTCTGCCATGTACGCTCATCTTGCATCCATCACCATGTGCACTCTTCTCTTGCTTTATAGAAACGGTAGGCAAAGTTGCATTGTTTCCTATAGGCACAGGAGTACTCAATGCTCTGTCCTTTATACTTCTTATAACTTGCCTTAAACATGTTTGTAACTCCTGGGTTTCCTGGATGTTCAGCTGCCAACCTAAAGACAGATTTCCTCGCAGAAGAAGATTGAGTTTGTCCAGGTATTGCTTGCAAAGAGCATGCTGCCCAATTTGATAGCCTTCTTTGAGAAGGCTGCGTATCAACTGCACACAGGCATGCTGCACAGAGTTAGAAGCTTGTAAAGATACTGCTGATGAACCTCTCACACCGTGTCCAGATGCTTTTTCAGTGCACCGTGTAAATGCTATAGCTGGAAGCTTAGCACATCTCACCACTGCTTCCACCCATTCTTGGGAGCTTATCCATAGCAAATGCAGGCACTTTTTGTTTCTGTGCAGTTCAATAATCGACACCAAGATCAGGAGAAAAAATTCAGAGATTTTGTCACACTGCTGGATTCTTTCACTGAGAGTATCTTTGATTTCCAAGCAGAGGTAGTGAATGACCTCTACTATATACGCTACACCCAAGTCCTTGAGATCCATGAGCGACTGAACAAAAGGGATGAACCACAGAAACGTGCTGTCATGGACACGCATATCTCTGCCAATATCAGACTGAAGCACATGAGCCAGTGTTTGCATATCTTCATACAGGTTGGGGCAGTAGTCTGGACAAATGGCAGTCTTCCATCCGGTATCCTGAGAAGCAAATTCACCACACATCATCATTGCGCTCATCTGCACAGTTCAATCTGCCAGGTTTTGTTCTAGCCATACAGGTTACTTTCTCTCAAATAAATGTTGATTAAATGATACCCTCTTATATTCCAACATAAGTCAAAATCTAAACTAAAAAATTGCAAAAAATAAAGCTCTAACATGTATACGGCACTCATGTCCTAAAATGTAACCTATGAAAGTGTAAAGTCGTACTTTCTTCAAAAATCATTGTGAAACCCTCCAAAGATGTTGTTATGCTGACATAATCTAACCTCAGATAATCAAATATACATTTAAAACCTTTAAAAGATATTTCATAAACACATCAACATCACGAGAACACACTCACAAACGGTGCCATTTTGGAGCATAGTCTAACATTTGAAAGTCCATCAACACATACCCCGTTACTCCATACTCAATATATTAGTTAAGAATACTGAGAAACAAAAAGTAAAATACAAGAACTCAATCAGCAATTTTTCTTCTAAATTGAACCCAGAGTCTTCACTGAAGTACCAATGTTTGTTTCACTCCTGATATAAATTCTTGGGCTTTAATACCCTCTCTGCCTAACTCCCAAATGCATTCTTCTTTCCTCTTACAGCCTCAAAGTATCAGGTAAACAAAAAGTGACCAGACTGGCTGCTACTTAAGCCACACAACAGTGACACACATTATTTAATATTTTTTCTTTACAACATTACCAGTAGAAACAGAGTATCTTCCCCTACCCTATTTTATAGATTGTTTAAACTGACAGTGTCATTCAGTGACCAGAGTTCAAAAAACAGGGAAATAAAATGTTTTTAATACCTTTTGAGGCTTTTCCGTATTGTAATTGTACACAATCTGACTGCAAGTAGCCATATCATCATTGTAGTCTGACTCCGGTTCAGATTTTGTCCTAAAAAGAAGTACAAATCATTACAGACTCCACACAACTAACTTCAACGATAAGAAAGCCAATTGGCCGAGACACAGATTTCACTTGTCAGATACTGACCACATGACTATTAGAAACTGTCAGTAATAAAACACAGCTATGAAAAGGTAACATTTAAAATTGTAGAGCTTGTTCTATCCTACTCATAAGAGACGGGGGAAGCAACTGCTTCAGGGAAATGAGCTTTCTACTGAGCCATGGATTTAACTACCTTGAACAAACACCCAGAACAATGCCATTTTCTTTGAACTTTCTATGCATAAATCCAGCTCAATCATGGCTACATACTCATAAGCTTTGAATGCAACTATTCAAACACAACACTCAAACAGCTTAACTGAAGAAAATCTCCTTGAATATGCCTTCCTCAGCGACCTATAACATTCCATATATATGTATCTGCAGCTATCTGTAACAGTACAGACTGTGCGTGTATATAAATGCTGAACATTTAAGACACTGTCACTCAAAGTTCATTGAAAATCTATCACAGGAAAACAGTAAACAACCAGTATGGTTATCCAGGTACTATTTTCCACCAACTTTTTAAAATTAGGCACCATTTCAGTTTTCCAAAATGGGAAGCATTCCTGAAGTCCTGGGACCTGGATTCTTATAAAAATCCTTAAAAGGGACAGCATGCCAAAAGATGGAGTTCAAGTTTACGTAACAACATTCTGTTCCCATAGAAGCTATTTCTAGACTTCCCAGCAGTGTACTAACCTACTACTTCTGCACTGAATAAACACTCCACCTAATTAACTTTCTGTTCAGTACTGACAATATTGTCACTCAGAAGTGATTCAAAAAATCCACTTTATCTTAGGATGTAAGTACATGAAGACAAAAATCTTTCAAAAGAGTGAATGCCTGCTATGTGTTCTAAAGCATTTCCTTTCAGCAGCTCACTAAGTTATCCAACCTACTAAAGGGCAGTTCCATGATTCTGACTTAATTACCTTCCCTGAAAAGAATACAATCAGAAAAAGAATAAAACTTTTAAAGCCATACAGTGCCATTAAGTAAATCTAATCTTGAGAAATATTTAAGACAACACGAGCTGAAAGCAAATTCAAATTAGCTGTCACCTGGACCTATAAAATCTAAAACTATGTCACCCACTGAAAATTCTGGAATTCCCATAATTTTACTAAGAGCCTCAGACATGGCAATCTTCATTACACTTTAGTGCAAGTTGGTTATAGCACTAAATAAGCACTGAATGCTAGCAGCCTTCCTGATTCACGAAAAAGTCCTGAAAAGTATAACATACATCACAGCAGTCAAAAACAAGTGAGCAGATATATTTTTTGAAAAAAAATTCACAATTTTCGTGGACCTACTTCATCTTATCATTGCTTGAAGTTGGCAACACCTGATTTTTTTTCCTTGCCATCTCCTTCCCCCAAATCAAATTAAGACAGCACTGATAAGAAAATCAAGACCGAGCTACACTATGGGATATTAAAATTATAGAACTGTTCTGGTCTCTTAACAAAACTGACCTCTTAAAGCTACTGCGTATATTTTTTATTTCACTGTTGTAGCTCACACTGTTGATAATGGTTTGGAAGGCTTGGACAGGATCAATAAGCTGACCCCATACTTTAGATCCGAGCTGATCCAAAATAACCATGAAACACTGCAGCGCTGGCCAGAAGGGGTCAGTAGAATCATCTGAAACATAACAGTAATATTGGGAAGAGTTGAAACGCAAGAGTCCTGTACATTCTCAGACTAAGCTGAAGTTGAAAGTAGTTGGTTTTCATTGATTGTTCTTAAATACTAACATACAGATACATATTCTAGTAAATTGCAACCATACCTTTTAACCCGTAAGAAGAAAAAGGATGAAAAAAGTCAACCTCGCTTATCTGTACAGACAGACACTGCTCCTGTGCAGTCTCAAATCAACAGGAACCTGGACAACTATTACTAGCATTTCCCGACTCTGTGAAACATTCTTCCACGCTGATTTCTGTAGTGCTGTTCTAAAAAGTGGGTACAACTTACACAGCTATGACAATTTATACTTCAAATTTAAGCTAGAAGCAATTGTTTTTCCTTCAAGTATGTTATTCCATTTTCATATAAAACAGTATCATCTCCTTAATAAACATTCTAAGCTTATAAAGACCTAGTCATTAAAGAGGCAGCCCTGGTCTTGAGCTCGTGTGCCACTCCTGGGCTATGCCATGGCACGTGGCCTACAAGAATGGCCCAAGGACTACCAGTCCCAGTTCTAAAGTCTAAACTCCCAGCTGCAAAAGCGGTTCCCTCAGACAGACAGACAGAAGAGTCAAATTACAAGCAAGCTGCAGTAATTCAGAAGAAGGTGTTTCTTTATTTTAGGACTCAAACTTCCTGCCACAGTGAAATGCGCATTCCCATACGACCTGTACATTAAATGAAAACAACACGGTAGAAATTACACATCTATCCTCTCAAAACCTCTAAGCCAGCCTTATGCAAAGCACTGCCATCCCTTCTTCACTTAAGAGTTTGTTTCAGTGTTATTTTTCAGTATTTGTCAGTATTGCCCATATACCGCGCAATACTGGCCATGCTCCAGAAGATAAATAAGCCTCAGTTCAAATCACCTCAGCATTACATCACTAAGAATTTACTCAAACAAGGACGTTTGATAGAGATGAAAAATAGGGTATGAACTGTCTTCATCTCAGCAGTCAAAATTAGTTACCAGCTGCTTCTTTCTCCATGGTGTGAAGTATAGACTGCATGAAATCATTTTGTTTGTCTGGGCCCAGTAACAAGGAGTCCATAGCTTGTTCTTCCAGCACTGTCAGCAACATACAAATCCCTACCAAAAAAGAAAAAAAGCAACCTGTCTGTACATTCACAAAAATTTGTTCTCATTTTCACCAAATCAAGGATTATTTTCCAAATGCCATTACCAGTGTAACACTTGACCAAAGAGACCAGCAGCAACATGAAATTAAACACTACCTCACTACTGCAGATGTAAAATGCTCAGTTTTCCCATTTGACATGCCCGAAAATAAACAGCACCTATGAAATAGCAGAGCTCTAACCTGAAAGAAGTGCTTACAAGATGAGAGACTACACATACAAATTCATTTCTTATCATAAATACTCACCTAGCCAATAGTTCTTGTAGTTGGCAGTATCATATAAATGAGATGGCAGAAGGATAAGTTTACCCTTTTCAATCATTGAAGAGCTGTAAATATCTGGACTCTCAAAAAGCCCCAACTCAATAACTTTGAACAAGCAAGTCAGCACTTCCTGTAAGTCATAGTAATCATCCCTGTCAACCTTCCCCAAATTCCTCGCTGTTAGGATGGCCCACCGACGAATCTAAGGATTAAAACAAAAGAATTATTTATCAATAAAAAGAACAAAGAAAATCACAATGCTGTAAGACTAGGAATCACTGCTGCTACAAATGGGATAAAAGTAGGTTTTTACTAAAGTAAGGTCTCATAATTGCTAGTTAGTCTTTTTCCAAAATTACCTTAGAAACAGGCTTACTATACCTACAAGAAGATGTTGCTAACAAAGAAGTTAAAATTCAGGGTAACATACACAAATAAAATGCCTTGGGATTCAGGTGACATAGGGACAGCATTTGGTTTTGTACATGCTTTCCATTGTTTAAATGTTATTGACCAATATTTACCACTTAGATAACTCTATACCATAACAACAGCTGCTAAGTTTTGCTGTCAGCACAGGACACTTGTCATTTCTGGCCTTGGTGGAATCATTCTCTGACCTACTGAGAAAACTACAGAGTTTCAGCAAGCGTGAAGTACAATACTATTAAGTCTTAATCTGTTTCTTAAGACAACTTGAAATATTGTACTCCACATCGGTGTTTAAGTAAGCCAGTCTTGGAAAGGGTACAGCCATAACCTGCCTGCCAGCCACAGCAAATGTAACCTGATTCTCCAAAGCTGCATCAAAGGAGGTGGGAAAACGATGGGATGAACTCACACCCTCCCAGTATAAACAAATAGCCCACTGGAGTTACAGTTCAAAACTCCTATGAGAACTACACATCCAAATTCACTTTACACATATAAACACACCACACAGGGACCTCTAAGATCATGCAAAGAAAGCACTCGATCTCCCTTCAGTATTAACGCAGTGCATGAAACCAGGATTCACTGTTCCAGCAGGCCCTCCCTATTGTCGCAGGGTGTATGTTCCTAAATTCTCTGGGTTATCACTATTTTTCAGTACTCTTCCCTATCACCAATACCAGTTTCACATCTAGGGTGCGTATATACAGCTTGAAGGAACAGGCTCTTGCAGGATAATACATCATCTTTAAAACAATGTAGAAAAGTAGGTACTCAGGCATGTCTGTACTGCTCCGAGAACCTCAGGTCTTTTTGTAATCTCTCAAATCCTTTTAATCAGCAAAAAAATAGAAGTGTTGGTAACAACCACAATTGCACAGCCTCTCAACTCTTTCAACCTAAACACTTTCAGTACCCCAATATTTCTTTTTGTTACTTTAAGAGACTGGATTCAAAAGGAGAGCACTCTCTGCTATGTACGCTAATATGAATGATACTAAGATCAGTTGACATTTCTAAATATCATAAAGAATGAAGCTCTCCTGTTTGCACTTTCAAATGCGCTGCTGATCTCTGAAAATTCAATGTTAAAATAACCCATATGGATTCAGACACAGGCAAAAAAAAAAAAAATATCATCTGCAGAGTTTTGAACTGGTCCACCACAGAATACACAAATCCCTTAAAACACAGTATTGCCGCCTTGTAATGATACAATTCACTGACAATTAAAGGGCAGTTCGGAAGAAGTACACTGCTGAGCGTCTCTTCTTGCAAGTGACTACACTATTCTTACTTTTTCAACTTCTAAGGTTCTGAATATTACTAAAATGTTAAAAGTTTCTACGGACAGACAAAGAACAGGGAAGGAGAAGGGGATTAATACGCCAAATTACAAACCCTGGCCCACTTGAGAAGAATTTGGGGGTACAGGGCATAAATCTACCGTTTGGTTGAACATCTGTAACTTCTGCTGACTAAATGCAAACAGTAAAGTGATTCTAGTAGTTATTGCAAATAGTTGAGTCTCCTTCAGCAAGAACAATTATATTCCTACTGACATCTCATTCTTTTATATATATACACATACACACTGTTAAAGAGAAATACAGAAAATCAAACACTTAAAATTATGAATGCTACCATTTTCACATTCTTGTCACTAAAAATAAGAATCTGTTCTGATGCTATTTAAAACTAAGTTTTAGTGGAATAGGAAAAGTAACTTACCACTTCATTCGGGTGTACCAAAAAGAGATATATTCCTGGATATTTCTCAAAGACCTGAAAGGAGTTGTGACTTTGTTCCATTCTACAGAGCACTTCTACACACAGCTGACCTAAATGGATAAACACAGTTATAGTAAGGACTAATTTATATGCTCACAGAACACAAAAAAAAAAACTATTCAGTGTCAAAATAAGTATAAAAGATATATACACACACTGGTACTTCAGTTTAACTACTATTTGTCATTTTCACCTCCTTCAGTAGAAACAATACCATGCCCTTCCAACTGTAAGATACATACTGACTTTCTCGTGCAGCAGCAGATACGGGTATTTCAGTATTTCTAGAAGGAGCACTCGCAGGTTATTCTCAAAATCCAGGCCCACATAACCAGACAGCCGTGTCTCTCCATTCTCATCCACTATGAACAACTCATCTTCTTCTCCAGCTTCTTCTCGCATGGATTTCTCTATGTGGGCAACAAGACGGGAGGTTTCCAACTCCCACAAGACCTATTCAGTGGGAAAAAAAAAACCCAATCAAACTGCATTTTTGACAAAAGTGACTAAGGGGATCTATTATCACATGCAGAGACCTTAATTAGACTTTTAAAACTTACAATTTCATTTTGAAAAGTTTCTTTCTAAGCGTGGTATAAAACAATAAAGTTTTGACATGGAATTCAGATTGTGCAAATCACAAAAATCTCACTTCAGAATAAGATTATAAAGTGGCATTGAGACCAGGAGCATTTTTGTAATTCTGTTAAATATTCATACCTAGTTCCAATAATTATTTCAGGCCATAGGTTAGTCGCAAACCTTTGTTCTACTGGCCAATATAAAGAAGAGCACGACACAGAAAATGATCGTATTTAGGAAGATGGGAAGAGCAATTTTAAAATCTTGCCTTGTCACATATTTTGCAATGTATCAGTGGAAGGGGGTGACTGTAAACAATGCAAACAGACTGTCTGACTTGCTGAGTACTTGTAGGGGACTCGGCTCACCTAACGTTACTCATCTAAAGTAACTGCTCCAAACCTCAGTTAGAAACCAAGGTTATCTCCTACAGTTAAAAGACACAGAAAGGAACATTAAGTGGTCCAGTCATTCCACTTACTCCCAACCTATCCTCAGATGAAATTGCCCTCCAGAGAAATCTAGCTGACTAATTTAACGAGCAACCTCTTAGACATCTGTGTTATGACCAATCAGCCACAAATATTCATTTTGCACACACATGCAATAAGCGAAAATAAGCTTTCCAAAACACAAAATTGGGATACTAATGAGGGAAAATTATAAAAGGCTCACAACAAAATAGAGAGCTTTAAAACTTCGTTTTTAATCACACAGTCTCACAGGCTTGCAAGATCAGATCTCTGAAATTCAAGCACAGAGGAAAACTACAAATGAAAAATGCAAGCAAACAAAAAGAGGAACAAACCCAAAGCTGAACAGAGGAAGGAAGAAAACACATTGAAAAAATAGAGCTGTTAGTTTGTTTAGCAGGTGTTCTTTTTTTCAGATGTCAGACCACCACAGCATGAATAAAGTTCAAGCTATAACGTCTAGCCAGCAACTTCCCAATACTGTTTTAGTTCTCACTAATTTGAATATATGCAAAACAACAGGGTTCTCTCATTCTACAATTAGCTCTTTGCAACTCAATATTAAAAAAGCAGACCATTAAAAAGCAACATACCCTATTCCCAAAAACCAATAAAACACAACCCCTGCACACAACTGCCCCCTACACTGAGGCTGGACCACAGAAGCCTCTTCTGAGGTTTTGCTTCAGTTCCAAGCCCTCCCGCTCAGTAACGGGCAGAAGCCCAGTCTCCGAATTACCTCATGCAAACTTGGCAATTTTTCCCTTGCTTTGTGGTATTCAACCACACACTCCAGGCAGTAACAGAGATCATCGCTGGATCCTTCAAAATCTTCCGGGGACAACTGTTGAGAAGCATAGCTCTGCAGGAACTCAGTGGTGTCAGAACCACTAGGCGTACACCATCGGCATGTGCTCATTCTTTGGATGAGAATAAGAAAGGATTAACATAAGTCCAAAGACCACAAGCAGCAAAATATTTCCTTTTAGCCACAATAGTACCTAAGTGTTTGAGTTTCACTCAAAGGTTTCACTCATGAGTTTCAGGATTTATGTAACTCATTAGCAGCATACATGCATGTGTTCTTGGACGTTCTTCTATCATACATGCGCATGCAGTTAAACAAAGAAATACAGATTAATGCATTAAATGAACATCACAGTAAAATGCTGGCTGAATGGTAAACATTAAAAGCAAAGCACTGAAAAGAAACCAAACTACATACTGTGCAAGCTACGAAACAACAAGTGAAAGTTTGCTTTACATACAACCCCCTGCCCTTCATCCACACTTAACACGCACTTTCTAGAACTACAATGCTCAAGTTTATCACATTGTTTTACTGGTATCTACAGAATCTAGGTCTAACAAGCAGAAAATTTAATTAGCTTTTCTCCTTCATTCCCTACGAAAATTTATAGGTCAACAAATCCCCGTTGTCAAAAGCAAAGTATATTTATGCTGGGCTTTCCTGTCTTCGTTATCATTATAACTAGAAAGGATAATATGAATATCACCACAGACGGTGACCAAAGTTCTTCCCTAAGCAGCACCACAGCCATCTCAGACCCTCCTAGGCAGAAAAACTCATCCCTGGAGCAGCACAGCATGAAGCGCCAACGCTTGAACTAAGTACGTGAAAGATGGCAACGGCTTGCTACTGAGCACAAGGAAAGAAAACTGAAACCCAGACAAAGCCGGCGGTGCGTGTGCCCGGGAGGAGCCCCGTACCTGCGCAGGGAGCTCCTCGGCGGGGCGGGGCCGGCTCACTCGGCGGGGCGGCCCTCAGCCAGGCCCATCCCCGGGCGGCCGCGGCCCGGCGGGGCTCCGAAGCTCTAGAGAAACCGGTGATGGTCAGAAACAGGCTCAGGTCGCACCTTTTTTGCTAACAAAAGGGGTAAAAATTTCCCCGCGCGCCTTAAGCAAGGGAACGGCTTCAGCAAGCGCGTAGGGACGCGCGGACCCCGGCTGCGAGAAGCGCCCTTTACCTGGAGCGCTCCGCTGCCGGCCCGCCCGC
>Ga0065711_1044378_pt1 | contig 14137 bp, 2 predicted proteins | sample Hoacrofraction12_FD_59098 | JGI IMG/M metagenome (GOLD analysis project Ga0065711, IMG submission 59098) | Hoatzin crop microbial communities from Cojedes, Venezuela - Epithelial fraction 12 v2 (version 2) | ecosystem: Host-associated > Birds > Digestive system > Esophagus > Crop | place...
AAAAAAAAAAAAAAAAAAAAAAAAAAAAAAACAAACAACTAGAAAAGTCATTGGTCAACAACCAGCATGGAACGGGCCTACTGGAAAATTATTCCAAGCCAATTTCAAAACTATAATTTGCACTTGGGTAATAACAAGCAAGGTATATTTTCAAAGAGATAAAAAGGACAGGTGCATAATCTCTTCATAATGGCAAAATAAAACCAGTTAGTAGTAATTGGATGAAGATTTTAATAGTCTCTAATTTGAATGTTATGAATAATTAAGGTTTAGAAGTACAGCCAGACAACGAAATTGTCCTGGATTTAGAATATGTACAGTGATTATCCAAATGGGTTGATATCACTAGCATAGATATAAGCCAAGTTTTTATTCATTTTTAATATTGATGGGGAATTAGCTGCTTCTATTTCCACATAATTAAGGAGATATTTCCTATAAATTTATGCAGTCAAATCCTTTCTCTCGACTGGCTCCAAAAGCGCATGCCTTGTCCTGTTCATATGCTCTTCAGGATCACAAGGTGTTACTCGAGGCCAGATTGGAAATCAAATAAGCAAAATTAAGAGGAAAAAAAGATACTGATTTAATTGCTTGTCCATGACAAGACAGCTGTCCTTACTGACTAATTCACCAAACTTACTGACGAATTGTATCCTCAGTATGTTACATGATCTAGTCAGCTCAATCACTCTCATATCTTGAGAAAAATGATGGTGTAATTCCTTTGTTTTTCTTGAGACTTTTACAAGTAATTTAACATCTTGTAAAGATTAATGTCTCAAAAATGTCATTTTGTTCTTTGCTTCAATCTGATAACTATTCTTTTCATATTGCAGCAAGAGCAAATTAGTGAATTTCAATTAATGCAGTAATCTGTCTTCCTGGATAGAAATTTGCCTTTGAGCACTTTCTTATTAAGCTGAAAGATTTTAACAGTAGTAAATATTACTGTTGAAGGAAATCAAATTCAGTCATATCATTTCTCTGTCTATAGTACTCCATTATCGAAGTCACAAGAGGCGGTTGATTTGACTGTTCCATTGACTCTGAAATATCTCAGTGCAGACCACGCTGGATTTTGAAGCTGAATAGGTCTTGCCAATTTGACGCACTCTTAGGTGCTCTTGACAGATTTTTCATGATGTGGTAAACTTCTTTCTTGGCTTGGGTTTTCTTTGCTTTCAGAGAAATCTAAAATGCCAAGATAAGTACAACTCATTTATGAACCGGTTTTAGTTCTCCAAGATGTAAATCATTCCAATGTTATTCACTGTATTGAAAGAATTTTGGTGACTATTTTGGCCTAGGTACTAACTTCAGATACTTAAAGATTTTTTTCTCTTCATTTGTGAAATAATATATTGGGTTTTTTAAATACAAATTTTTGTGCATAAAAATCTGATACTTGCCACTTAAGACAATAATTTATGTGTGTCTGTATCTACAATAATTTATGTGTGTCTGTATCTACATACACATATATATTATGGCTTCCATTAGAGAAACCTCCATAACTTCTGAAAATCCTCAGTTACTTTTTCTGTCAGTTTACATGGATGAAAACCTAAGTAAAATAGAAGCAGATGTTGCCTAGGTAACTGCAGTATTCACAGCTCTGTTTCTAAATGATACTTGACCTTATGTTGCTAAGTATCTATTTATAATTCTGACTCTTAAAACTCGTGTTTGTTTGTGGGGTTTTTTTCTTTTTTACATTAAGGATAGCCTGATCTCTCTGCTTATGCCCTCTCCTTTTCTCTTCTTTCTCTCATCCATCACCTGGATACTCGTATGCATGTTCATCTACCTTTGTATGACAGGAGTACTAATATGACTGATGGGCTAAATATGTCTTCAAGTGTGCTGGTGGGGTGGAAGTAGACACACCATTTTAACTTTCTGATTATCACAAACTAGTGTATGCCTTTACTATAAGTATGGTTTTGCTGGGGATTTTTAGTGAGATAATTAAGCAGGTGCTTTTTAAAAATATTCTTACTAAACACAAAATTAATCTAATTAATTTTAGGAAATGGAGTTATAGTCATTGCATTTCCTTCTCAGATGAAATTTCCCCGATCCAGTAAGCCCTTTCTTGACTCTTTCAGTCTGCGAATCGGTACTGTGTAAGAGCAATAATTTTTCATCCTGAGCACTAGTGTCATTTGCAATATAGGTGGAGAAAAAGCTATAAAGTTTATCAGTTGTGTGAGGTACAGGGAGCTAGAAGGCGGCTGAGCGGTTGGTCATAGCCAGGCAGCAAAGATCTGAAGTGGAGCAAGTCTGGAACTTCCTGAACGAGGAAAACCGCTTGATGCACAGGCACTGGGGCATAGAGGATCACCTGGTTATTCCTGCTTGTGGCTTACAAGTATTTCCTGGTCCTCGCAAAAGATGGCATAAGTGCACTAGCCTGCTGAAGAACTTGTAGGAGTATGAGGCAAGGGAAGTCATAAGAAAGGCTCGGTGCTCCAGTCTAGTGTGTCGGTGCAACAGGCTGCTGGGTCTGGAAAGATGGGGAAAAGCTCTGCCTTTGCTGCTGCTAAGGTTTTGTTTACTTGAGTTATTTCAGCCGAACTTTATCTCCTCAGCAAAAATATCATATTGGAAGTGAGCAAGAAAAAGTGTTTGGGGGAGAGTTTCTCTGAGGTGAAAGTAAAGAACTGCTACCGCACTTCATAGCATTGTCACTGCTCAAATGTAAAGAGTAGTACAGCCTGCTAATATAGAATGTGTATATATACTTTTATAACCAATCAAGTGCTAAAGGTTTATAATCTGAATATATAAATCATTCAGCAGAAGCTGTTATATTTGTGCTTGAAATGTTGGTAATACATGGTTTTATAATGCATGTTCCCTGGATACTGCTGATTGAAGTGCACTAATTTTTCTGTGTGATTCCTTTGATTGTATCCTGTAAGTAAATTGCCTATTTATAACCACTCAGTTCTGCTTTGTTACTGTCTGAAGAGCTTCCCCTCACCTGTATTATATCAATGTCTGTGACAGCTAATGCTGGGGGGGGAAGTCTATCATCTTTTGCAGTTATGTCTCTATGAAATATGGAGAGAATTCAAAAGCTACTAAATGGTAGGGGATCCACTATTGTGATTGCTCCCCCGTTGCAGCAGCACCATGCGTTTCTGCCAAGGGACTAGGACTGTTATCTTCTGAGGTGCGATAAGCTCTATAGTATCCCTGAGAACTTTCTCATTAAACATCTGGCTCTCCCCTAAAATTAAACTTTCAAAAGTGACAGATCAATTTTTTATTAGCTCTGCAAATTCCTGGTCTGCAGGTCAGGCAAAAACTTGAGTTTTTCCTTGTGTTCTTTTCATCCTAAGCAGTGTTATGGTGCCTTATGGATTCTGTGAAAGCAACTGTATATTATTATATTAATGTAAATGAAGTAAAATTAAACTTGCCACCTTGTACTCAGTATTTAATATCTCGTTTTAACTGATTATGAAAAAAATCATGATTTAGGCTGTTTCATGAAAATTCCTAAAGTAAAAATTTTTTTTAAAGTCCCAATAGAAGTGGGAGCGTGGCTATAACGGCAATTCTGCATAAGAGTATCTTATGAAATGACTTCTCTAATGTTAAAATTAATCATCACAGAACTTCACCTGGGTCTCCTTTGGGAAACATTTTAAAAATTGTACAATAAGGGGAATTTGGGTGTGTTTAAAATTAGGGAGGAAATAAGATCCTTCCTTTTTCTTTCATGCCAAAAATAGCTCCACTTCTGTATCCTCAGGGACTTCTGCTTAAAATCTCTTGTATATCAGGGAAAAGTACCAAGATGGTAAAAAGTAAAGGAGCTGATGGTCTAGGACTGTGCAGCTAGGTGAAATGATGATTTCATGGCACCTGTCAGTGTCCAGAGCTCACTTTCTTGGATGTCCTTCTCCCCAGGTATGCCCTCATGCCCTGATATTTTCAGGCATTCTTGAACATGTAACCCCTGTATGTATGAGGAAATTCTTCTTTGCTTGCCAGTAGCAAGCATGAGATGTAGTCCTACAAGCCTTTGGGCTCTAGACATCTCATAGCAGAGGTACTCTGCAGTGATATCTATCTTCTCTTCTTGTGGAGTCTGCTCCGTATAATTGTATAACATATTAGCTTGACTCGTGTGCCAATTAAGTGACTTACTATCATAACTCTGGATTTTAGCCCAGCTGAGTAAGTGCATCTCCCTCAGCCAAATAATATCTATTTATAACATGATGGTTCAATTTTTTCTTGGCCTGGAATTTCTATTCTGTCTTCTCCAATTTATACCCAGTCTTTGCTGTGTCGTGCATTATTCATAATCCTGTGTTCAACCAGTCTGAAACTAACCTTTAAAATCCATTACTTCATTGCCATGAGAAGGGACAGAAATGTTAGTCCCAGTGAGGAGCCAGTAGTTATTTATTGGTCTGTCTCAAGTCTCGGTTGACTGGACTCAATCAAGAAAGCAGAGTGAAAGCAGGGCTCTGGTCCTTAAAGGTGTCGCTAGAAGCTTCCAAACTATTCTGTTATGGGTTCCCTCTCTGAAGCAAATAGATACTTTGTTATGCCCTTTCCCAATATAAGCTTTGGCCTTCCTGAGATCGCTTACAAGCGATTTTTCTGGTCCTGCTATGTAAATGATGAGTTATTACTACTTTATGTAAATTTTTTGCTATCTAAATAACAACTTCTACCATGGAACACTGAGGGCCTGTCTCTCTTTCCTGTAATGACTTGTGCTTTTTTCATGAAAAAAGATTATGGCTGTTCACTTTACACTGCAAGACCCACAAACAGAAAAAAGAACACTACAAATATAGCACTGACTCAGCCAATAGCCTGTGGTTTCATGTCTGTTTTGAGCAGGTTGGTAGATTTGTATGTTTCTTGCTGAGCTTTGTTTTCAACTTGTCTGAGAACAAAATGAACAAAAAATTAAAGAAAAAGCATCCTCTTCAAATCTCCCGTACCTCGGAGTATTTCTGTCCACCGCAATGACTCGATTGAATGTTCTCCCATGCTGCTAAAGCACTTTCAAGAGACTATGGTGATATGATGCTGTTGACACCAGAACGTGGTGCTCTGCATGCATAATTTCATCATTTTGCCACTTTGTCAATGTTTTCCTTTCTTAACCTCACCAGAAATTTTCACCACCTCTGCTTCGTTATTGTGTAGGAGATAATAGCACAAAGATCCAACTTGCATAATGATTACTATCGTATGCGAATACACTTTCATTTTGTTCTTTTAGCTTATTCTAAAGTACTCTTTAAAGGGGGTCTGTGACTCAGTCATAAAAAAACCACAATACAAAAAATTCCATGTTTATACGTATATATAAAAGGTAGAATTAAAAATAAGCTGTTGTCTGGTACTTATTTAAAATAAGCTATAAAGTATCAATTGCACGGAGATCTTCCAAGGCATTTGTCATATTGCTGTTCCAGACTCCCTTTCTTTTCAGCTCCCTCCTACACATCTCATTATTTTAAATCTTAAATCCTTGCAATAAGTTAACTCTTTGATATGCCTCTCTCACTTCAAGGAAAAACAGACCGTAGGCCAAGAAAACTTGAAAATGACTGCAAAATGACTCAGCAGAAGAATACTATCAAAGATGAGTAAAGTACTAGTGCGAAAATATGCATAAGTAGTCACTCTGAGATAATAGGAAGCTCTTATAGAAATTTTTCTGATGTAGACAAGTCCAGAGCCAGCTGGCTTTCAGTTTGGTAGAATTTTAATGTAAAAGAGTATGAGCTAATGTAGTGTTAATAAAAATAAAACTTTCTGGTGTAGTGGTTGAACTGCTAGCTCTACCACCCCTAAGGAGTGAAGGGGGGTGACACAGATATTAGGACAAAGTATTTTTTTAACTTTTCTATTTCCAGAGACAGTTTAAAAAAAATCGTTTATGCCTTCATGAATGGGAAAGTTAAACACGAAAAAGGACACATTCAACCAACGTACTTCCATGGATAACAAGCAGTATTGTATGTCTCGCACTTAATCTTGAAATAAAGGGTTTGCTAATCCCATTTACCATATTTGTGTGTCTCCCTTCAGCAAATTGAGTATTCATAAAATTCTGAAAGGTGGAAATGGTCATACAATTGCCATCTGTGAGCAGCACTGAAAGGCGGGGGGGGGAAGTAGCCATTCTGCCTCTAACTTTTAAACACTAGAGGCATGACTCCTGAGCAATTACTTGGAAGAAAACTCCTTTGTACATACTGTCTATTCAAAAAGAAGTTCTAATTGGCTAGTTGTTTCTTCAACCCTTTTTTCTTAACATCCCTCACATCTCATTGGGATGGTCTATGATTAAAATTCTGGTAGCTGTGTTCATGCAGAGTGTAGTAGAGTAGCTGGCTGTGAAGCTGACATCTGTGGCTGAAGTTAGTGTTGTGCAGGCCTGCAATATCACAACAGAACATCATTTGCTAGCATCTCTCACGTGTTAATGAGCCATGATGAGTTTAGGCCAGGCTGTAGAAGCAGTGATGTGGAAATCAGTTAATATGTAAACCATCTCTTCATCTCTAATACCTTATTATCATCACTTAATACTCCCATCATCCCTTATTAGTACTCCTAAACCTACTCTGATTGTGGTCACTTCTCATCTGTAGCAGAGCCAGTTCTTTGTATTTGCTCTGATTTTCACCCGTCTGCTTCCTTGCCCATCTGAAAGACTATGATCTGTCACTGCTTCATCTCTGTGCCAGCAGCATTTCTCATGTTAAATATTTTCCTCTGCCTTCTCAGTTGTTGCATTCAGTCTTCCCTTCTTCCACCCATCTCCTCCTGCTGTCCTTACTGTGTCCCTTGGTGGAGTTGGTTCTTGTGCTACATGGGACAAAACAAGTTGCCATAATTTTTGCCATTGCTAGCTCTCCTGTATAGGTACATATATAAAGTACACACATAAAAATATGTATATATAGTAAGACCTATTGTCTCCTGAAATAGTTTTCAGACTAACTGCAATGTTGTCATGGTCTTAATAGCTATTTTGACATAAGAATCTTCTTTGATTGTATTGTCTTTGATTTTTTTTTTTTTTTTTTTTTAATAACTGATGCTGAAATATAATGACACATTTGCCACCTCATATCTTAAAGTGTCAGGTTACTACAGTCATCTGGAAAGTGTCAGAATGCACCATCTGATTAGTTAAACTTGATGGCTCGGAATGTTTTAGCAGATGATGTTGTTCCTTTGGAAGGGAATGGGAAATGCATTTAGAATTTTTGTTATGCATGGTATCAGATGAGAGATTAGTGCTCAAAAGTTGAGGTGCAAAAAGAACATGTTATGCTTGTCATCATCTTGACATACTCCTTGCAAACTCTTCTCTGCTTCCTGTCTGGAGTTAGACAAATGCAGAATATGTCTATTGCTGAAAATAACCAGTGAAATAGAATAGATGTGCACAGCTGAGCTGAACAAATGGTTCAGCAATTGTATCCCAGAAAAAATTGCTTTGGAAAAATATTGGGAAAATGAGTCAAACCTATATAAAGAATTTGAAACAAATAAGATTATAGCCTACGGACTTTTTTCTGAAATTTGACACTCTGGTGACCAGAAAGCTTAGTTCTATATGGAGGTGCATTCTCCACCTTTGAATGTGAAGACTAATATATCTTTTTGGCATGGTGGGGTTATTTTGGTGTGGTTTTCCTCGCTTTGATTTTGCGGCTTTTGTTTGGTTGTGTTTTTTTTTAGGGAGGGAGGGAGTTTTCTTTTGTTTTTCACAAAAAAATTCTACAGTATTGCCTACTGATATTAATGAAAAGACATTAAATGGGGCTGAATGTGGCCTTTCCTCTTTTCTTGTTTGAAAATACGAAAAAATTACATCAGGCTTCCATTAAGACAAAATGATTTTAAGGAACAGCTTTGGCTCAAACACCATAGCATTTAAAACATATATAATCAGTAGTAACGTCGTTTGAAAACAAACAAAAAGAAATCAGTTCGTGTGTAATCTACCAGAGTATAGTATATTTTCACTTGTTATTTTAGATGCTATTCAAGTTTTAGACACTTTCCAAGTAATTGCTCTGTGGCAAGGCAGGAGTATGACATGCTCTAAAATGGCTGACATTAAACATATAAAATTATTAGGAGTAACTTGAAAAAATATTTCATAAATTAAAAATAGAATGAACAGTTTTAAGTTCAGGATCAACCTCTTCAGTCATACAGTACTGGAAAAAAATCTGACATAATATTTCACCCTGGTTTGTAATAAGGCTCTCGCTTAATGAAGTGAAGTATGATAAATGATGATGGATTATCTATTCATGGAGCAGAAGAAGGAAGGATCTTGGGGGATTAATTAGTAATTAAAGTTAACCTGTGTTGCCTAAATAAGATGAATTTATTCTAAGTGATTTTCTGCTCTGTTGGAATTTTCTCTAATGAGATAAGACTTTAGTATCAGCGAATATCATTCGCTATTATGCCTGGATATCAGTCTGAACACAGATCATTGGAAAATTAATCTTTTTCTGGTTCAAATACACTTTTTCTACTGTGTCTCACTGTGAATTTAATTGATAAACACAACCTCTATTATATAGCGCCATTACCAGGTGACTTTTTCAATTAAGTCAGATATAGCTGAGGTATTTGAAATACCATTTATTCCTTACACTTTTGATTGTGAAGAAATTCACTTTTTGTAGTAGTAGTCTTAGAGGATTTCAATACGGATATATATCTTTTACATTTTAAGGATACATAATTACTTATATTAAAAAGGAACAAAACCCAAACCAATCAAACAAAACAACCGGATACCAAACCAAAGAGCAAAATAATAAACTCTGAAGGCTTGAGCAGAATTTGTGCACTGTAATATAGGTAATCCTGGGAAAGCTTAATTTAGTAAAAGCAAGAGAGGCAAACTTTACGGTTAGCTTTTGCAAATCTTGTCTTTCAAATTATTTCTTTGGTTCAAGAAGTGGCTTGTTATGTGAGGTTTTTCTGTATTGCTTGCTTAATTTATATTCCAGATTCAGTGTTTTCCTGCATGAGAATGATCTGGCCTTTTCCCCTTAGTTTTCTTCATGCAGGTGAAGAGCAGTTAACTCCAGTTAAGTTATAAAACTTCCATCCATTGAAAAGGTAAATATACATAGTAACTTCATGTAGATGGTATCCCACTGTAATAGGAAGCATCCAACATAAATATCTTATGTACTAGGCAGGCAGAGCAAGTCTTCTGTCCTGAGATGACTTTGTCCTGACTGGTTTGATAACAGCATTATTTGTGAGGGAAGGCTAATGCAGGCAAGCAGGTCTAGGTCACAGACGTGAAACTAGTTGGATTATTCCATTCCATTCACAGGGAGCTGCAGAATAGCAGGTTGATTGCAGGAAGAATTTTCTATCATTCTCATTCAAGCTTTTAAATTGGCATGGAAAAGACTATAATCACTGTTTCCATTCCCTAGCTCTTTTGTGCGTGCATGGGTTTTTAAATTTTTTTATATTTTTTTATTTTACTGGGGCTTAACCCGCCCCAGAAAAGAAAGTAACACGATGTTCTGGGTTTCAGAATTTTGGTACAAAACATTCTTTTTCTCTTTTTAGGACTATATGCTATAATTTGTTTAGAACAGTTGTAATGGTGAGAGGCAGACGGTTAGTTTCTAATAAGAAAACAATCTTCACCCAGGAAAAACTTGTGAAAGCTCTAGCAAAATCAATTGTTAGAATGGTTTCTAATTGTTCAAACTAGGAAATTTTGAAAACCAAACTTATCAAGCAATCGTAATGCTGTGAATATGACTTATTCATAGATTCTTTCAGTGGCCGTTGAGCAGAGGTAGGGTCCCATAGATATGGAATAAGGTGAGATTAATAGGAGCTCTGGATCAATTGAGATTTAGCTTCGTGCAAACAGGTTTTATACTGACTATTTGCAGTTACAGCCCATATGTTTATGAGCTGAAAAATTGCCAAGAATTGAACATTTCACCTTGGCTTCACTTTGTGTTTCTCTCTTTTGCTGCTTCCACTTATTTGCATTCCCTTCCCATGACTCTCTCATACCTTCTTAGCCACATCTAGCCCTCACATTGAACTTTTCCAAAATAACTTCACTTACCAACGCCTTAGATACAAAATTTTCTAAACTACTTTTCATAGCTATGCTTTATCAGAGAAATGTTTTCTTATGAGATTTATAAAAGCATTTTCATTGTTTTTCTGAAAACCGTTTTTTTGTTTAAAATTGTATAGTAGCGTACAAATGTTTTAATTGAAACCACAAAAATATGGCCTCCACATGGATTACTGCTCTTCAGTTTCAGACTTTGACTTGAAATAACTGCAGGTTATTTGTACTTTTGGTGGTGGAAGCTTTGTTTTTGCTCTTCTCCACCAATGGCGCAGCACTTCACATCTTCAAGGTTGCACCTCTAAAATGTGTACATTCAAACTGGAGAAAATCTGTTAAGAGCAAGAGCAGCCTCAGGTGTGAGCAAAACAAATGGTCACATAAAATAAGAGATGCTCACAGGTGCATGTATGCTTTGCCTGTGTTGTCTTCTGTTTTAAACAGCAGTGACCTCCGTTATTCAGGGCACCATTTTCTGAGTGATAGTGTTAGTCTGTTCCAGCAGTACTGATCTCGATTCTTTTATAATTCACTGCTTTGAAGGGAAGCAGAAGGGGCATAGTTGATTAGATGATGAATATGCATTTTTTTTTTCTTTTTTTATCCCCCTCTGTAAAGGGGGAATTGCAAAGGGAAGCACAATAATAGACAAGGAAGACAGCCAGCTGGCCTTCACCAGTGCCCCAGACAAATCCAGCCTGGCCTTGAATCCTGAAATAACCTGCATGCCTATTACCATGAGACTGGAACTCTAACATGCATATTTATATTAAAAGTAGGTCAAGACCAGAGCAGCTCTGCTCATTCTGTAAAACTGTTGAACAGGCTTAACTTTCTGCTCAAATAATTCTGGAGCTCTGAATCGCATATTGATATTCTGAGATTTGCTGATGAATTTTTGCTTTGTTCCTTTTATTGCTTCTGCCATCAATCATGGAATCCCAGGTCATCATGCAGACCCCTCCTTGGGAACAGAGACACACAAGTTGCAGGCAAGTTGTGGCAGGGATGAAGTCTCTTCATGCAGGTGAAATGCCTCAAGGGCTCTTTCAACATGCTTTACATTTAACTTGTCAATGTGATAGAAGTTCAGCTTTTCAGACTAGTCAGTTGAAACCCAAATTTCTTCCATTCTTGAATCTTCCCCTGTCTTTTCGAGGGTCAGACTACTTCACTGTGCAACCTTTACTTGCTTTGTCCATATCGTGTTTTCCATTTGAAGATTATACCGTAACTTGTTAGGAGACAGAGGTTATGATACAGAAAGTGTGTTGTTTCTACCTCATTGGCAGCAACGCTTTGACTGTGTACTGAGCAGAGGATGTACCACTGAATATATTGAGTTTTTAGGGTAGAATTGCATGGTGGAATTTCTCATCTTGGTGTCTTTCAAGGCATCTTGTTTTAGTGACAGTCATACTAACTTTCTCCATACAAAGGGGGCACTCTTTTGGGCTGTAGAATACACCAAAAGGGTTTTTTCAATTGGTGTTTCTCTTTGTTACTTTGAGATCATTTAATGTAATGTTAGCACTGTGGTATTGTTTGCCAGCTGAGTCGTTGGTAAGTCTTCAGAGGTGACTGCATTGACACAACTTTTGTTGTTTAATAGGCCGTCTTCAGAGAATATTCAAAGCTAGTGAGGAAAATACAATTTCGAAAGTGACTGTGGTGTTAACACTTCTGCTGGGGACCAATCTGAAGCTATGGCTCTTGGAAAGGACTACTGTAGCACTGATTATTTTTTTTTTTCTTTTGTTTTGGTTGATGTCTGGGGGAAAAAAAGTTTGTTCCGTACGCGCTTTATAAAGAGACAAAAATGCCTTCACAGTGGCAGACCTTGTTGTTGCTGTGGTAAAACATAAGAAAATTCTAAGAAAGGCCAAAACTTTCCTTCCTTTTTTGTTTCAGCAGTGCCCCGTGTGGTTGAAGTACTTCCTGTCACTGGAGCAAATTTTTTTTGCTATAAATATCTGTAATAATTTCATTTTATCACGCTACCTGAGTTGTAGCTTATCTGATAGGAGAGTAGAGACACTTAAAGCATATGTTCTCTTAGTAGCTCAGTCGTAAAACAAACCATTTTTGAACTCTTATGAAGCTTTCTTCAGCCTGTTTTCTACCATTGACATTAGTTTCATGTGTTTTTAGCTTGTGCATGTTAGTAAGCCTTTATAGAAAGTCCCACTACTTGTTATATCAGTGGATGAATAAAGACTGTGATAGAATGGTGATCTTGCACTGGGAGATGTGCAAACACATTTATTGAATTTAAAAAAGACATTGCATATCTCCTCTCATAATAAACTGGTTCCAAGGGCTGGGGTTTGGCTTGTATTTGGAAACATACCAAACAACCCTTCTCAGTAATTATTCTGGAATAGTTACTTTAGTTTCAACCAAAACAGTTATCCTGGGATAACTATTCTGATTAAAATTCCAAGTGTAGACAAGTGTTAATAAACACAAGTCTGTCATTTTGTTCACACAAGTTACACTTCCACAATTAGCGTTCCGTTTGCCTGCTTGGCTGGCTTTGTTCCATGTGCTATACATGTTATTGGTGTCATTCAAAAGGGCATTTTGTACTTAATTTGCCACGGTCTTGAGCAGGCCTACCAGGCAAAGGTTATGAAAACACATCCATTTTTGGAAGGAAAAAGAAGGAAAAAGACTTAAATCTCAATAGAGAAATTAAAAAAAAAAAACCCAAACAAAACACAAACAACAACAAAAAACCCCCACACCCCTGCCCAACCACCCCAAAAAACCCACAACAAAACAAAAAACCCATGGGGGGGTTGGGACGAGGTGTGTGGAACCAAACACAAAACAGTTCAGTGACAGTTTCATTCCCGTCAGAATCCAGGTATGCTGTAAAAATTAAACATCTGTAATTTAACTACCATGTGGCAAAATGGTTCTGGAAGGAAGGATTTTCTGCGGCTTAGATAAGCATAAGACAGCAGACGGTTGAGAGGGTTCTTAAAAGCTCTTTTGTAACCAGAAATGGTCATCTTTTAGTTCTGTAACTAATCTGTTTCAGTGTCACTTGTATTATTTTGAATTGCTGAGAATGGAACCTTTTGGTATTTTTCTCAATTTTTACTTAATTGTCTTTGTTGCATGCAGTGTATATTTTCCCCTTCTGAATTGTCTCCTCAAATACATTGTCTTCTGACTGCTGTCTCTTTATCCGAACAGCAATGCTGTGGGACGAAAGCCAGATGTGTTCGTCCTTAACAGAGAAGGGGAGAGAAAGCTCTCGTTTTCAGGAAAATATTTTATTTCTAGCATTTTTTTCTGTTCTTCTTTCTTCCCTTTTTCTGTGTGTCATCACTGAGGTCTTGGCCCTACTGTGGTTTAGGTGAGTTGGCTAGCTCTTGTCTCTGCTTTCCACACTTGAGGTTACTTGGCTTTTTCCTCTTCATCTTCCTAGCTCCTTGTGAGATACCCCAAAAGGACCTAAAGCAACAACTGGACATAAGTTAGGATCTGTTCTTCCCTTTCTACACTGCTTTGTCCTTTCCTACCCCAGTCTTTCCCTGTGACTTCATTTAGAGTATGCAGACAAAAGCTTCACTCAGTGAAAATGGACAACGAAATTTCATGACATAAAATGAATTTCAGAATTTGCTCACTGTCCCCCTTCTTCAGAAAGGAGGTGTTGCAGGTGCTACTGCCTTGACTTTGCAAAAGCTTCTGTTTTTTTTTTTTTTTTCTTCTTCCATTTTTTCTCTTAGATGCATTCTCTTTCACAGTCTTTGTTTACTGCTTTCCTAAGAATCACAGAATAGTAGGAGTTGGAAGGGACCGCTGTGCGTCATCTAGTCCAACCCTCCTGCTGAAGCAGGGTCACCTACAGCAGGCTGCACAGGAGCTCGTCCAGGCGGGTCTTGAATATCTCCAGAGAGGGAGACTCCACAACCTCCCTGGGCAGCCTGTTCCAGTGCTCCATCACCCTCAGAGGGAAGAAGTTCTTCCTCATGTTCA
>Ga0065711_1044379_pt1 | contig 14137 bp, 14 predicted proteins | sample Hoacrofraction12_FD_59098 | JGI IMG/M metagenome (GOLD analysis project Ga0065711, IMG submission 59098) | Hoatzin crop microbial communities from Cojedes, Venezuela - Epithelial fraction 12 v2 (version 2) | ecosystem: Host-associated > Birds > Digestive system > Esophagus > Crop | place...
TCCAGAGAAGGAGACTCCACAACCTCCCTGGGCAGCCTGTTCCAGGGCTCCGTCACCCTCAGAGGGAAGAAGTTCTTCCTCATGTTCAGCTGGAACTTCCTCTGCTTCAGTTTGTGCGCGTTGCCCCTTGTCCTGTCGCTATTTTCCCTGACTTTTCAGGTATCACATATGAGTAAAGCATGCTGGATAGAGCAGGGGAACAAAAAAGGGGAGGACAGAGAGAAATTCAGTTTGCAAAACCTACTTTCACAAAATGTGAACATTAGTATAGCATTATATCAGCCACGTTTCAGGACTTTCTCATTCATTTAGAAGCTTTTATGCTGAAGTGTTTTCAAAAGTAGAGTTTATAAAGAACATTTATAAAAACATCTTTTGGATCAATTTTTCTGCTTCATCTCTGAAGTCATGCATTTTTTATGGTAGACTATTCATATTAGAGCAAATCTTGAATCACATAGTGGAGTGAATCTTGTATTATGAAAGCTTTTCTGGATAGAAGTTGTTAGTTAAGCAAAATAAATTTAAAATTCATAGTCTGATGACATAGAAAAAGGAACATGACCAAATAACTTGGTTGAGCTTCACCTTTTTCTCTACAAGCACGGGTAATTTGTTCTGCTCCAGATTAAAAGCATACCTGAGAAATTTTCACATCTGAACAAGTTACCTTGAGGAAAAAAATGAAAGGACACAGACTTCTGTAGGGAAATCTAAACACATTTCTTTTCTCTCTAAAACCAAAAAACACTGGAACCTTACTGTCTTTGCACAAAGCACAGCCTTTCTCCAGCACTCAACTCCAGCGAAGATACGATTTTGTCCCTGTTACACAGCTCTTTGTGTAGAAACAGCCATTTTTAAAATTCAGAAAAAGTAGCAGAGAATAAGCTGCAGCTCAAAAATAAAACGTGTATCTCTGGTTTCCAGGATTACTCCATTCCAAGTACCTCAGCCAAGAGCTGTACATTAGCTCAAAAACCAGCCCTTAATTCGCAAGCTTGATCCAAGCCTTTCCATTTACCGCTTTTCCCCAGCTTCCAGTTACCAGCTGACAAAATTGTACCCCTGATCGACATACAGGAGAGTTTTCTCTTAACGTGAATTATGTAAAGTTACACTCAAACGTGTTACAAAGCTATGCTGAATCAGGAAGCCAACAGCTTTATCTGTAGCCACAGAAGGTGATACGTACGCTTCTGATCACCTCAGGCCACAGTGGTTGCACACCTCTAGATTCACAGACCAGACTGAGACTGAAGCACCCAGTGGCTGGGCAGAAGTTAAGAGGGAGAGTCCTAGAGATGGAAGACTCTCATCTGTGAATGTCAAAGCAGCTGCATAGCTTACAGCTTTCACCAATAACACAGATGCAGGCCCTGTACAGTAATTCTCTTCACCATTTTAGATATTGTGAAGAGGGATACTATGGTAATCTTTCAATATTTATGAAGAAATCAACATAAGACAGAGATTAACACATTTTCCTACCAGTTCACTAGGTTTTACACATATCAACACCCACTACTTTCTCTGTTTTACAAACATCAATATTTACCCACCATCATGAGAATAATTCAGTGTTAGTGATCTCCTGAGCTGCGTTTAGCTGATAATTACACAAGTTACAGTAAATCTTCTACACTACCACCCAGCGGGACATACTTGGTCCCGAATTTTCCTACGCATCAAAAGCTATCAAAAGTAACTCGGCAGTAGCTGTGCAGAGTACCTTCAGTCATGTTTGGCATCGTAACGAGCTGTCTGCTACAGGCACGTAACACTAGAGCAACAGGGCTAGTAAGAAGGCAGAACACAACCATCCGTCCTCATCATACCTAAACCATCATTAGCAAAGCCAGAGGTAGCAGCTTCCTCTGCTCAGACACAGAACACAGATACCCACGGTAAGTCTTCTCCTTACTGCTCCTGCCAGGAACTACAGTTTGTTTCTGGGACAATACACAGGTTTTAAATAGCAGCAGATTACGTGACTTGCACCAAATAATTGCTTTTTCCTGCTGTCGTGTCTTTTGCCCGGTGACCCCCTGCAGGCACAGGACCATATTCACATTTACCACGTTACAGACGAGGACCCAACACCTACTGCCATTACCACAGCAATTCATCCAGACCTCACTTCAGCATAAAAGAGCTGCAAGGAGAGAAGGCTGAGGGACAAATAAAATGTCATAAAACACAGCCTGTGGGTCACTGCACGAGCACAGCTATAACAAGAGAATAAATGACAATACCACAATACAAAATAACACTTACTAACAAAAGGATCCACAGGCTGCTCTTCTTTCATGTTTAAATTGCAATGTGAGCCTCTGCCACAGCTGCTGCAGCAGCTCTTCTGCCACCCGTAATCTCATACACATTTTTAAATTGGCAGGTTCACCTCTCCGAGGGTGAAAGACGTCTCCAAATCCAAATGTCCCATTGCCTGTCCTGAACCTTTCCCTAGGGGCTCCAGGTCCCCAACTCCCTTGGGCATCCGAGTTTTAATTTTTCCTTAAGAGACGCCAAAAGCCTCCCGCTTTCCCCCGCAGGTTTCCTACAGAGACAGGTCAGCCGCAGCAGCCCCCCGGTGCTCCCAGCCCCCGGGCAGCCCCACAGCCCTGCTCTCCGGGCACAGCCCAGGCTGGGCAGCAGCTTGGCCACAAGTCACACAGGGAATAAAGGGCATTGAGGCTTCATCTGGGCGGTTTTGGCAAGGTGGAGAGCAGGGCTCGCTCTGCAAATATTTAAACACGTCACTAGCACACCTGGGTGGCAAGGTCAGGGATCTACTGAGACTAAAGCGCTCGCTAGCAATGTGCAGAGGAGAAAACGCTTTCATCATGAAGACAAGGATTTTAGTTTTGAGTAGGTGACTTATCTTTCAAGGTTACACATTGCAGTGACAGTGCAAACAGGAAAGAAACATAATATATTGGCATAACAATATTTTCTTAATGATATTAACTGAGAGACATCAAAGCCTTCTTTCATAGAGGCTTGGTATATCCTTGCACACCCAAGCAGGCAGGAAAAGCTGTCTCTGTGAGGAGAAGGTATTAGACATGCTCAGCCCTCTTTCACCAAAAAATAAAATTGGTTCATATTGAAACATTCATCTCACTAGACACCCTGGAGAAGAAACTATAAAGCAAAACCGTGGTCAGGCACTGGGACAGGCTGCCCAGGGAGGTGGTGGACTCCCCATTCCTGGAGGTGTTTAAAAAACCTGTAGATGTGGCACTTTGGGATATGGTTTAGTGGGCATGGTGCTGATGGCTTGACAGTTGGACTTGATGATCTTAAGAGGTCTTTTCCAACCTATGATTCTATGAAACTTTTGATGTCTCACTGATTGTTTGTATTTTCAGCAAATTTTGGATGTGGAAACAACTCTCTGAAGAAAAGGCCTGTTCAGAGCAAAAGCATAGGAAACAAGAACCAGCAAGAACCTATCTGCTTTCTTTGGGAATTAAGTACATCTGTGAGTCTGCTGTGGCTGGACACTTCAGGGCAGGTTATTTTCACACAACATCCTCACCGTGGCTGGGGAGAACAGAGCAGTTCTTACCATTTGCTCTCTACTGCACTTCTAATTAGAGAAAACCGCACCAGCTGCGTGGGATTCACTCATAGCAAATAAATAAATAAAGTCAATAAATAAAAAATGGTACGACTAAATAAATAATTAAAAAAAATACCTTCAGGCGCAACTGCGGATGATTTCATATACAATTTTACAAACACCTAAAACATTTTCATCAAAACAAACAATCTAAATGTAAACTTACATTTTAAGTCATAAAAGTCTGCTACACCCCTGAAGTTGGGGATAAATTTCAAATGGAATATATGTACCTATAGGCACCATTTCTTTTTTTATTTATTATTAATCAATTTTAAAAGATAATCTATTCCTTACCTCTGTATTCATTCCATAAATTTAAATGATATATTTAAAATACTCATCCTCACCAGAAACAAGCAGCATTAAAAGATTTCTAGTGCAGATAAACCAAGATGAAATATATTGTGGGGTTTTTAAAAGGTATATACAGATATTTGTCCAAATAAAATAGATTCTACCCAAATCTCACTTAGATTTTCTGACATGATGGAGATGGCCATCCAAAAGTTCATTACAACACCTGCCTCTTCTCCCAGCAGCTTTTATTACTGGCTAGGCATAGCTCTGACATCTGCTTTGTTACGGGTGAATTTAAAAAACCACTCCCACAAAGTGCTCTAGAAATGAGCATAAGAAAGCCCCGCCTAGCAGTATCTTCTTCCATGGGAAAGAGGCATTGCACGTAACTGCAACACTTAACAACATACAGCTTTATATCATATTTACTTGCATTTGCATCAATTATTCAGCAAAATTTTCACATACAGTTTATCCGTCGGCGTAGAAAAGCCTCCCATCAAATGCATGAAGCCAGCAGCGTGTTTGAGCAGAAATTTCCTTGCTGCAGACAGAAGCTTGTTGCTGAAGTACAAGCGTTGGCATAAGCAATCGTTATGATCAGAGATGTGACAGAGAGGGACCAGAGCAAAATGTGGACCATCCCCTAATATAAAACTGTTTTCACCTAACTCCAGCTTTCACAGCCCCAGACTCAAGCCCCACCAGATACAGGTGGGGTGGAAAAAAGGTCTCCATCATGCTCAGGTTATTAAAAACACCAGTACAGACCCCTTTGGTGGTGGCTTCCTCAAACCTCATGACAGGCTGTAAAAATTACTGGTGGTTTTAAGGGTAAAATGTCCTATCTGATTGTTTCCCATATTTTCAGAATGCCAAAGCTACAAATGCAAAATAATGTTTTGTTGGGTTTGCATATGAAAGGAAAAGTGATTAAACCATTCCTGAGCCTTCACATTACTGTTCTACACTGCCTGGTCTCAGAACTCATACTACCTTCAAGCATGTTTAGAACAACATTTTTTTTCTCACTGCATATCTTTTACTTTACAGAGTATGAGGACTTTAATACTATTGCACCGTTTAGTCCTTTAAAAAATAGGATTAATTCATTTTCAAAGTCCCAGTAAAGGACATTTTTGCCACAGTCTGCAAAGGAACTTGCTTCTGCTTCCCAGTTCAAACCACCAGATCGTACCACCCACCACAGGACAGAGCAGGTTGGAAGTACAAGCAAAACCAGTATAAAAAGTCAAAAATACAGAATAAAGATACGAGGACTTTAAGATACTGCCCTAGTAACGAGTTGGTTAGGCTCTGTAAGCTTGGGAGTTTCTTACAGGAAATTCTGCCACTGATTTTGCTGGAGTAAGGAATTTCATTTTTATTCTTCTGGTCTTTGGCTCGATGGTTAATAAGATCCAAAAATTAATGATTATTTGTGTGCAAATCAAGCAAGTTACATGGGTCAAAGATGAGCAAATATTTCATACACTAAAAGTGCACAACAGACGTGGGAGAAGGAAGTAAAGTAACGAGGAGTAAAGACATTGGTATGTAAGCAAACTATCATTACCGTTTCGGATTAACTTCTTTACGTACTCCAATTTACTTGAGTTGCATCAGAATTCCAGAAAGTTATACTTTAAAAATGCAGACTAATATCTTGGCTGTAGTCATAATTCAGTGTTCAAAAATAAATAAAAATTTCAAATTGGTGTTCATATTTTCAGACTGTAAATGTACATACAAATGTTGCAATGAATTTGTTCTTCATAGCTGTTCTAATATTTGAGCATTTTTTCATGTGAGCTGAATAATTTTGGTACAGCAGTTTTCAACTGGGGTGATCTCATTCAAAGTCATTTGTGTTATGTCTGCGGCTGGCCCATGTGTATCATGTACATAACAGTTAATGTTGCAAACAGGACCACAGCATTACTAACACGACTGCTTACAAAATCTGTAGGACAATTAGCCTTTAAATATTTTAAAGCCATTAAGCGTTCTTAGATTGAAACTAGATGATACCATTTATAAACTAAATAGCTCTTTCATCCGTACCTCCCATGTTAGCTCAGTAAATTAATGCTTTCAGCACAATTTAAAATGTAAATTAATCTGGAAGCAGGTAGTCCTGCTGAAAATGCAGTAATAAATTAAATGGACATTTTGTTCTCTGAGGAATCAAATTTTGAAATTGCTGTTCAGAGAAAGTTCAGACAACATTTTTTTGTTCACTTTGGACAGAATAAACAAACATAGCTGTGCTTTTCCAAAACTATTTTCCAGCACTTGCTGTTTACATGGACCTCCTGATAAAAAGTGGGAAATGCTACATGAGCACTGAAATGGCTAATGTTATACTTCAATGCCACAAAATTCGTTTTTTTGCACAATTTTTCTATCATGCAAGAACACAGAAAGCCCATTCATGTCAGAAGATGAGAATGTTAAACAAGTTATGTTCTTCTTTATAAAAATATGGACTATTTAACAAAACAGTAGATGTAAAGTTCAACATCTGCTTTGTATACTAACTTCACCTCAAATCTGGAAAACACTGGGATGTAATACACACAGAAACATAATTTCTGGAAACAAAAATACAACCTGGAAATAAAAGTTTATGAATGTAAGTATCTTTGTAACGATAACAGTTTAAAAGAACGAGCTGAAGCAGAGAGAAGCCAAGTATGGATGCAGTGATGTTTAGGATGCATTAAACATATGGACTCAGCAGTCGTAATAGGCAAGGAAAGGTTTTCGAACATTTTCTGATTTGAGACACCACTCTGCTCCCCAGTTAGAAGGAGGGAGAAGTAAGAACCTACGCTCTTGCAATATCCATATGCAATACAATGTTTATTGATCGTTGTGTATGTAAAGTTGTATAGCTAGTAAATATACTATTCTAACAGCACAGGAACATCTGGGTACCCAAAACAATGTTTTAAATCACATATTTTTTTTCTGACCAAAGTCAACGGGTTTGCATTCATCTGTGTCAGTAATGAATGTATATATTTGAAGTTCCTGTATTCAACTCTCACAAACAGGAGAATATTTTAAAAAGTAATTTAGGTTACCTTTATAAGACAAGTTATAGAAAGTTTCATCATGTAGAAGACTTGCCAAGAAAATGTAAGTAAGCAAAGACATGTGAAAGTGCTTTGCTGTAAATGTAACATTTGATAACAAGAGCTGCAATTACAAATCAAAAGACATCAAAGACAAAACACACACACTCCAAAAGAGTTTAAATGTAAATTACTCCTTCAAAAACACACAGCTTCATGCTATGTAATTAGATTCCTACCAATTACAGCATTAGAAGCATAGTAGTAAAATACAAAACATAAGTAGGAATAGGACCATATAGGACATAATCGGACCCCATATTTTACTCTTTTTCAAAAATTCCCTTCCCTGTTTTGGTGTATGTTAATCAGTAAACTGCCAGACAGAAAAAAATGGCAAGTCAGGGCTACAAGACTGAGATTTTTTTCTGCATTTCTCCTCTTTCTTTGGCTCTGCGCTGTTATCTTCCCAATACCAACACCTTTTTCTCGAGGTGGTTCTCTTCCAGCCCTTGCTCTTTCTCAGACCTACCTTCCTCTTCTCTAACTAGATCTGCCTCTTTGCCTAGCCCAGAAATCCTTCCTTAATTAAACAACAGAGTTTGGCTTACATGTGACATTCTCTTTGCCACAGATTTGACAGTTTTAAATAAACCGCAGAGGGAATCCTGGCAGAACTCTCCTCTAGGGGGTATGGGTGAGAATGGGTTAAAAATCAATGCAAATGAAGTCTGAGCCTCAGGAGACTCTACTACATTTCTTCTGTTCATAGGCCAAATGTAAGACAAGTTTGATTCATGATTTTTCTTCTGCATATATCACATTAAACTTCCCTTCAATTAAAGATAGCTTTTGAAGTTTGTGGCTTGACAGTACAGTAAATCTGGCTGTAAAGCTGACGGTGCTGGATCAAAATCAATATAGTCATACCAGACAAAGTGCTGCTCCAGCACAGGCTCAGCCTGCTCAGTCAAATTCATTCTGAAGCGTTCATGGAGTAATTTTATACTAACCACCTTTCTGCTGAATAAGGCATCTTGGTAACACTTTTCTACAAGGAGACATCACAGAAGGAATCTCACCACTAACCAAGGCAACATTAACTCCACATCACATATCCCTTGTTTTCTAATCTGCCAGACAGATTATTTCATTTCCCCATCACACCTAGATCAACTTTGTACAGTGGTGCACTATTAAATTACACAGAGTAGCATGTCCCCAGGTTAGACAGAAACACAGATGTTTCTTGGATAAGCAAGCAGCAGCCAGGTCTTCAGGGACCAGAAGTGCAAAGGAGCTGTGACTGCGGGTTAGAAGTGCAGCTGGTTAGAGGAGCTGGATGAACTGCTAGTTGTCTCTGATTACTGACAGTTCCCTTGTTAGGTAAATACCTGTTCCCAGAAACTTCTCCACTCCCTGCCCCAGAGGAGCTGAGCTGCGGCTGTCCATTCCGGATCTCGGCATGCCTTGATTTCTGCCTCCGGAGGTGGGCTGAAGCGTCACACGCTTCAAAGTCACAGCAGGACAAATGAGCCAAATGGTTCTTGTTCTTTGTACAAGTTCAAGCAATAATTGACCTAAAAGCTGTATCTATAAAGCTCTCAAGAAGACGCTAGGTTTACATTGCCTCAGAAAGAAAGGGGAGAAAGGAAAGAGTCCAAATCCGCACAAAAGTGCCTGAGGGCTCTGGCAGGCTCCTGGTGCCCCTTGGCCGCCTGCTGCTTCAATAGCAGTGCCTTTTGGGAGGAATGAAAAAAATCCTGGAGTACTCCAATAAGGTGCCAATGCTGTCGACGAGATCCTTGCCTGAAGCTGAGCTGTCTCCCTAGGTGTGAGAAAACCCTGGGTGTGAGAGCAGCCCGTGCCCAGGCAGCAGGGCAGAGGAGCACAGCGCATGCTCCTGTCCATAGTGCAGACCGAGCCCCAAAAACTCCCATTACAATTTTGTTGTCTTCTCTGGAGCCATTCACTGCTCTCTTCTATGGAAAAGCGTCACCAAGTATACTCAGCTGGAAACATTCACAAGTAGGTCCACAAAACCTAAAAGAAGACACCCAGTAGCAACCTAAAAATTATATTTATTTGGGAAAGAATGCGAATCAAATTTTCAGAATACGAAACGTCATTTTGAGAGTGACAACAGTGTGGAAACTGGAGACTGTAAGAAGTATGAGTTTTGCTTTTAAATTATTTTCTACTGTCTCAGTTTATAAACACTGAGAGTCTACAGCTTGGCAACATAATTCAGTTTTATCTAATATGTTTTTCCCATCATCTGTCTCCAAATAAATACCACAAATAGTGTGTAAGCGGTTTTACCTAGAATAAAAGTCTATAATAGTGTTACAACATAATAGTGGCATTCAGTAAACGCAGCCAGAAAACAGAATGTGATTCAGTCAGAATTAATATCCTAAATTGATGCACAATGAAAACACATTTTCCATCATACCTATTTAATGCAGCATGTTTTCTCCAGTGCACCAAGGCAGCAGAGCTAGCTGGGATCCTGTGGGAAAGAGCCCACAAAGCCATTACAGTTTTCTTGCCTATCCACATTCTGGCATAAGGAAGTAAAAATACACTTATACTTTGTCCTTTGATAATTTTCTTTTTTTAATTCTTCTAAAGCTGATCGGATGTCTTTAAAATTTCCAGCCTCTGCTTCCCTGACTTCCACCTTCTCCCCTGACTAGGCAGAAGAGAGAGGATGGCCTCTGAAGCAGGTTAGACCTGAGCTCTACCAACATTCAGGTCTGACCAGTGGGAAGTCCCAGTGTATGATTAGGGAGCTCTCAGTCCCTGTTTGTAGCTCAGCTATGTAAAAAAAACCCTCCGAAAATCTGTTTTGCATTTAGCATCAACAAAGAGATGGTTTTCTTGTAAGACAGAGAACAGACCCTTCACCAATTCATAAACAGAGGTAAGCAAAGAAGCAAAACTCTAGATTAATCATACCCTTGTGGGGTTGGTGTTAAGATCCAGCCTTCAGAGAAAATTCACAGGTGGATTTCAGAAATTCCTACAGTTTGAATTTTAGGCCTCTCTTGAAATCTCTCTATCTTATAACCTGTATCCTACAGGTAATACTAAATGTATGCCAAGAACAAAAACAACAATTTTTTTTTTTCTAAAACTCTCACACCATTCTGTTTCTGTCTCCACTTTACATGGATTAAAATGCTCTGTGTCATAAATGCTACTGAATATATTTAATAAAACATGGAAAGAACTTCGGAAGATCAGGTATAACATCAGTCATATTTCACTGAAAACTTCAAAGAAGTGAAGAAATTACTCTTAACAAGCTAGTAATAAGCCTGACTTTCAAAGAAAAAGGGTTGAATTTTTTGAATTAAACATTTTGAAAATTCCACATAATACATCCATTTTTTTCACAATTGGTTGCCTATGTTACAAAGACTGCTTGCTGATTTTTGCCCTGCCGAAGATGACACTCAAGAAATGAGAGTGCCAAAGGTGAGCGTTCCCTCTCTGCTTTCTACATACCCTCCAGAAGCAGCAGAGCAGCGCAAAAAAAAAACCCTTCCGAACAACAAAATAATCTATATGCTGCCAAGAAAAGAATCCAACAGGGCAAGTACATGGGGAGATCCTCAAGAGTTCTCCTGTGTATGTCAGGGCGTTAGGGATGGGATTGTGGCACTTGTGTGTCTCCTGTCAGCCTGGGGAAAAGTTGTCACGTCATCAACAGATCCCAGAACTGTTATTAAGAAATCAGAGTGCGCTTTTCATTAGGAAAGAGAAACAGGTGGACTAAGCCTACCTTAACCTGTTCTCTGCCACCATCCCCAAAATGCCCATCATTTACATAGCATCTTGTCTTAGAGTATCTATTAGGAAAGCTCATCAACAGTGCGATTTCTTACTGTATTTAGTATGCAAAATATGATTCTGAGCCCCACAGCATCATACATACACAGCATTATGCATGAAAATAAAAAAGGTGGATTGGGAGCTGTTACCTGGCCCAGAAACATGCTACCATGCATTTCCTTCCAGTCCAAGTACATGGGAACACAGTAGCACTTCATTTTGTGCTTGTTTAATTTAGGTATTTATCACACGAGGAAACTGAAGATATGGAAAGTTTCCCTTTCCTTTCCGCAATTTCATCTGGATGACATTCACTTTTATCTATTTTACAACCTAAAAATGTACCAGATGACACCAAAAGTTTACTGATCCCACGAGCTTGCTTCAGCAGTGGTAAACAGGCAATGACCGAAGAGTCTAACAGATATAAAGCAATAGCAGTGATATACGATACAGCCTTTTTCATGCAAAACATTGTGGATGGAGAAAAAAAAGTTGCTGAAACAGTTGGCTTCATCTTCCTTGGCTATAGCCTTAATAAAGCTTTTGTCAGAGCGGGATTTCAGACCTCTGAAATGCAGATGTCTATGTCTAAACCTGTTGTATAGATACACTTTCCAGTCAATGAAAGAAACGGGCACTTGCAAGTTATGACCTATTTTGGATACCTGAAGAAAAAAAATAATTGAAGTTTGTAACAGTTAACAACTACAACACAACCCTCTAAACATCTTTAGCGACCATTTTAAGATGCTTTTTTTTACTGTGTCTAATGATGTTCTGTAACAGAAAAGGAAGCTTAATAAAGTAAAAAAACTTAGGAAAGAATGAATACAGCAAAATAAGAATGTGGGAAAAACCGAAACTAATTCTTATGTAAAAATTTAGACAAAATTCTAAATTCTTTGCTTTCTAAACACAAAAAAAAATTACAACTCAAAGCCCAAAATGATTTTAGGCATGGTCTTTCCTGAATTCTCCCCTCTTCCCCCATAAAAGCAGCTTGTCCCCTCCTCCTCCATAAAAACAGTGTGTGCATTTTTCCACCCAAAGGCAACTACCAATCACACTTCCAAAAGTACTTATTGGACAGAACAAGTTGGTGGATAATGTTTTAGTTAGTGTGCTATTACAGGGTCAGATTCTGAGTCTAGGACCTGGACCTCAACTAGCTCAACTCTTTCTCGTCAGCACTTTGGATTCATTCTAGGAGCATAGTGCAAATACTCTTACCAACATCCAGACCAAAACAGCTAGGTAAGAGAATTTAGAATAATGTATTTGAACCTCACTCATACAGAAATTTTTACAATTACTCCACTGGAGAATCTGATGGCTAATTCTGGAAAATATAGTACTGTGAGGTGACCCACAGTGCTAAAGCATTTGAATAATTTCATTCCTCTTCAAGAACGCACATAAACATATGTTTAACTTTAATGATAGATCATCTCACTGCTTTCATCTGGACCTAATCATTAACCATAAACACGTGCTTAAATGCTTCACTGAAAAATGACGAGATTACTCACACACTTAAAGTTAATTGTATGCTTAGACGTTACAGTGGCCTCTTGGCAGGCTGCAGTGTGCTACGACTATTCAAAGCAGAAGGAAGCTCTAATGCCCTACAGCAAAGACACTGATTGTGCCCTTCTTTCCTACTCCATAATGAGTTGCGTGGGGTAGGCCATGTAAGACAGTCTCTGCATAGAGTTCTCCAGTGGGACTTGGCCAACAAAAGGCCTGTAATAAAAAGCACATCTAGTGAATTGATCCAATTCCAATAAACGTTGTAATACTGAAAATCACTTCTTTCCCAATAAGAATACTGATTAAACATAATAGTTATTATTACCGTCCACTTGTCAGACTCTCAGATGAAAGTCTAGTTATTAAGTAGCCTCATCAGCTACTGTGAAGGCTGCAGAACCATGCTTTTGGCGTAAAGACTCTATCTTCAGTAAAATATCAAGCTTATTTTTCCACAGAGCCTCAAGCAATGGTACTGGAGATGCAGTCTGTGTGTCACTTCTCTCCCTCTCTCCTCTTAACATACCATATTTATGGCCCTTACGAATGCAACGTCTAACCGCCTTCCCAGAAACTGGAAGATGAAAGTCTGCCAGACAGAGCTCATAGCACCAAGCTGAAATCCATTTCCAGGGAACTCATTTCAGTTCAAAACGTAAAAAAATATCAAGTCCGCCTTCTTGGAATAAAAACTGTGTTATAAAAGCACCAAGCAAGTTTCTTCTAAATCTCCCATGATTTCATATTCAGTCATGTCAAACTGTTTAATCTAGTAAAAGTCTAGTAACCAGCACAGGGACAGACAAACAAGTATATGAGCACTTTAAGAAGAAAATAGGATCTGTAAAACTAATAGAGATCAACACCGCAACACAGCTGTTAGTTTGTAGCCACTCACAGAGCATTGCATTTAGCATATAAGTCACTTGTCATAGCTGTTCGTGCACTGACTGAAGCTTTCCTCCTAACTGGATTGCTGTATTGTAATGCAGTGCTAAGCTGACTGTCATGATGTTTTTACATCTGGGCAAGTAAACAGCCTTTGATAAATGCTACTATTTCTTATGAAACCGAACATCACTTGTCGCAGGGAACAATAACTCTGGACCATGTCCATCACTTGGACAAGATTTCCACCTACTGTCTGCCACTCTTCTATCATAGTTCCTCACAAATCCACTCCCTGCCTCATTATACTTCTGCAATTGAAGCACCTTTCATTCTACAGTCTCTAAGCATAAAAAGAGACATTTCAGTATGCACCTTAAAAAGCAATGCATTTTGAGTAGTTATTTTACTTCTACTGAACTGAAAACATTTTTTAGAATCTACATTGACATGAGTGGTTTTGTTCCTGTAGTTCACTTGATTTCCAAAATCAGTTATACTTCTTACAGAGCAGACTAACCTGAAATGGGATATTCGGGTTAAAACCAGGCAGTAATCCAGAATGAACTTTAGGTTTGTCATTTGCTGTTTCTCAGCATTTAAGAAATAGACAAAATCAAATTGCCTTTTTTTTATCTCCGCAATACTCTGGTCAATTGAATTCCAGCCTGGCTCACAGAACAGAAATTTAGGTATTTGCATTGTTAAGCATTTTTTGTTTTTCCAGAAAAACCCTGCAATACAATCACAGAATCACAGAATAGTAGGGGTTGGAAGGGACCTCTGTGGGTCATCTAGTCCAACCCCCCTGCCAAAGCAGGGTCACCTACAGCAGGCTGCACAGGACCGCGTCCAGGCGGGTCTTGAA